>Ga0310120_10002741_pt1 | contig 12736 bp, 7 predicted proteins | sample CB27_AW_983_MG_FD_203506 | JGI IMG/M metagenome (GOLD analysis project Ga0310120, IMG submission 203506) | Marine microbial communities from Western Arctic Ocean, Canada - CB27_AW_983 | ecosystem: Environmental > Aquatic > Marine > Oceanic | place: Canada: Western Arctic Ocean | collected... | reverse complement strand
CACACCCGATCCCACACCCGATCCCACACCCGATCCCACACCCGATCCCACACCCGATTCCATACCCGATTCCATACCCGATTCCATACCCGATTCCACACTCGATTCCACACCCGATTCCACACCCGATTCCCCTGCGACCGGTCCGACCCCGGAGCAGCAGCAGAGGCTCGAGAACCTCACCGACGTCGTCATCCTGATTCCCAGCCACAGTCTCGAGGACTTCCCAACGGAGTTGGAGGAGGATGAGGCAGCGAGCCTGCTGAACGCGTTCGCCGTGGCGTGGCACCCGCGACTGCTAGCGGCCACCGGGGTGATTCCCAACTGGCAACGGGCTGACGAACCGACCGATCCCACCGCCGGCCAGTTGTTCCTGGTCCCCACGGCCAGCACCGACTGGCTCGGCCACGACTGGGCCGCTCGAGCCCGGGAAGCCGGCTGCGGCGTAATCACCGATCTCATCGACCGCGACGAGATGATCACCGCCGCACTGGCGGTGATCGGCGAGGACCAGGATGCAGCAGCGGACCCCGATCTCATAGCCGATTTCCTCGCCCTGGGCAGCTGCTACCTGCAGATGGAACTGCTGACCCGGCACATGCACCACTTCGGCAACCTCGACGAGGTGTTCCTGCAACGCGAGGCGGTGATGGCGGCCGAATCGGTGGTCGCCGACGATTCCGAGACGGCTCGAACGCACCTCAAGAGCTGCTTCGAGTCGTTGCACGAGGCCCGCGAACGGTTCTACCCGGTCGACTGCTACCTGGTCGACCTGTGCCTGATCGTCCCCGACGTGGCCGACGAGCACTTCCGGCAGTTGCTGGTCGGAGAGTTGCCGGTCAACCTGCTGCTGCGGGCTGCCGACGCGGTGACGATCGTGGAGGAACATCCCGACTTGGCCGAGTTGATCCGCGAGGCGTGGGAGCGGGAGACAATCGATGTGGTGGGCGGGGACTACGAGGAAATCCCCGTCCCGCTGGTGCCGCTGGACTCGCTGTTGTGGGACCTGCAACGGGGACGCCGGACGCTGAAACGACTCTTCGGCCGCGAACCAACCACCTGGGCCCGCCGCCGCTTCGGGCTGGCCACCCTGCTCCCCCAGTTGCTCTCCCGCAACGGCTATCACTCGGCCCTTCACTTCCTGCTCGACGACGGGCTCTATCCCGACAGCGAACAGAGCAAGTTGCGGTGGGAGGGCTGCGACGGCACGGTGCTGGACGCGATGTCGAGAATCCCGCTGGCGGCCGAGGGGGCGACCAGTTTCCTGAGGTTCCCGATGCGGATGGCCGAGTCGATGGAGGAGGACCAGTCGGCGGCGTTGATACTCGCCCGCTGGCCCGAGATCGTCTCGCCGTGGTACGAGGACCTGGTGCGGATGCACTCCTACGCACCCTGCCTGGGCCGCTTCGTCACTCTCAACGACTACTTCCAGAACACCGACACCCCCGGCCGCATCTCCTCATACACCGCCAGCGAGTACCTCGCCCCCTTCCTGACCCAATCGGTGGCCGAACGAGATCCCGACCCGGTCAGTCGCCACCTGGACCACTTCACCCGCCGCGGCCGCTTCGATGCCGCCGCATGGTGCGACAGCCTGGCCCGGCTGCTGACCGGTACGCGGCTCGACGCCGAAGGCCAGGCCGGCCTCGAATCCCTGGTCGAAACCGCCGGGTGCGAGGGCAGCGACGAGGATCGTGGGCAGGCCGACGCGGCGGTCGAGAGTTTCACACAGGAGGCGACCGGGAGATTGGCCGGGTTGATCGCCGGGGCACCGGGGAGTGCCACCGGTGAGACCGGCCAGTTGATCATCAACACGCTCTCGTTCCCCCGCACCGTTGCGGTGGCGTTGGACGACGGCGATGCCGCACCGGCCAGTACGCCCGGACTCCGTGGAATCCAGGACACGTCGACGGGCCGCCAGGCGATCGTCGACCTGCCCGCCTCGGGGTACACCTGGTTGCCGACGTCCCCTGGCCCGGCCGACACCGACGACGAAACCGCCGCCCTGGCAGACGAACTGATGCTGCGGAACGAGTTCTTCGAAGTGCACATCAACCCGCAGACCGGGGGCATCGAACGGATCAAGGGCTACGGACGACAGCCCAACGTGCTCAGCCAGCAACTCGCCTTCCGCTTCCCCCAAGAACGGACCGTGACGATCGGCGAGGGTGAGACAGCACAGGAGACCAAAACGTGGTACTCGGAGATGGTCGGCCACGGGGTCGAGGTGCTCTCGGCCGGCCCCCACGTCGGCGAAATCCGCACCCACGGGGAACTCGTTGACCAGTCGACCGGAGAACGAATCGCCGGGTTCCGCCAGACGTTCCGCACGCTGAGATACCGGCCGAATGTCGAGGTGGAGATCGAACTCGAAATCGACCAGGCCCCCGAAGGGGATCCCTGGAGCAATTACCTGGCGGCACGGTTCGCCTACGGCGACGCCACCGCCGCCATCACCCGCAGCGTGCTCGGCAGCGCCCAGCCGTCCGGGAACGACCGGTTCGAGAGTCCCTACTACGTCGAGATCGCCAACGAATCCAACCGCGTGACACTGGCCGCTCCCGGGATGCCTTTCTACCGCAAGACCGGCGACCGCATGATCGACGCGATCCTGGTCCCCGAAGGTGAACAGCGGCGAAAGTTCTCGATGACGATTTCCGTCGACCAGGCCTATCCCATGCAGGAGGCCCTCGATCACCTGGTGCCGCCCCTGATCCGTCACCGGGTGCCCGGTCCCCCCGCGGCAGGCACCCAGGGATGGTTCTTCCACCTCGACAGCCGCAACGTTCAGATCACCCGGGTGCTCGACCTGCTCGATCTGCCCAGCTGGACTCCCGACGACTCCGTCGATGACGAATCCGGTGAACTCGACGACTCGGGACAGATCGAGACGGATTCGAACGACCAGGACCAGTGGTCGGAATACGACCAGGCGACGCTGCCCGACGGGTTTGGGTTCGGCGTGCGACTGCAGGAGACCGAGGGGCGACATCGCAGCACGACGCTCCGATGCTGGCGAACACCGATCATGGCCCGGCAGCGTGACTTCGAAGGTCGAACGCTGGCCGAGTTGCCGATCGAGGACGACGGGGTGCGGGTCGACCTGACTGCTCACGAGATCGCCGACATCGAACTGAGGTTCGACTGAACCGAGATGTCCAGGGGTGGGGAGGTGTGTCGGAGATGATTGTCACGATCGACGGACCGGCCGGATCGGGCAAAAGCACCGCGGCCCGCGGACTGGCCGGGCGGCTGGGCTTCGACTACATCGACACCGGTGCGATGTACCGCGCCGTGGCACACAGTTGCCTCGCTGCGGACATCGACACGACCGACCGAACGAGCGTGACCGAGCAGGCCGACCGGCTGCAGATCGGCTTCGACGGCCAGGACGTGCTGCTCAACGGCGTCAACATCACCGCCGCGCTGCGATCCCCCTCGATCTCAGAAGCCGCCTCCCGAGTCGCCCAACACCCCGGTGTCCGTGCCGAGATGGTCCGGCAGCAACAGGCGATGGTCGGACAACGAAACCTGGTCACCGAGGGACGGGACCAGGGAACCGAGGTCTTCCCCGATGCGGAGTGCAAGTTCTTTCTCGAGGCCAGTGCCGAGGTCCGGGCCGTGCGGCGGCAGGAGGAATTGCTCTCCCGAGGTGTCGAGGTGCCGCTCGAGGAGACTCTCGAGCAGATTCGCCAGCGAGACCACCGCGACCGGACACGAGAGATCAGCCCACTCCGCCCGGCCGACGACGCGGTCGTCATCGACTCCTCCGCACTCACCGCCGACGAGGTGCTCGACCGGTTCGAAGCACACGTCCGCCGCTGCCTCGAAGATCGCGGCAGCAGCTAATGCGCCGGGGCCACGATGCCGTGGCGTTTCATCTTCTTGTAGAGCGTCGTGCGATTGACACCGAGTGAGCGGGCCGACTGCTGGCGGTTCCAGCCATGAGCCTCGAGCGACTCGACGATCATCCGCCGCTCGGGATCGGCCAGCGCCGATTTCAGGCGGTTGGCCACCTCCGCCCGGGGCTCCTCACGACGGACCGCCTCGGGCAGGTCATCCACGCGAATCACTTCGCCCCGACACAGCACCACCGCTCGCTCGATCACGTTGACCAGTTCGCGAACGTTCCCCGGCCAGTGGTACTCGCACAGTCGCTCCATCGCCGCCGGGTCCACATCGGTCACCGACCGACCCAACTCGTCGGCAAACCGCTCGCGGAACAAATCCACCAGGAGCGGGATGTCGACGATCCGTCCACGCAACGGTGGCTGGGTCAGGGTGATCACGTTGACCCGGTAATAGAGGTCCTCGCGGAACATTCCCTCACGGACCAACCCTTCCAGGTCCTCATTGGTTGCCACGATCAACCGCACGTCGACCCGCTCGGTGCGACCCCCACCGACCGGCTCGAACTCCCGGTCCTGGATCGCCCGCAACAGCCTCACCTGCAGTGCCGGCGAAGCCGTGTCGATCTCGTCGAGGAACAACGTTCCGCCGTCGGCCTGGCGAAAACGGCCGGGACGATCGCTGACCGCCCCGGTGAACGCTCCGGCCACATGTCCGAACAACTCGCTCTCGAGCAGAGTCTCGCTCAAGGCCCCGCACGACACCTCGACAAACGGTCGGCCGCTGCGGTCACTGTGACCGTGGATCGATCGGGCCGTCAACGTCTTCCCCGTGCCGCTCTCGCCCTGGATCAGGACGGTGGTCCGGGTCCGGGCCACCGTTTCGACCAGTTCGAACAACTGTTGCATCCGCGGGTCGCGACCGATCAACATCATCTCGCCCGCGGGCAGTGGCTCGACCGGCGACTGGGACGCCACATGAGGCCCGTCGAAACGGCGGGCCATCACCCGCGACAGCGACGCGGTCAACTGGTCGTCGACGACCGGCTTGGTCAGGTAGTCATCGGCCCCGGCCCGCATCGCCTCGACCGCATTCTCGATCGTGCCGTACCCGGTCAGCAGGATCACCGACGGACGCTCGCGACGCCCCTGGCACCATCTCAACACGCTCAACCCGTCGCCATCGGGCAGGTGGACGTCACAAAGCACCACGTCGAATGACTGCTCACGCAGTCGACCGATCGCCGCTCCACAACTTCCGCTCGTCTCGATCCGGTACCCGCGTGCACGGAGATCATCGGCCAGGAACTCACGGACGTCACCGTCGTCCTCGACAACCAACAGGGATCCGGGTTGAGAGATCATGAGCTTGGGTGTTGCAGGGCAATGCAGTGGGAAGCGTTGACCGGGTGGATTTGGGGGGATGATGACGATCGTAATGGAGCAACGGTGGGCCACCGGGCACAACTCGTTACTCAACGATAGGTCACATCCGGGGTGTGGTCAAAAAACCACGTCACCGACACAAACTTGACCCCTCTTGGACGGCTCAACTAGACTCGAGGTTTGACCCCCTTTTTCCGGTCGGTGGCCGCGCACCCATACGGTGTCCCGGCGGGCTGTGACCAGTCGAGTGTCCCTCGTGCGCAGAGCCGTTATCAGTGACATCCACGGCAACCTCGAAGCCCTCGAGGCCGTGCTGGCACATATCGAGACGCAGTCGGTCGAGGAGATCTACTGCCTGGGAGACATCGTCGGCTACGGACCCAACCCCCGCGAGTGCATCGACCGGGTGACCGGGTGCGATGTCTGCCTGCTGGGCAACCACGACCAGGGCGCATTGTTCGATCCCGAGGGATTCAACGCCGGAGCCGAACGGGCCATCTTCTGGACTCGCAGCCAACTCGAGTCCGGCGACCGCGAAGGCAACGAACGTCGCTGGGATTTCCTCGGTGAACTCCCTCGAGTCCACCGTGAACCGGAGCTGATGTTCGTTCACGGCTCGGCCCGCAACCCGCTCAACGAATACGTCTTCCCCGAAGACATCTACAACCAGCGAAAGATGGAGCGGATCTTCTCGCTGGTCGAACGCTACTGCTTCCAGGGACACACCCACATCCCCGGTGTCTTCACCGAGGGCCTGGATTTCATCTCGCCCGAAGAGTGTCAATTCGTCTACTCGCTCGGTGACGCGAAGGCCCTGATCAACGTCGGCTCCGTCGGCCAACCCAGAAACGGTGACTCCCGTAGCTCCTACGTCGTGCTCACCGACGAGCCTGTCGACGAAGGCGGAGAAGCCGGAGCGGTACGGGTCGAGTTTCAGCGGGTCGAGTACAACCTCGAGACCACCGTCGAGAAGATCTACGCCATCCCCGATCTCGACAACTTTCTCGGAGATCGCCTGCGGGACGGGCGATAAGTCATGGACGAATTCCGCCGACTCCTGCTGTTCCTGGTCCTCTCGATCGCACTGCTTTTCCTCTGGAATTCTCTGAGAGCTCGCCCCGACGGCCGTGGGCCGAACCCGAAGCAGCCGGTCGCCAAGCCGGAAGACAAGCCGGCAGCCAAGCCGGCAGCCAAGCCGGAAACCAAGCCGGAAGACAAGCCGGAAGACAAGCCGGAAACCAAGCCGGAAACCAAGCCGGCAGCCAAGCCGGACACTCCGCCGACGTCCTCTCTACCTCGTCATCCCTACGACGTGATAACCATCGGCAGTGACGACCCGAGGTCGGGGTACGGCCTGCAGGTGCAATTGACCACCCGCGGTGCCGCGATACTGGTCGCCTCGTCCAACGACCCCCGCCATCTCGCCCTGCCACGTCCCGACGTCGCAATCGACCCACCGCTGTCGATCATCGGTGATCATCTCCGCGGCCTCGACGCGGACGACGACGGCTTCTCGGAAAAGGATCTCGCCAACTGGAAACCGTCACTGCTGGGCATCAAGGAACTCCCGCTGACCCTGCAGACCCCGATCGCCGCTCTCGACAGTCAGCTCTCGGCAATCGACAAGTCCGCCTCTTTGAACCGGGTCAACTGGGAAGTCATCAGTGGTTCACGGGACGGCGACATCGTCAACGGGGCGACTTTCCGGTTGAAGGTCGGCGAGATCAGCGTCACCAAGACCTTCCGGCTCAAGCGACTCTCCGACAAGGATCTCGAGCAGATCCGGGCCGGTAACGACCCGGGCAACCTGTTCAATCGTCGTCCCGCGGCCTACCAGCTCGAATTCTCACTCACGCTCGAAAACCACGGTTCCCAGGCCACCACTCTCGTCTACGGTCTGCAGGGTCCCGTCGGCGTTCCGCTCGAAGACCTCGAGAACTCCCGCTACGCCAGTTCGATCAAGTGGACCAAGCTCAACGGGAGCGAGGTCGAGGTCGTCGACGCGATCACCTCGGCCGAAGTGGCCGAGAAAGAGGACGATCAGGAACGGCAACAGCAGCCCAGTGAAACCTGGCACTACGTCGGTGTCGACGTGCAGTACTTCGCCGCCCTGCTGTTCCCCTCACCCGACCAGGTCCAGGAGAGCATCGACACGACACCGCGGGGCTACATTGCCCGGGCCACGCCCCAGCTGGTTCACCGCAACACCAAGACGCCGCTGTACACCCAGGCCAGCGTCCTGCTGTCCTCCCACGACATCAAGCTCGCCGCCGGCCAGAAGGTCACTCACAACTACACGCTCTACACCGGTCCGAAGCGGCCCCAGTTGCTGACGCCGCTGAAGGCCCAGGACGTGCTCGACGTGACCAACATCTTCTGGATCGGCAAGCACATCTCCCGCGCGATGCTCTACTTCCTGGATGTCATTCACTCGCTGGTCCCGGGACTGGGCTACGGCTTCGCCATCATCGTGCTGACGATCAGCGTCCGGCTGATGATGCATCCGCTGACCCGCAAACAGGCCCTCAGTGCCAAGATCATGAAGGACCTGAAGCCCGAGATCGACAAGCTCAAGGAGAAGCACGGGGACGACAAGCAGGCCTTCGGCCGGGCGCAGATGGATCTGTTTCGCAAGCACAGCTACAACCCGTTCTCGGGCTGCCTGCCGATCATCGTCCAGTTGCCGATCTTTATCGGCCTCTACCAGGCGCTGGGCAGTTCGGTCGATCTCCGCCGCGCCAGCTTCCTGTACATCGAGAACCTCGCCGGTCCCGACCGGTTGTTCCACCACGGGTTCGAGATTCCCTTCCTCGGAGCCGACTTCAACCTGCTGCCGTTGATCACCGTGGTGCTGTACCTGGTCAACAACCGCATGTTCATGCCCCCGCCGACAACCGACGAGGCGGCGATGCAGCAGAAGATGATGAACGTGATGATGATCGTCTTCGGATTCCTGTTCTATCGACTGCCCGCCGGACTGCTCTGCTACTTCATCGTCTCGACCCTCTGGGGCATGGGTGAACGCAAGCTGATGGACCTGCTGCCGACCCCCCAGCCGAAAACGGTTATCGAGGGGGAGGAGAAGCCGCGGAAGGGGGTCTGGGGCCGGGTCGGCCGCTGGATGGACGAGGCCCAGCAGAAGGTCGAATCCCAGAAGCAGGAATACGAGCACCAGCAGAAACAGCAGAAGAAGGGTTCGGGGAGCAAGGGCGGACGCAAGAAGAAGCGACGCCGCTAGAGTCCCGCCGCCCGCACGTGACCCCCTCCGATCGGGGCACCCGGCATGCTTCCCCCCACCGACGACACCATCGCCGCGATCGCCTCCCCACCCGGCGGTGCCGCACGAGGAGTCGTCCGCATCTCCGGACCCGGGACCCACCGGCTCTGCCAGTCGTTCTTCACTCCACATTCCCCCGGCCAGTGGCCCCGACCCGGTTCCCAGGGCCCGGCCCGCTGCCACTCCGGCGACTGGCGAATCGGTTCGACCGACCGGGCCCCCCGGCAACTTCCCGTCGAACTCTACCTCTGGCCCACCGGCCGCAGCTACACGGGACAACCCTCGGCCGAAATCCACGCGGTGGGCTCGCCGCCGGTGCTCCAGCGGCTGCTCGAAAAACTGCTCGCCTCCGACGACGAACGCGTCCGGCCGGCCCGCCCCGGAGAATTCACCCTGCGGGCCTTCCTCGCCGGGCGGATCGACCTGGTCCAGGCCGAGGCCGTGCTGGGAGTGATCGAGGCCGAGGACCACGTCGAGCTGGAGACGGCGCTGGGACAACTGGCCGGGGGACTCTCGGGCCGACTCTCCCGGCTGCGAGCCGATCTCCTCGATCTGCTCTCCGACATCGAGGCCGGGCTCGACTTCGCCGACGAGGACATCGAGTTCGTCACCACACAACAGCGGGTTGACCGGCTCGAAGCCCTCTCGGAAGAACTGGCCGGAATCCGGCAGCAGGCCCGACAGCGGATGACCTCCGAAAGGCGACACCGGATCGTGATCGCCGGGCTGCCCAATGCGGGCAAGAGCACCCTGCTCAACACCCTCGCCGACCAATCCACCGCCATCACCTCGCCGATCGCCGGTACCACCCGAGACGTCGTCACCGCCGAAATCACTCTCGACGGATTCGACATCCAGTTGCTCGACACCGCCGGCTGGGAAACTGCCGACACTCCCGACCGCAACCCCGTCCAACAACTCGCCCAGCAGCAGCGGTGCGAACAGTTGGAAGCCGCCGAGTTGGTGGTGTGGTGCGTGTCGGCTCCTGAAACGGACGACCGAACCGATGCGGACCTGGACGACGACCGGATGGCCCGGCGCGAGATCGCAGACAGCGGGACACCGATGCTGGTGATCCTGACCCGCTGCGACCTGGACGGTGACGCGACGGCGGTCGCCGCCGACACCGACCTGGCCGTTTCGGCGCGAGACGGGGAGGGGATCGATGAGCTGAAACGCGAACTGGTGGCGAGGCTCGCGGGCGACGGCCAGGGCAGTTCGAGCATCGTCGGTTCGACGGCGGCGAGAACGGCCGATTCGCTCAGGCGGACCGAAGCGGGATTGGCGGCCGCCGCGGCAGCCGATGACGAGTTGCTGGTGGCTGTCGAAATCCGCGAGGCACTCGAAGGACTGGGGGCGGTGATGGGAACCGTCTACACCGACGACATTCTCGACCAGGTCTTCTCGAAGTTCTGCATCGGCAAGTGACCGGCCGCTGGCGGGTGCACCGGCGACGGTGCTATCATGCTCGTCCTCACCACAAGATTCCTCATCTGCGGAGCGCTCCCATGAGCAAGTGGCCCATCGGTGTCTTCACCTCGATCGATGCCGGACTCGGCGTTCATCTCGACGTCGCCGCCGAACTCGGCGTCCCCAGCGTCCAGATCCATGCCCCCCACCAGGACACCCGGAACCCCGAGGCGGCTGCCAAGTTTCTCGGCAAGTGCTCCGACGCGAACATCATTGTGACGGCCGTCTTCGGAGGATTCGAGGGCGAGAGCTACGCGGACATCGCCACGACGTCCGCCACCGTGGGGCTGGTGCCCGAGGAGACCCGGGCGGGGCGGGTGCAGGAGATGAAGGAGATCAGCGACTTCACCACGCACCTGGGCTGCGACACCGTGGCCCTGCACATCGGGTTTGTGCCCGAGGACCGCGACGGCGAGAGCTACAAGAGCCTGATCGACTGCACACGAGACCTGCTCGACCACGTCTCGGGCAACGGGCAGCAGTTGAACCTCGAGACGGGGCAGGAGTCGGCCGAACACCTGCTCGAGTTCATCGCCGACGTCGAGCGGGACAACCTGTTCATCAACTTCGACCCGGCCAACCTGATCCTCTACGGCACCGACCACCCGATCGATGCCCTGCACAAGGTGGGACATTTGGTCCGCAGCGTCCACTGCAAGGACGCCACCTACGCGGCGGTCGACGGACGCGGGACGGCCTGGGGAGCCGAGGTGCCGCTGGGTGATGGCGACGTCGGCATGCTGACCTACCTCAAGGTGCTCGACAGCTTCGGCTACACCGGCCCGCTGACGATCGAACGCGAGATCGCTCACGACCGAGACAAACAGAAGGCGGACATCGGCGCGGCCGTCAGCCTGCTGGAATCGCTGAGAGAGCAGATCGGCTAGGGCGTGGCAATCAACTTGCAGGCCCTCACCGGTTCTCCTAAAGTGGCCCCACTCCGACGGGCAGGTAGCTCAGTTGGTAGAGCACAGGATTGAAAATCCTGGTGTCGGCGGTTCGATTCCGCCCCTGCCCACTTCGCTCTGACTCGCATCCTGCCGCAACCCGTGGCATGGTGCGAGTTTGGCATTTCCGGGCTTCGAAGCGTCCTGAACGGCTGCGACGGAATGCGACCCGGTGCCGTGCTCTACTGCTGCGCGCAGCGGATCGAATGCCGCAGCCACCTCAAAGAGGTCATCCGTGACCGAGAGGTAATGCCGCTCCGAGACCTGCATCGAGTGTCCCAGCCACCTCGAAACGGCGTGCTGGGGAAAGTGAGTGGCCCATTCTACCTCGCATGACCGTCGCAGTGTCTGGAACAAGTCCGGCCACTGAATGATGCCAGCACGTTTCAGGATGACCGAGAAGCCACGGTGAAGGTTGTTGCGGCTGAGAGACAGGATCGTCTCTGAACCGTCATCCGCCGCGTCAAAGGCGTCCTGGAGGATCGCAAGAAGGGCGGCGTCCCGCAATCTATTGGTCAATCCAGAATGAGTACAATGCCGTCTCTCGCAACGTGAATCGCAACTTCACCGGCTGTCCTTTCAGAGCGACGATTTTCCCTCGCCCCCAGGTCACTTCGCCGCGGCGATGATCTCCTTTGATCGCATGTGACGTTGCCATGACTTCGCCGGCTTTGTCCAACACCTCGACGAGTAGCCGACCACCGTCGCGGACGTTGACGTTCACGAATAACTTCTCACCGCTCAGCAAGAACGGCCGGGAAATGAGCGAGCCATCCGCTTCACCTGCGTCGAGCGAGATGAACCCGTCACGGCGCAGAACCGCCAGGCAGACGGCGCCTGCTTTCTCGTCCGCATTCTCAGGGCTCGCTCGGTACTTGATACCGGTGTAATAAAACCACAGCTCATCGCCGCGCTCGACCGGGGCACTTGGTGGGAGTAGTTGAGTTCGGTCGAAAACGTCCGGCCCGACTGGAGACGGACCAATGAACGGTTGGCGGTCACCAAGCCGCGTCCACTTTTTCAGATCACGGCTGCAGGCAAGCTGGATCAAGTGAAACCCATCGGTGTTGACCTTTAGCTTGCCGGTCGCGTGATAGACCGCGGGCATGCCAATATAGAGGCCCTCGTAGCGAAAAACGCCGAAGTTATAGATGTCCGCGTTGTAGTCCGCGGGCACGTTCTTCACCGGCTGCTGCAACTTCGGGTTCGACAGCCTCGCTTCAATGTTCTTTTTCGCAAGCTGCTGGTCCTGTTCATCGGCGTGGAACAGCACGCCCGTGTCGCTCCACTCGGAAAAGTCACGGCTCGTCCAGATGCGATGCGACCGCCCAAATGGCCCGCCTCGCTTCAACGTCGCGATGAACGTCTTGTTGGCGCGGTCGTAACTCATGTTCGACTCGTCCGACGAGGGCAGCACCGAGGTCTCCAACAGCGTCCAGCGGATGCCGTCAGGGCTGACCATCGGCCGGCGGCCGATGACTCCATAAAAACCTTTGTATCGTCGGTTGGGATCAGGATCGTCCGGGTCAAGCACCACGTTTTCGATGCCGTTCTTTGGCCATGTGTCGCCTGGAACAACGGCCAGAAAGTTGTTTTCCAGTGAGCCGTTGATCTTTGTTTGCCTCAGAGCCGGCTTCGTCCAATGGACACCGTCCTTGCTTTCCGCATACGAAGTCCCCGCGAGTCCCGGGATGTTCGTCGACGTGATCAACCAGAGCTTGAACCGCTTTCGCTCTGCGTCCCAAGCCGGCGAGCACCGTGTTTGCAGCGACGTCTCCCACTTCTGATCAGGCTTGATCACCGCCCCG
>Ga0310120_10002740_pt1 | contig 12737 bp, 10 predicted proteins | sample CB27_AW_983_MG_FD_203506 | JGI IMG/M metagenome (GOLD analysis project Ga0310120, IMG submission 203506) | Marine microbial communities from Western Arctic Ocean, Canada - CB27_AW_983 | ecosystem: Environmental > Aquatic > Marine > Oceanic | place: Canada: Western Arctic Ocean | collected... | reverse complement strand
GTTGTGAGAGACAGGAATGCGGTCGCAGACACAGCTGCGGGAGGACTAGGCGCAGGTTTGGAATTTGGAGCCTGTGATTTGAGATTTGTTTGTATCTTGTATCTTGTATCTTGTATCTTGTATCTTCACACGGGAGACAGAACATCATGATTGACTTCGGTCGTTCCTACTTCACCTGGAAGAGCAAGCCAATATTGCGCCATCCGGACTACAAGTACCCCGGCTTCGAGGGTACGGAAGGCGCCGTGCACAAGGTTCGGATCCAGTTGGATTCAGCGTGTACTCTCACCAACGAGAAAACCGGTGAAAAACAGGAGTACTTCTTAGTCCTGCCCTGTCAGACCGAATACACGATTGTCAAAGAGAATCTGTTCCAGATTCCGAGCTCTGAATGGCGAATGCTGTTCGGGCGCGAAGAAACCATCCCTATCTCCTATGAACCTCGCGATGAACCAGAGAATCGGAAGCGATCCAGGATCAGCGATCTATTCGCCGAACATAGCTTCGAGATCCGCACGATCGAGAATGCCCGAGAGCTCACGACGCATGATGAGGTCATCGAATCGACCCTGGCCGACGAGTTGATGAACGCGCGCACCACCTACCGAGATGAAAAGAGGCAGGTGGCGGTTACGTTGGAGTTTCCGATGAAGCTCATCAACATTCAAAAGAAAGAAAAGCTGTTTCAGGTGTGCATGGGTGCCGTTCCAATTCCCGATCTCGGCACCTGGGATGGGACCAGCGTGAACCGAGTCTTTCTGGCGGACCTTGCCTTTACCGAGTTCGACTACATCGAGTTTATCCTACAGCGCACCGTTGAAGTCGCAGAGCACGAAAAGGAATGGTACTACCAGGTGCGGGGGCGGGACCGGAACGAACTGCATGACCCCAACAATCCACCTCCTGGTTACCCGCGACCACGGGCAAGACCAAGAGTGTTCCACGAGGTGATCCCCCAGAAGACCGCGACCGTCGTGCTTTCGGCAGGCGCGTAACAACCCTGTTGACTGCCAGTTAGCATCGCCCCTGGGCATCGAATCCCCGTCACCAACGCTCTTGCGAATCGCCTACTATTACCACCAAGGAAAAAGGCTGCCGGCAGACGACCCTGGCAACAATCCCTACGGCGAGCTCCTCTGCACCTCGCTCGAGCGCCGCGGAGTGCACGTCGAGTTTGAAGTGGACTACAGCCAGAAGTACCTTCTCCGGAATCAAGGGCGCATTGACGTCCTACACTTCAATTGGCCTCACCATGATTACTACCATGAAGATGCGGCCGTCATGGCCAGCCAGATGCAGGACTTCGTTCGTTCCCTGAAAATGGCGAGGAAACTCGGCTACAAGATCGTCTGGACGGCCCACAACCTGTACCCCCATAACCGCACCCATCAAGAGATCGATCACCAGTTTCGACTGGAGATCTGCCGCCTCTCCACTGCCGTGATTTCCCATTGTAAGGTCGCAGCAGACGCCGTAACAAAGCACTTCGGCCCCCTTCAAAAGCTGTTTATCATCCCCCACGGCCACTTCATCGGCGTCCACTCGCCCGACGTCACACGCGAGCAGGCACGAAGCGAACTGGGGATACCTCGAGATGCATTCGTCTACGGATTTTTTGGCGGTTTCCAGCCCTACAAAGGCGTGGAACAATTGATGGATGCGCTCAGGAGCCTGCCCCAAGAAGACTCCTGGCTGGCAGCGGCCGGGGGCGGGCGACCGGACTACCGGAATACCCTCCAGCGCTACACTCAACAACACCCCAGAATCGTGCTGCGCACCTATCCAAGAGCACCCAATAGAGACCTGTTCCTGGTACTGCAGGGAGCTGACGTGATGGTCCTTCCTTTTGTCGAAACCATGACGTCAGGCTCCTTGATCCTAGCGCTGTCGTGGGGAAAACCGGTAATTGCTCCAGCCTTTGGCTGCCTACCGAAGACGGTGCGGGAAGACGCCGGAATCCTCTACGATCCAGAGCAAGAAGACGGCCTCTACCAGGCGATGCAGCAGATTCAAAGCCGGGATTTGAAGGCAGCCTCGAAGAGGGCTCTGGCAAGCGTCAGGCGTTTCGATTGGGATGATATCGCTGAGAGGACAATGCAGGCATATCGGGCTTGAGAAGGTTAGAGGTTGAAAGTAAAGGTTCAGATCAGTCCCATCCCCAGGAAGCCCTGGCCCGTTCGAGAAAGAAACTTAGATTGGCCTCTGCCATGATCATCGCTTGCAGCGCTGACAGAGCCATGACCGTGAGGGAGTGGGATCCTGTGCTTCAACGAAGCGCCTGGGAGTATGGTCCCTGTCGGGCCCCGCTACGCTGCCCCATTCGAGAGCGAAACTTCCCGAGCCATGGAAGCCTGAAGCGCAAGCGAGGGGTTGGGAAACACCCCGAATCCCTCCGACTTGGCTGCTTGCCGCGCTTCAGGCTTCCTCACGTTTCGCATTATTGGGCGACCTGGAGGTGCGAGTTCCAATGAAGTTTGAGCTTAGTCCCTCCCCCAGGGGCACCATTCGAGAAAGAAACTCTGTGCTACTAGCCAGGTTGTGCTGTTGTCCAGCTCTCTCCTCGGAACTTGGCCTCATGTTGCTAACGGCCTCAAGTCGTTCGTGGCTCTGTATAATCGCCGAACGTGATTGTGAGCGATCGCTTGGAACTTGATGCTTGTGATTTGGAGCTTGTTTGTACCTTGTATCTTGTGCCTTCGACTTTCGAAGTTGCAGCTTAGAGAGGAATCGCCGACATCTAGCGATAGTCGACCGTAACCGACTCCAGTACGGGCGCATTGGCTCCGTTGGGCGAGAGAAGCGTTGCCTTGTACTGGATCCATCGAGTGCCTTCGGGAAGGCCTTTGATCGCGGCAGAAGATTCGGTATAGAAGGTGTCCGTTCCCCCCGGACCGAACCATTCGGCAGAGACCAGACCCTCCGAGCTGCTGGAGCCGCGCAACTGAAACTTCAGGGCCGTCTCAAAGGGTACCTGGGCCTCCCAGGAAAGGATTTCGAGGTGGACATTCTCTCCGCCGTCAAAGGGTGAAGAGACGTAGTCGTACCCGGCAGATCGATCGTAGATATTGCCCACATCATTGTGGATAGTCCAGTGTACCCCTCTGGTAGGGACATCGAGACGCCTGTCGGCCGAAAACTTTCCGTCCTCGCCCCAGTAGAGAAATGAATTGGTACGGTGATTGCCCCCTTTGGTGTGGCAGACGAAGAAAATATCCAGTTGAGAATCCTGGTTGAAGTCGGCGACCACCACACCCGAGCCCGAGTCAGTGGGGAGCTCGGTGGGTTCCGGATTCAATCCGGAACCGGTTCCCCAGAAGATGTACGAAGGATGACTACGATGAACACCGGCATGGTAGCTGGACACCACTAGATCCAGGTGTCCGTCCCCATTCAGGTCGGCTACGGAGGCATCTTCACTGCCAACGGTATCCAGAACCAGTTTGCGTTCCGGAGAGTATCCGTCCTCGCCGCCCCAGTAGACTTCGGTACCGGCCGAGAAGGTTTCGGACTGGGGCTCCGCATCGATCGGCCGTTCTGTGATCTGTTCCCCCTGCCGGCCAAAATCGTATAGGTTGCAGATGATCAGATCCAGATAGTCGTCGCCATTGAGATCCGCCACCTCGGCTCCCACCGCCAGCTTGCTAGGGAGATACTGCTTGTTCTGATTACTGAAGCCCACAGGACCGTTCCAGAAGATCACCACCTGATCGCTGGTCCCGGTGAAGAGTAGATCCAGATAGCCATTCCGGTCGAAGTCACCCGCCTTATGCAGCCTTACATCGGGAAACCTGAAGACGAATCGATTGTCCATCCGGTAACCTCCCGGAGCTCCCCAGAGCAGGCTCATCTCCTCGCCCTCGGGTGTCCACTCACTCACGCTGAGATCCAGGTATCCATCCCGATCGAAGTCCGCCACAACCGTGCTAAAAGCACGCTCGGTAGGCAGCTTGGTATTGTTGGATAGCGAGAATCCGTCCTTTGCCCCCCACAGGATGTCGACTCTTCCTGTCACTAGGACATCCGTGAAACCATCGGCATTCAGATCCGCGATATTGGCTGAGCTGCCGCCGTTGTAGGGCAGTACCCAACGCCGGTTGGAAGAATACTCTCCCCCCTTCTGCCCCCAATAGACGTAGGTGTTGGGGGCGTCTTCCGCGACGTAGCCATCCTTCTGGTGGATGAAGATGACATCCCTCTTGCCGTCGCCGTCGAGATCATCCGACTCGACTGCTGCCGCTCCCATGGTAGGCAGCTCCAGCCGATTAGATCTCTCAAAGCCATTCTTTCCGTTCCAGTAGATGAAGGAAGAAATGTCATGGCTCTCGCTACTCTTCTCGTTGCTGAAGACAATGTCGGGCAGTTTGTCACCGTTCAGGTCTGCGATGACGCAGTCGCTGGCCGCGAGCGTAGGCAGGGCGGTCCGGAAATGGGGAAGGAAACCGTCCTCAGAGCCCCAATAGATGAAGGAAGCATCTCCGAACTCATTGGCGAAGACCAGATCGAGTTGCCCATCCCCATCAAGGTCGCCAACATCGACACCACGAGCCCCCCAGCCTGGGAGTTCGCTTCTACGATCTCCGCTGAATCCCTCCGGGGAGCCCCAATAGATGAAGCAGGGTGAGGGAGTCGATGAATCCGAGGAACTCCGCCGGTGGCTGGCTACCACAATCTCGGGCCAACCGTCCTGATTGAGATCAGAGGCCCGCAAGGCGGCGCTTTCCGGACCGTCCAACCGCGTCGAGGAAGCCTGGGCGTACTCGCCGGACTCGCTTCCCCAATAGATCAACACTCCTCCGGGCTCTTCTCCCCTACCCTGGTTGGCAAAAAGGATGTCCGGCACCTCATCCCGGTTGAGATCGGCGATCTGTACATCCTGGGCAAAGTGGGTGGGCAGCTGAGTCGTCCGCCTGGGAGAGTAGCCGTCGGAGGAGCCCCAATAGATATCCGAGTAGGGCCTGACCACCGTGAAGTCCCCTCCCTCGCGGGTGAACTGATAGGAGAGACCGTTGCTGGCGAAGACGATCTCAAGATACCCATCCAGGTTGAGGTCAGCTGCCGCCACCGCCTGCACCGAAACGGTCGGCAGATCCAGCTTCCGTTCGCGATCAAAGCCACCTTCTCCACCCCAGAACAGGACCGAGTTGTTCTCGGTACGGGTGCCGTTGTAGCCGCTTCCAATAACGACATCCAGATGGCCATCAGCATTGAAGTCTCCAATTGCGGATCCAGAGGCCCCCTCTCCCGGCAGGGCTATCCGGGAAGAAGCGCTAAAGCCGTTCGCACCCCAGTAGATCCACGAGTCCACCTGAAAATTATTGTCGTGACTGCCGGGAAGAACCAGATCGATCAGTCCGTCCTGGTCCAGATCGAGCTGGTTGATCAGGCGGATGCTCCCATCGGCCGAGACGTAGGTATTGGCTCCTCCATCGGCCAAAGTCCCATCTGCAAAATCTCGAAAGCTGGTTTCGGTCCAGACAGACCCACCATCCCTGGAGGTATCAGCCGGCGGGGGAGCGCTGCACGAAGAAATAACCAGGATCAAAAGAATGAACAGTGGAATCTTACTCATTGTACAAGTACCTCACAAGACGGCTTTCCAGGGCTCCATATTTCAGATTCAGGCCGACGACGTGGGTCCTCTCATGGTGAGGCCACGATCTCGTCCAAAGATCTGCAGAAGTTCAAGCAGAAAGAAAAGCTGAAATAGACCCGATACTACGTAGCTGTGGTCTCCAGGCCGGGGTCTTTTCTCCCTTCGAGCTTTAGCTCGACGCACGGCGGGCTGGAGGCCACCGCCACGCCCCTTCAGCAACGAAGAACCGGTTCCGTCTTGTCCCCGTGAATCCACTAGCGAGGCAACGACCAGATAACGGCCTTGGTGGAGGAATTCTTCATCGCCACGCCCTTGTCACCGCGTGTGTCCTGCTCGCCATAAACGATGTAGTACGCCGTCACAATCTTCCCGTCTGCACGCTGGACCGACACCGGATAACCCAGGTCTCCATGATCTCCATCCCAGGCTAGGAGGATCTTCCTCTTCCGGTCCCAACTGAGACCCTCATCCCGACTGAGCATGGCCTGCACTCCATAAGGCTCGTGGCGCACCCCGTAGGACATCAGCAGATTACCATCTGAAAGAACCAAGAGGTCTGCGGGATGCTCTGCCCGTCCCGTCGCCTGATCGGGCTTGCTCCAGGTCCGGCCATCGTCCGTGGAAAAAGAGAGAGAGGTGGAACCCGTGTCCCCTCGCAAGGCTGCAACCAGTTTTCCCGACGGCAACCGAGCTAGACAGATCTCATTGAAGCGACGAGCCACTTCGGCGTATTCGCCCCAGGTCTTGCCACCATCCCGGGAGCGCACGACGAAGCTGGTATGGCCTCTAGCATCGACCTTCTCTTTCGCGGCTCGGTCCAGGTAGGCCCCATAACCCGACAGCAGGACACTCCCATCGCCCAGCTCCACCGGGCGGCCGAAGGGATAGAGCCAATCAAAGGGTGTAGTCTCCAACTTCCTGGGTTCGCTCCAGGTCTGACCCTGGTCCCCAGAGCGCAGCACATAGGTGTCGGCTTCCCAGTCTTCACCGCTGTAGGTGTCGCCGGCCCAGGTATAGGATACGGTGGCCGCGATGACAGTCCCGTCTGAGAGACTCCCCAAGAGATCGATGGCGTCGTCTCTACCAGGGAGATCAAATACCGTCACCGGATTGCTCCAGGTCATGCCGCCATCACGGGAGCGAACGGTATCTGCCCTTCCCGACTTACCAACGTGAGCTGCCCCCGACTTGACGGCCGCGAGCAGATCCCCGTTCTTCAGGACTTCCAGCCGTGGGAAATAGCCACCCACCGCCACCACGAAACGGTTCGCGTCGAGCTCCTGCATGAGAAACGCTTCCTGCCCCGAGACACCTTCGGAAGCCAACAGCAACAGAGCAAAGAGGGTACTACTGATTCTAATCGTGGATTCGCTCATGAGCCAGTGCTTTGCTGGGTTTTCTGCTTCATGGCGGCAGCCTAGTGGAAACAGGAGATGGATACAAGCTGACTGGACTCCTCATGCCGAGTCGCTATTCCGGAACTGCAAACGTCCGGATCGGTCCATGGCGCGTTCCTTCTCCATTGACCCCAACCAACCGGTAGCGGTAGGTACCCGCAGACTCCAGATCACGCAGCCCTGCGAACACAGTCCGAGGAGTGATCTCATTGCCGGCATAAGACAGGCGCGTCCTGTGTCCGAGTGCAGGATCAAGCCCGTACTCAAAGTAATAGTAGCTAGGAAGTCCCATGGGACAGATCCTTCCCTGAAGCTGGGCGGAACCCGGGCTTAGCCGACGCACTTCCCCGGTTAGAATCTGGGGGCTCCGGTTGGATGCGAGCGTGACGCTTTGATCCTGACCAAAGTGCGCACCGTGCTCGTTCTTCGCCACCAGGCGGTAGTGATATGTCTTGCCCGGCGACAGGCTCCAGATATCCTGGTTCACCTGATACACCTCGTCATCGGGAAGCATGGTAGCCCCATCACCGAAAACCTCGACCTCGCCCAGTCCCCAGTACTGCGATTCGTAGCCTGAAAGAAGGGTCACTTTCAAGAAGCTTGCCTGCGCCTGAAGTCCCTTTGCCAGATGGAAGGAAAAATTATCGTTAGGCTCGCCCCTTCGGGGCAAAGTCGCCTCGAAGAGAGATGGATAGGACTGCCCATCGAGCGATGTAGAGACCTCGATCTGCTTTGCTGGCCAGGAAGGATTCTGGTGGAGCTGCACCGATCGCACCGTGACCTGATTCTCGAATTCGTATACCAGTTCCTGGGGCCCTGTGGGGCTCGCTCCACTGTGCCACATCTTTCCTGCACCATGTCGCCAGCCATCGGTCAGGGTGGTTGGATCCTCATCCGAGTCCGAGGGCCAGACCGCCAGGCTCCCGCCATTGCTGGGGAATAAGAGAGACTCGTTGCGATAGGCCAGCTCGAACTCGTCGAAGTCAATGGAACCGACCGGCAAGTCGTGTGGATCCACGAAGGCCAACAAGTGGAAAAAATTATTGTTCACATGACCGAGTGATTGGTCGATAGGCCAGTATTCGTACCTCCTGGCGTGTCTTCCCTGACCTATATTCCGGCCCCCGTAAGTCCACAGATTGGTGTCGTTTTGGAGGCGATACTGGACTCGGTGCCATTCTCCATCCAGTAGATATTCCGTGAGGTTGTGACCGTTATAGGCCCAGTTGGCGCGCCGCCATCCGGAGTTGTCCTGCAGTTTCTGGTTGCTCTGGCTCTGCAGCCACCAGATCAGCTCCGAGCCTCTCGGCTCCCACTCATTCCCGCGCACCCCGATCGAAACTCTTGCCCCTCGAAGATCCGGATCTCCTCCACCGAGAACAGTATTCCCTTCCTCCTGCCACTGAACCAGAAGACCTGTTCTCAGAAACGTGGTCAGATGCAGAATATCTGCCATCACGTGGTTGAAATCATTCCTGGCAGCGGGCTCCTTCCACTCGATGTACCCTCCCGAAATTCCACCGGAGGGATGGTGGATCTCAGGCTGCTCCCAACTGTCCCAGCCCCCGGTACCCTCGTCCCAGGTCTCGCGATAGTAGGCAGCCAGCCTCGGGGGAAGTGGCACTTCCTCGGTGCGGGAACCGTACGACTCTGTTTCTCCATACTCGAAATAATAAGTGGTGTAGACTCCCTCGGGATGGATGCTTCCGTTCAGGCTCAGTGCTCCCAGACCCAGAGGTGTCGGGGCTCCGGTCGTGACCGATGGACCGCCGCCGCAAGCTCCAAAGGCTAGCGTAAGCAGGACTCCTGACCCAGTCCACCAGCCCTTCGACCGGTATTGCATCATTCTGTGTCCGAGACAGCGAAGGAGTAGAGTTTGGTATTGGTCATCATCAGCTTGACCTTGATTGCCTCTCCGTGGAGCGAAGATAGATCCGCCTTCCCTTTCCAACTCGCGACGTGACGAAGCGAATCACTCCGAAAAACCTCCGAATCGGAGGCAGCGAGGCCTTTCACGGGATCACCCTGAGAATCCTGGATCTCGACGCGAAATCTGCCCATTGATGCGTCGGCGTTGATCAACAGCTTCTGGCCCCGAAGAGTAAAGGGCTTGGTCACCAAGATTCCCAGGGGAGAACCGCTGTCCAGAGAGACGAACCCGTCCCGACGGGAAATGGCCAGTCCCCCGAAGCCGCGGCGTCGCTCCAGCCAGCTCTGTTCGGACAGAGATTCAGGAGGCTTCGCAGGTGGGTGAGTCAGCAGTGGCAAATCTTGCTGTGTCAGGGCGTGAGCTTCATTCTCTGCCGCGTAGTAGACCCGGATCTCATCCCCTACTATCAGGGGCTTCAGGCCTAACAGTATGTGGGAATCGAACTCATGGGGAAGACCGTAGGTGAGGATCGGGTGCCGCCGGCCTAGACGCCGCCAGCCCACCCCCTCGCGGCTAAATGCCAGTTGCACATCTAACGTCAAAGAATTGGGATGGTAAACCCACAACAAACCAAGATAGATACCGCGATCGCGGAGTACGGACATTCCATAGAACTGAGTCCCGGGCGGGTCCAACTCGTCCGGGACGAGAACCGGGGTAGGCAGCCTCCAATCGATGAAGTCGGAGCTCTCGGATCGACCGATGTCCCTGAAACGGCTGCTGGGCCGCATATAGGCAACGTAGCGGCCCCAGTGATCGTCCCAACCCAGGATGGTGTGTGTGTCTCCGATACCAGGATGGGTCCCTCCACCGCGGGGTTGACTCAGAAGTGGGTTGTCGGGGTGCGGAGTCCAAGTAAGACCGTCGGCCGAAAAACTGATCAGGAGTCCCGCGGGCTCTTCTTCTTTCACTCGGCCGTAACTGAGCGACTTAAAACGGTGGGACGGCCTAGCCTCTCGTCTATCCAGGAGCACACGACCGACAGGGTACGAGAGCAAATTGTTCTGGCGCGAACCCTGATAACTGGTCAGGCCCAGCTGGGGCCGTTCCCAAGCGATACCGTCGTGGGAGAAAGCGTAGGCCGATCGAGATTTCCGGCTGTGAGGATTCCATCGCTCCTCCAGACACGAATACCACATCTTGAAGAGGCGATCGGACTCATCGTAGAGGACGGTACTCGGGAGAGTGTACTGACCCTCCCAGGGGCGTTCCGGGCGGAGCAGCGGGTTTCCCTCATGCTTGCGCAGGGGATTGAGGTTTCGCTCCAGCGCCTGGGTCGATTCCAGCACGAAATCATCCATCAGAAGCTGTGTCTGGGTTCCGATCTCGACAACCTGCTCTGGGGGGCGCGGCTTGCTCTGGGAGCAGGACGAAAAGATGAAAGGTGCGCAGCCGCCAGCGACGACCATCAAGGCCAGCTGCCTTCCTCTGGGACCGAACAACAATCGCATTCCCCATCCAGCCTATCATCTGAAGAATGAAAGATACATGCCTCCCCAGAGTGTTCACTGAGTTCCATAGAGGTGAGCTGAAACTTCGATGGGTTACAGGTTTCCGATAAGAAATCAGATAGAGTCTGAAGTGCTCACCTGAAAGATCTGGCGCGGCCGGCATCCGCATTGACGCGTGTTTCCAAACCCCCATTGGCGCGATATTTTGGGGTGTCAAGAAGATAGGAACGGAGATCTCCTCTATGCATTCGAAGCAGCATACTGTTTCAATCTACTCGGTCCTGCTAGCAGTATTTTTCCTCGCCAACTCACTGCCTGGGCAGAAACCAACCAACCAAAGTGCGACCGAGCAGGGGGGGCTAAGTCAACTCAGCCAGCCCCTGGAGGAACTGGCGCAACGGGTCGGCCCCTCCGTGGTCCAGGTTTTCGCAACCAGCTTCTCACCGATCGAGGCGGAGAGCTTCTGAGTGCCGCCAGTCTGTCCAAATAGCATGCTGTGGGGTCTGTGGGGTTATCCTGGATGCGGCTGGCTACCTCGTAACCAACGCTCACGTCGTGGAAAGAGCACGATTGGTTCAAGTGCTACTCGCTTCGCCGGTGGCGAAGCTCGGCCCGGGTCGATCTATCTTGAGGCCCAGGGGAAGGCGAATCAAAGCTACCCTCGTAGGTAGAGATGACGAAACGGATCTGGCGCTGCTGAAAATCGAGAGACGGGACCTGCCGGCACTACCCTTGGCAGACCCCGACCTACTCAGACCAGGCCAGATCGTCATCGCCTTTGGTAGTCCTCTTGGCCTGAGAAACTCAGCCTCGCTGGGAGTGATCAGTGCCACCGCCAGGCAGCTTCGGTCTGACGATCCCATGATTTACATACAAACCGAGAATGCATCCATCAATCCAGGAAGCAGCGGAGGTCCCCTCTTGAACACTGCTGGCGAGGTTGTGGGCATCAATACCTTGATCTTTTCCCAATCGGGAGGGAGTGAGGGTATCGGCTTTTCCACGCCCAGTAACATCGTACGCCATGTCTTCGACGAGATTCGCAGCAATGGACGGGTCAGGCGTGGCCAACTCGGTATTCAGGTACAGACCGCCCGCCCTAGCCGACGGACTGGGACTGGCTCAAGAGTGGGGCGGCATCATCTCAGATGTCCCCCCTGGAAGTCTGGCCACGCTCTCCAATCTCAGAATCGGCGATGTCATCCTGACGCTGGACGGAAAGGTAATGGAGAATGGACGCCAGTTCGAAGTCAACATCTATCGGAGTCCTCTGGGTGAACTGGTCTCCCTGGAGTTGCTTCGCGGTTCTGAAAGGCACAGCGTAAAAGTCCCGGTTACGGAACGCCAGGATCAGCAGGATCGTTTCCTGGATTTGAAGACACCAGAAGACAACCTGATTCCGAAGCTTGGGGTTTTCGCCGTAGATCTCACGGACAAGGTTAGAAACATGCTGCCGTCCCTACGCCAGGATGAAGGCGTTGTGGTCGCGGCCATGGTGCAGGACGGACCAGCCTGGGGTGAGCGCTTCCTTTCAGGGGACGTGATTTACGCCGTCAACAACCAACCAGTAGCCAACATCGCCAGGCTGCGCACGGTTGGGGAGGGCCTGGAGGCGGGTTCGGCAGTGCTCTTCCATGTGCAGCGACAAGCCAGTCTGATCTTTGTCACCTTGGAGATTCGAGGAATCGCTTCGTAGAAAAGCGACAACCGACGTTTCTTTCTAGGGACCCCAAACGCAATCACTCAACCATGGAAGCCTGAAGCGCAAGCGAGGGGTTGGGAACAGCTGAAGAAATAAAGCGATAATCATCTAACCAACGGAGAGTGGAAGCAGGCAGCAGGTGAACAGAGTATTGGCATATCTCCTGACCTGGACCACATACGGTTCCTGGCTGCCAGGAGACAAACGAGGCTGGATCCAAAAACCCGGAAAGTGGATGGCGCCAGACGCAACCGAAGAATCCCACAACCAGATGAGAATGACCGAGCCGGAGTTGGTTCTCAGTCCTCAAGAACGCCATATTGTAGAAAAGACCATCGACGAGCATTGACGCCTTCGGGATGGTGGATACATGCCGTCCGCTGCCGCATACAACACGTCCATGTTGTGGTAACTGCCCTTGAACATGGCTCCGAAGAAGTGTTGGAGCAGCTCAAAGCCTGGTGCACGCGGCGGCTGAAAGAAGATCAGCTCACAAAAGTCGAGAGGCAACAAAGGCGACACAGATGGTGGACTCGGGTGGCAGGCTTTTGTTTCAATCGTTTGGCAGGGAGCACCCTTCCCAGCCGTTCATCGAACAGACCGAGCTCCAGGTGCTCAAAGTAAACAGCCCATTGTCCCTCTGTCACGGGCTTTAAGCCAATCT
>Ga0310120_10002735_pt1 | contig 12754 bp, 12 predicted proteins | sample CB27_AW_983_MG_FD_203506 | JGI IMG/M metagenome (GOLD analysis project Ga0310120, IMG submission 203506) | Marine microbial communities from Western Arctic Ocean, Canada - CB27_AW_983 | ecosystem: Environmental > Aquatic > Marine > Oceanic | place: Canada: Western Arctic Ocean | collected... | reverse complement strand
GAATATGCCGGAGTAATTACGACCTTCTCATTCTCGTCGGGTTGGTCGGGTGGGTCCTCGGTCATGTCCTCGGTCATGGAAGCATTTCCCTCCAAAAATGAACTCTCCAAACCATCGCGTGAGACCATAGGATAGAAGTGGCTCCATGCAGTCGAGCGCTCGAATCGTGCGGACCCCTCTCGCCATGCGTCAATAAAGATGTTCGGCTAGCCTCCCGTCATGTGCGGAATTGCCGGCATCGTCGGGCACGCGGGGGGAGCGCCGATTGAGGAAGGCGCCCTTGTTCGCCTGCGCGATGCCCAGAAACACCGGGGACCGGACGATGCGGGAACATGGATCGACCCACAAAAGCGAATCGGACTGGCCCATCGTCGGCTGAGCATCATCGACCTGACACCCTCGGGCCACCAGCCCATGTCCACCGCGGACGGGCAGCTCCATCTGGTCTTCAACGGCGAGATCTACAATCATCGCGAGCTAAGAGAAACCCTCGAAAGCCAGGGGCACCGCTTTCGCTCCAGCAGCGACAGTGAAGTCCTCCTTCACGGGTACCGCGAGTGGGGAGAGGCACTGCTTCCTCGATTGCGAGGCATGTTCGCCTTCGCACTCTTTGACCAGAGGGCCGATGCGGTGCTCGTCGCGCGAGACCCCCTGGGCATAAAGCCGCTGCACATCGCCCAGTTCGACGACTTTGTCGTTTTTTCCTCGGAAGTCCAGCCCATCCGGCGAGTTTTTGGCAGCGGCGGCACCGACCTCGAAGCGGTCGCCTCCTACCTCCACTGGGGATCGATTGCGGCACCGCGAACTCTGTACAAAAAAATTCGCGCCCTGCCCGCTGGGCATCGGACCTGGATCCGATCGGGAAAACTGGGCGAGAGCTCGCCCTATTACTCACTCCGGGAGGAAATCCTCGAGAACCCAGAGAACATGAGCGAAGGCGAGGCCGACGAGCGAATCCGTGCGGCACTGCTTGACTCCGTTCGGTGCCATATGGTGGCCGACGTGGAGGTGGGATCATTCCTTTCCGGCGGCGTCGACTCCATTTCCCTGGTCTCGCTCATGTCTGAAGTTTTGCCTCGGCCCGTCTCCACCATCAACCTATCCTTCGATGTGGAAGCCATGGACGAGGGCGAGCTCGCCCAGCGTGCGGCCAGGGAATTGGGCACCCACCATCAGCGGGTAGACCTGAGTGTTGACGACGCCCGGGACAGCATCGCCAAGGCGATGGCCTCCCTGGATCAGCCCAGCGTTGACGGAATCAACGTCGGCCTGGTTTCCCGGGCAGCAGTACAATCGGGCCTAAAGGTTGCCGTCAACGGTGTGGGGGGAGACGAACTTTTCGGGGGCTATGCGACCTTCTCCGAACTGGAAAGGGTCAGGCACATACATGGGCGCCTTTCTCGTCTGCCCGCTTCCAAAAGCCTTCGCCGGCTCGCCCTCTTGGGAATGGATCGTTTTCCGCACAGTCAAAAGCGGGCCGGTATTCGCCGAGCACTGCAACACGGCGATACTTTGAGCGGTGCTTACTTCTCGGTTCGCGGCCTGTTCGGGCCCGAACAGGCCGCAGGGCTACTGGCACCCGAAGCCCGATCGGCGGTCGAGCATGTCGACCCGGTGGCCGAGTTGGATGCTCGGGCTCGGCCGGGTGAAGTTCCCGCCCAACAACAGATGGCCTACTTGGAAGTTCAGCAATACCTCCAGATGCAACTTCTTCGCGACGCCGACATCATGAGCATGAGACACTCCCTGGAAATTCGAACCCCGCTGGTGGACCACGTTCTTTACCGGGAACTCTTCAAGATCCCCGCCGCCCTGCGCCAAGCGGGCCCCGCGAAGCGGAGACTCCGCGAGGCCACCCGGCCGCCCTTGGCCGAGCGTTATTGGAAGCGAAAAAAGATGGGGTTCAGCCTGCCCTGGGAGGACTGGATGCGCAGCGAAGAGTTCGCATGGGCCCTCCCCGAGCACGGGGTCTTTGACGCCGCCGCGCTCAAAGAACTCGAAACGAGTTTCCTCCAGGGGCGTACCTCAAGCTCCAGAATCTGGGCCCTCGTGACCCTGGCTCCCTTCCTCGACTGACCGACCCCGGGCCGGTTCCTCGGACTCTCGGGCAATTGGCCCCCGTCCCCCCCTCCGCTGGGGCGATCACTGGGCTGCCCTTCAACCTCTTTTGCACGAATTCGATCACCCGGGAACGTTCATCCCTTGTGGCATAGTGCTCGCAGACTGCCAATATATTGGCATGCCGACTCAATCGACTCTCGAAACACCCCTGACCATGATGGGCGCACCGGGCTCCCCCTATACCCGCAAGATGCGCGCCCTGATGCGCTACCGGCACATTCCGTACCGCATGGTGCTCCAGAATTCGCCCGAGCAGGCCCCCCTGCCAGCGGCGAAGGTTCCGCTCCTGCCCACCTTCTACCTGCCCAACGCCGAGGGCGAGATACTGGCCACCACCGACTCCACCCCCCTGATCCGCCGCTTTGAGCACGCCTTCCCGGGACGCGGGGTGATCCCTTCGGATCCAGTGATCGCCTTCCTCGACGAATTGCTCGAAGACTACGCGGACGAGTGGCTCACCAAATGCATGTTCCACTATCGCTGGTGGTTCGAGGCCGACATCGCCAAGGCTTCCCAGGTCCTTCCCAACTGGGCGGCGGGCCAATCCACCGACGAAGCCATCGCTCCGCTTCAAAAAATGATTGGCGAACGCCAGGTCTCCCGTCTGGGTGTCGTGGGCTCCAATGAGGAGACCGCACCGGTCATCGAGCAAAGCTACCGGCGTTTTCTCCGCGCCTTTGACCGGCATCTCCAGCAACACCGTTTCCTTCTCGGAGGGCAGCCCGGCTCCGCGGATTTCGCTACCCACGGACAGTTGACCTGCCTGGCCCTGTTTGACCCGACTCCATCGGCGATCACCTTGGAAGAATCTCCCCGTGTCTACGCTTGGGTGGAGATCACCGAGGACCTCTCGGGCCTGGACGACCCCAGGGAGGAGAAATGGTTCTCGAGGAACGGCATTCCCGAGACCCTCCTCGACCTCCTGGCCGAAGTTGGGCGAGTGCACGTCCCTTCCCTGCTCGCCAATGCAGACGCGCTTGAACGCGGGGCCGAAAGAATGGAGACCACCATCGACGGCCAACGATGGATCCAGAAACCCTTCCCCTACCAGGGAAAATGTCTGCGCTGGTTGCGCGAATCCCATGCCGCTCTGTCCGAGACGGACCGGAGGGCCCTGGCCGATATCCTGGCGGATACCGGATGCGAAAGCCTCTTCGGATGACGGACGGGTTCGAAATTGTCGGCCTCGAGGATTCGGACTACCCGGTCAAGGGGCGCTCCACACTGCGTTATCAGGAAATCCCCTTTCGCTGGCCCAATCCCTCTCTCAAGAACGATGCGTGCTTCAAAAAAAATCCCAAGTTCCCCTGCTGCCTCTGATTCTGCTCCCGGAACGCTCAAACATGCAGGCACCCTGTTCGGTCTTCACCCCCATCGTCGCCTTTTCCATGATCCGGCGCATGATTCCCCGAATGGTTTTGCCGGGGCCAACCCGAACAACAAGCCCATTCTCGCCTGGAGCGCGGCCAATGCCGAGTCCTGGAAAAAAAGCACCCCCTCTGACCGAGCTCTCAATGAACGGGCCTCTACGAACAGAAGACCTTCAACTCTCCCACCCGCACCCTCGAACTCCTCCGGGCGCAGTAGGCCGAGGTCGACGAAGACCGGGCCCTGGTACAGGTCCTCAAAGAATCGGGCGGCCCCCCATTCCTTTGCTCACGCCTATCTTTTGCATCGCCTCTATCCTTTACATCGCCCCTATCCTTTGCGTCGCCCCTATCTAGCCGAAGCATTCGCCCCAAATCTCGCAGAAGCCCGTCCATTCCGGCTGCTTCCGCGCTTGCCCGACCTCTCATACACCCGTATTCTCTGGCGCTATGTCATTGCCTCGAGGACCGCTCTCCTTCCTGCTCGTGCCCCTCCTGATCGGCCTTCTCACCGCAACAGCCTGTGGGCCCCCTTCCAGCGACGGTGCACCTAAAGCCGGCGAAGCTCCGGAAAGCGCTGGGCGGCAGGTAGCCCTGGGCGATCAGGAAGGCTCTCCCGAAGCATCCGCCTCCTCTAAGCCAAGCTCCTCTAAGCCAAGCTCCACTAAGCCAAGCTCCAAAAAGCCAAGCTCCAAGGCCGTCCAACTCGTCGCCGCGAGTGAGCGAAAGGTCAAGAAGAGCGCACCGCGCGCGCCCGGAGAGCGCCCGTTGCCCGGCTTCTCGGGCCGTACCCTCGCGGGTACTCGCCTCACCATGTCGTCGCTGATTGGCCAGCGAATCGTGCTGTTCTTCTTCAATCCCGAGACCCAGGATGCCGGCATCGTCGCGGACGCTGTCGCCCATGTCGCCACCGAGCAAAATCGCCACAACTTCAAAATCGTGGGCGTTGGCATCGGGAGTTCCACCTCGACCGTACGCGCATTTGCCCAGAAACACGGCTTTGACTTTCCCGTCATCGACGACTCCAGCGCAAAGATAAGTTCATTGCTCCGAATTCCCGGCCCCCTGGTGATCCTGGGCGCCGATCCCGAGGGCTATTTGAGCTTTGCCCACCCCGGATTCGACACCCGGCAGGATGACGCGGCCAACACCATCGCCAGGCGTCTTCGCGCATCCCTCCGGCTCCCGGAGCAGTCCGTCGCTGCGGGTCCCCTGCTCGAGTATCCCAAAGCCCCGAGCTTCAAGGCCCTCTCCATCGGGGGCGAAGCCTTTGATTTAGGCGCGTTGTCGGGAAAGCCCATCGTCCTGATGTTCTTCCTCCACACCTGCTCCCACTGCCATCACGCACTGGAATTCTTTCGCGATCAACTCGCCAAGATCCCCGAAGCCAAGCGGCCCGAACTCGTTGCCGTGTCCCTTCAGAACCGACCCAGTGCAATCCGCAGTTCATTGAAACAAGCTGGCATCGACTTCTTCGACCCGCTGACGGATCCAGGACAAGAAATCTCCCAACTTTACGGTATGGCCGGGGGAGTTCCCGATATCAGCATGATCAACGCCCAGGGAGAAATCGTCTACCGAAGCCAAGGCTGGCGGGATGACCGGGATCCGCCCCTTCTACGCATGTACCTGGCGCGGATCGCCGGGGAACGTATCCCCATGCTGCTCAGCAAGAAGGGCTACGCGGGCAACGACGTTTGCGCGGTTTGCCACGCGAGCCAAAACGCATCGTGGCAGCTCACCCGGCATGCAACGGCCTACAACACCCTGGTCACCCATGGTGAGGAACGCGATGGCGAATGCGTGTCCTGCCATGTGGTGGGCTTCGATGAGCCCGGCGGCTTCTCCCTTGAGTCCCCAAAGTCCTACCTCGAGAACGTGGGCTGCGAGAACTGCCATGGCCGAGGCGGACCTCATCTTTCCCCGGACTTCCTCGCCGACGGTGGGTACCCGAGCGCTTGCGCCCAGTGCCATGACAACAAGCACTCCCTGGGCTTTGACTTCGCCACTTTCCTTCCCAATGTCTCTCACGCCTCCATTGCCGCGCTGTCCCCGGAAGCCCGGGCTGAACGCTTCGCCGAAAACGGCTTCAAGCGAAACCTGCTGCCGACAACATCGGACCACGTGGGCTCGGAGGCCTGCCAGAGTTGCCACGCAGCTGAATACGCAACCTGGGATTCAAGCCCGCACGCGCACTCACTCGCCTCTTTGGCGACAAAGAACAAAACCGGCGACCGCGAATGCCTGGCGTGCCACACCACCGGGTACGGGCGCCCGGGAGGCTTTCCTGAGGACGGCGATGCAAACCATCAGGTCGACCTTGCCCGGGTGGGCTGCGAATCTTGTCACGGTCCGGGCAGCGACCACGTGGCCGAGGGCAGCACTAAATTGGGCAGCATCATCAGCCTCGGCGATAAATGCGATTCCTGCGTAATTCTGCAGATCTGTGGCTCCTGCCACGACGAAGCCAACGACCCCGACTTCACCTTCGCGGTGCAAGAGCACATTGACCGCCAGCGACACGGCACCACCGAAGCGGGCACGGGGAAGCCTCTGGGTTCCTCCGCCGGCCTGCACCTGGACCCGCATTCTGCAGGGGATCTGGCCTGGGTGGAGAACGCCCTGCAGATTCTGGGAGAAAAACCCTGAGAGGCCACCTCGCGTGAGCGTCAGCCGCTCCTCTGAGCTTTCGGATCTAGTGGCCAGTGCCCGACTCATCCTCGCAGAACTCCTGGAAGAGGGCGTCGAGCGTTTTGAGCCCGTGGAGCTGCCCGAAGTCACCGGGGCAGATCCCGAGCCGGCAAGGGCTTCGTCACCCCGGAGCCCTGTTGCACCCGAACACCCACTCAAGCCCCCAGTCAAGCCCCCAGTCGAGCCCCCTCTCGATCCCCCTCGCCCGCCCGCCCGAGCCCACCCGCCGGAGTCCGCCACCCCGGCCCACCCCGAACCCGCCCAGGCGCCCCCGGCTGCCCAGCCAACGGCGGGCCGAATCGAGGCACGGGAAACGCCCACGTCGTGGGGGGACACGCCAACTCTCGAAGAAGTGCGCAGGGTGCTCGGGGATTGCCAGCGCTGCGGACTCTGCGAACGCCGGACTCAAATTGTCTTTGGGGATGGAAACCCCGACGCCGACCTGCTCTTTGTGGGCGAAGGCCCCGGCGAACAGGAGGATCTGCAAGGGCTGCCCTTCGTGGGCAAAGCCGGCGAGTTGCTGACCCAGATGATCGAGAAGGGCTTGGGCATCCCGCGCCCCGAGGTCTACATCTGCAACATCGTCAAATGCCGGCCACCCCGGAATCGTGACCCCCAGCCCGACGAGGTGGAAGCCTGCCGCGCTTTCCTCGACGGCCAGATCGCTGCGGTCAAGCCCAAGGTCATCGTGAGCCTGGGCAAACCTGCGGCCAGCCTGTTGCTGGGACGCAAGGTGGCCATCACCCGAGAACGAGGAAATTGGCAGACGTATCAGGGCATTCCCCTGATGCCGACCCTGCACCCCGCCTATCTGCTCCGCCAGTACACCGCGGAAAATCGTCGGGCAGTCTGGGATGACCTGAAAGCCGCCCACAGTCGAACCCTCCAGGATGAATCGCCTGAAGATTCGTAGTCCGGGCCGACCTCTAGAAGGGCGTCTCGGGGACGGCGGCGGTCTGGGCCGCTCTATACTCCTCCAGGGCCTTGGCCACTGAAACATCCGATCGGGCCAGGATCGCTCCTGCGAAAAGTCCAGCGTTCTTGGCCCCCGCCTTGCCAATCCCAAACGTCGCCACGGGAATGCCCCCGGGCATCTGCACCGTAGCCAGGAGGGCGTCGATGCCGTCCAATGCGGAACTGTCCAGAGGCACCCCGAGCACGGGCAAGGGCGTGAGCGCTGCCGTCACCCCTGCCAGGTGGGCGGCAAAACCAGCTCCGCAGATAAAGATCTCGATTCCCGCATCAGCGGCGCCCACGACATAGTCGTGATGGCGTGCAGGCGTTCGATGCGCCGAGATCACGCGAACATCGCTGGCCACGCCCAAGGCCTCCAGGGCATCGGCAGCGGGTTTCATCAAGTCCCAATCGTTCGGACTACCCATTAGAATTGCAACTCGGGCAACGGCTGAATCTGTCATGCCCTGAGATTAGCATGCGAAAAAGCGATTCCGTCGATGTCTGGCCCCCCCCGCGCGAATGGGATAGATATCCGACGGCGTCCGGAAGCGGGAGCCGGCGGGGAGACTCCAATGAGCGCAAATACAATGGTCTGCGGGATCGTTCTCCACCCGGCGGGGCACACTCGCTCTCCCGCCATGCACAACGCCGCCTTCCGGGCCTGCGGGATCGACGCCACCTACCAGGCTTTCGACGTGCCCCCGGACCGACTCGGCGACGCCATAGCGGGCATGCGCGGCCTGGGCCTACGCCAACTCGCCGTCTCCATTCCCCACAAAACGACGGTGATGGCACACCTTGACCGGGTGGATGAGCGAGCTGCAGCCATTGGAGCAGTCAATACCGTCACCCTCCGCGAAAATAAACTCGAGGGAGCCAACACCGACTGGATCGGGGCCCTTCGGGCCCTGGAGCGCGAGATCGATCCCAAGGGGCGCCATGCGGTGGTGCTCGGGGCGGGCGGCGCCGCTCGGGCCGTGGTGTACGGACTCGGGCAGGCTGGCGCGCAGGTCTCGATTCTCAATCGCACCGAGTCCCGGGCCCGAGAACTCGCAAACGAGCTGGGCGCGAAAGAGTCTGGCCCACTCGAGGCCCTCGCCGACCTGTCCCCGGACATCATCGTCAACACCACCAGCGTAGGACTGGGTTCAGATGTTTCGCCCGCAGCGCCGGAGTGGCTCCCGGCCCACGCAGTCGTGATGGATGCCGTGTACCAGCCCGAAAATACTCGCTTGCTGCGGGACGCCACCCAACGTGGGGCGCGCGCGTTGCCCGGCAAATGGATGCTGGTCCATCAGGCCGCCGAGCAGTTCCGACTCTGGACCAATACCGATCCCCCCTTGGACGTCATGGCCCAGGCATTCGATGCCGCGGGCAGAGACTCTCCTAGTTGAGCAGGTCTTGGCTAAGCAGGTCTTAGGCGGGCAGATGCTAAGCGGGCAAGTACTGGTCGGGGAAGCCCGGGTGGGGAGAAGGGGCGGCAGAAACCGTGCGCCGACCGGACCGACGAGGGCTCACCCGATTACCCGGCAAAGCCCCACTTGGCCTTGTTGGCCTCGACATCGGCCGGGCTAGGCGTATCGACGTCCTCCCGTTCGGGAACTTCAAAATCGTCCCGACACTCGACAATCGCAGCATTTTTAGCGATGTCTGCCTCGAAGACCTCGGGCACTTGCTCGTCCTCGTAGATCGCCTCCCAGGGACACTCGGGCTCGCAAACTCCGCAGCTGATGCATTCTTCGGGATCAATATAGAGCTGTGCCGGCCAGGCGGGGTCGGGATCGGTCCGCTTGACAATACAATCTACTGGGCAGACCTCGACGCAGGCCATATCCTCTTTTTCTTGACAGAGACTCGTGATCACCCAAGTCATGGACTCTCCTTCTTCGCCTTGCTTTGACCTATTGCCGACTTGTTGTCCCAGAATTCGATTCCCGAATTCCGAACTCACCTTTATCCAAAACCACGATCAACACCATTCAACATTCACCATCAAACATGGTGTTCTTTACCCGCCCTTACCCCCTTACCTTCTTACCCCAATATCTGCATAGCGGAAATACAGGAGGGACAGGCTACAGGTAAAGTGCTGGCTGGTTCCGGCTACTTCAGCTTCGTCTCTTTGTACACGACGTGCTTGCGAACCACCGGATCGTACTTCTTGAACTCAAGCTTGTTCGGCGTATTCGTCCGGTTCTTCGAAGTCGTGTAATAGTGACCGGTGCCTGCCGTTGATTCGAGCTTGATTTTCTCTCGTTTTCCCTTGGCCATGAAATCTCAACGCTCCGCTCAAAAGCCGTTCTGTATATTCCCACGTGACCGTGAGCGGCTGGATTTAAATCCTTAGAATCAATTCCCTACGGGGTCTGGAACGACGTCTCCGCCCCGGGCAAAAATCCTGATTCGCTCCCCGTCCCGCTCTTCCACACGAACCCGACTGGGCTTGTTGTCCGAGGGGTTGACGAGCATTACGTTCGAGAGGGCGACATAACCCTCGTCTTCGACGATACCACCCTCCTGCGCGCCCGCGCGACCGGGCTTCAGGTGACGCTTTTGAACGCGCACTTTTTCCACGCGAACGCGACTGCTCTCCAGGTCCAGCGCCAGAACGCGGCCTTGCTTGCCACGGTCCACGCCTGCGACTACCTCGACAAGGTCTCCCCTGCGAATTTTCTGCATCTTGTCCTCCGACCCGATTAGCGGTGCCAAGGTATCGAACACCCCGTGCGGCAAGTCAAGTCCCCCACAGGGAAATTCCCCTTCCCCGCCAGATTTTGCCGCATTCTGTCGATTGGGCTGCCCCCGGCTTCGAGTGAAAGCTAGCCTACCGGCTTTGGGAGGATTCCAATGTGGCGCGTCCCACTGGCCTTGGCCGGAGTCTTGGTGGGACTCTTCGGCGCCTGCAGTCTGCTCCTTCCCGAACGGTTCGCGGTCAACGCGCCACTACGACAAATGCTTTGGGGGGGCGGCGTCGACGCCCCCGAACCCGAGGTGGTGGACCGACGGATGAAGACCGCCCCGGGCTTCGAGGTTTCCATCTGGGCCGAGAATGTCCGCGGGGCCAGAGTGCTTCGATTCACCCCGGCCGGAGACCTCCTGGTCGGCTCACCGGTCCAGAATAGTATTCTGCTCCTCGAAGCCGATGCCGATGGGGACGGCCTTTCGGACGGGCAGCGGGTGCTCCTCGAAAACTTGAATCACCCCTCGGGAGTCGAACTGCACGAGGGATGGCTTTATGTAGGTGAGACAGGCGGTATCGCTCGGGCTCCCTTCGATCCCGGCGCGGCCCCTTCCGCAGGAGCGCCCAGCGGTGCGCGCCTCACGGGAGAACTCGAGCACATCGTCTCCAATCTGCCGTCGGGGGGGAACCACTGGGGCCGCAACTTGCGGTTCGGTCCCGACGGCTGGCTCTACGTCCACGTGGGATCGAGTTGCAATGTCTGCCTGGAGGAAGACCCCAACCGCCGCGCCGTTCTGCTTCGCTTTCGCCCCGATGGAAGCCAGGAGCAAACCTTTGCAACGGGTTTGCGCAACTCGGTGGGATTCGCGTGGCAGCCGTCCACTGGCAAACTCTACGCCACCGAGAACGGCCGCGATCTGCTCGGGGATGACTTCCCTCCGTGCGAACTCAACGAACTCGTAGAAGGCGGGTTCTATGGTTTTCCCTTCGCCAACGGCGACCGGGTTCCAGACCCGGATTTCGGCGAAGGCCAGGATCGGCGCATCGCCTCGTCGATTCCCCCTGCCCACTCCTTTGGTGCCCATAACGCGCCTCTGGGCATAAACTTTGTCGGCGGGAAGCAATTGCCCGACACCCTTCAGGGAGCCGCCCTCGTGGCCCTGCACGGCTCCTGGAATCGCACCCAGAAGGACGGCTACAAGGTTGTCTCTCTACACTGGGATGACGATGGCAATATTCTCGAAAGAGACTTCTTGACCGGATTCCTCGAGGACGAAGACGTGTCGGGCAGGCCCGCCGACGTCATCCAGGGACCCGATGGAGCGATCTATGTCTCCGACGACTACGCGGGCGTCATCTGGAAAATTCGATATACGGGCAACCTCTGACAAGCGGTCAGGATCAGCGAACTCAGACTTCCAAGACGAGCACAGCAGGGATTTTATGGACATCGGTATTTGCCTGCCCTACATGGAACGCAACTACGGTCGGGACGAGATTCTTGCGTGGTGCGCCGCCGCCGACCAGGGACCGTTCTCGAGCCTCTCCTGCGGCGAGCGCATCACCGGCTACACCCTTGAGATGCGAACCCTCCTCGCCGCCGCCGCCGCCCTCACCGAACGCGTGCGCATCATGCCCAGTCTCTACGTGCTCCCCATGCACTCCGCCGTCTGGGCCGCCAAGGAGGTGGCCACCCTGGACATTCTGTCGGGCGGCCGTGTCACTCTCGGCGTGGGCGTGGGTGGACGCCAGGTGGACTACCAGTCAGTGGGCGCGTCCTTCGCCCGCCGTCACCAGCGGATGGACGAGGCCGTCGCCCAGATGCGGGAGGTCTGGCAGGGAAAACCGTCCCTGGACGGAGCCGATGCGGTCGGCCCCCTCCCGATCCAGCCCGGCGGACCGCCCATCATCGCCGGGGTCATGGGCCCCAAGGCAATGGCTCGCGCCGCGGCCTGGGCCGACGGAGTCTATGTATTCTCCATGGGCGGAAAGGCGAGTGAGATTCAGCAGATGTTCAGCCTCGCCGACAGGGCTTGGGCCGACGCCGGGCGGGAGACCCCGCCGCGCCGGATTGCCGGATTCTGGTACTCCTTGGCGGACAACGGCGCCGCCAAGTTACGCGCCTACGTGCACCAATACCTCGCGGTCTTCGGGGACGCTCCGGCACGCGCCATCGCAGAAACCATGACATGCCACGAAGCCGGGGCCGTGCGGGAAGCCGTCGACCAGATTGATGCGCTGGGTTGCGACGAACTCATTCTCTCGCCGGCCAGTGCGGGGCTAGAGGAAATCGGGCGACTGGCAGAACTAATCGCTTAGGGGCGAGTGCCCGGCCTGTTAGCCGCAGCCACAAACCCGCGAAAACCCGTGCGAAGGAAAAGCGCAAAGAAAAAGCGGCACCGGGTTTTCACCCGATGCCGCTCAATCAAGTCCCACCGTCGTGCTACTCTCCCACGAAAGAAATCCGCAGTACCATCGCCGATGTGGGGCTTAACTTCCGTGTTCGGAATGGGAACGGGTGTGGCCCCCACTCCAAGGACGGTGGGAAAAATTTGATCAGTTCTTAATCTGTTGTTTTCAAGATCCTGATTCGAGCTCCTCGGCAGACAAGCCGCGGAACGCGAATAACGAGACAACGGTCTCGATAATCCAATACTTTTTTGAGCCAGAGTGCACGACTCTGAAGAAAAACTGCGAGGAGTGGTCAAGCCTCACGGGCGATTAGTACCGGTCAGCTCCACGCATTACTGCGCTTCCACACCCGGCCTATCAAACTCCTGGTCTTGAAGTGCCCTTAAGTGTCTTACGACAGGGGAGATCTCATCTTGGAGCGGGCTTCCCACTTAGATGCTTTCAGCGGTTATCCCATCCGAACTTAGCTACCCGGCAATGCCGCTGGCGCGACAACCGAAACACCATTGGTTCGTCCATCCCGGTC
>Ga0310120_10002725_pt1 | contig 12776 bp, 9 predicted proteins | sample CB27_AW_983_MG_FD_203506 | JGI IMG/M metagenome (GOLD analysis project Ga0310120, IMG submission 203506) | Marine microbial communities from Western Arctic Ocean, Canada - CB27_AW_983 | ecosystem: Environmental > Aquatic > Marine > Oceanic | place: Canada: Western Arctic Ocean | collected... | reverse complement strand
ATAGATGTTGACACCCCCCGAGATGATCATGTGGGCCTTGCGGTCTGTGAGATAGAGGAACCCGTCTTGGTCGAGGTAGCCAATGTCGCCCAGGGTCGAGTAGCCCTGGGGGCTGCGACTGTCCGCGGTCTTCTCCGGAGCATTATGATATTCGAAAACCGCGCCACTCTCGAAATAGATCCCACCGGCTTCACCGGTGGGAAGTTCCTCGAACGCTTCATTGAGGATATGCGCCGTCGCGGTCAGCGGTCGGCCCACGGATCCCTTGTGGGCGAGCCACTCTTCGGAGTTGAGCGCGCAAAAGCCGTTCCCCTCGCTGCCCGCGTAGTACTCGTAGATGACCGGTCCCCACCAATCGATCATCGACTCCTTGATTGGAATCGGACAGGGGGCCGCGGCATGGATCGCCACCTCAAGGCTCGATACGTCGAAGCGCGCCCGCTCTTCTTCCGGAAGCTTCAGCATGCGCACGAACATGGTGGGTACCCATTGGCTATGGGTCACGCGATATTTCTCGATCAGGGCCAGGGATTCGATGGCGTCGAACTGTTCCATCACTACGACCGTGATCCCCATACGCTGGCAGGCCAGCGTAAAGGAGAGAGGCGCGGCGTGGTAGAGCGGTGCGGGCGAGAGGTACACCGAACTTTCGACCACACCGTAAAGGCCCGCGAGGACCATGGAGATTGGATTCGGAGCGCCCATGGGCCCTTCGGGTAAGGGATGCTTGATGCCCTTCGGCCGCCCGGTGGTGCCGGACGAGTAGACCATAGGGGCCCCCTCTGACTCCTCGTCGAGGGGTGTCTTCGGTTGCCTGGCCAGGGCCGTCTGCCAGGACTCGTAGCCCGGGATCGGATCTCCGATCATGTAGCGAGCGATGAGATTCGGACAAAGACCATCCAGTCCTGCGGCGATCTCTCGTTTTGCGCCCGACGTGATAAAGACTTTTGCATCGCAGTCGTCCACGATGTACTCCACCTCCGGGGCGGTGAGTCGCGAACTGATCGTGGTGAAGTAAAGGCCACTGCGCTGGGCACCCCAGCAGATGACAAAGAACTCCTCGTGGTTCTCAAGGCAGAGAGCGATGTGGTCCCCGCGCCGTAGACCCAGGGACTGGAAATGTTGAGCGGCTTGGTTGGAGCGCTCATCGAGTTCCCTGTAGGTCAACTGCCGGCCACTTTGGGCCATGATGCATGCAGGCTTGTCCGGGGTCTTCTCGGCGTGGATCGCGGGGTACATTGCTTTTTCCTCTCGTTCCTGAAGGGAGGGCGGATCGTGAAGGCAACGGGTCTACCGAATCGGTGAGTTCGGGGGAATCAGGCTATCGGGCCGTGGAGCGCGCCGATGAGAAATCGCGTTGGCGTGTTGCAGGAAATTCTCGAGATCGAAAGCAACTGCGACCGGCGAGATCCTGACAGCTTGTGGAAGCCCAGAGCCATGGGGCCATCAATGGGTAAATCCGCCGAGGCCGGAGAACTCCGACTTCAGCTGCCAGACTTTGTTCTCCTGGTTTCGGGACCAGGACTGGCGCTCCTTGACTTTGAACTCCACCGGGTTCGTCATGCTGTAGGCCCGGTATGTGACCTCGATGGTCGCGCTCTCGCGTGTCTCCTGGTTCTCGAAGATCCACTCCCCAGCGGTCCAATCCGTGAACCGGCCCTCGTCGAAATCGGGCATCTGGGCCAGATAGGCGGCCCTCTCGGCGGGCGTTATAAAGGCGGAGGCCTCGTCGAATTTTGACCAGCGCACGGCGTCCGTATACACCTTGTGGGCCTCGGTTAAGGTGAAATTGTTCCCCATGGGATCGTTGGGAGCGTACTCGCCATACGCGCAGGCCAGGCCTCCACAGAGCAGGCTGGCAAGAACAAGCAGGCGAATCGAGCGGGACTCCATGGGCATGCTGAGGCTCCTTCGGTATTCGATGCGGTTGCGTTGGTGGATCCGGCACTTCCCCGGGTGTTCGAGGTGAAATCTTGGGTGACCGGAGCCGTGATATGCTTCGTTCCACGCCAGATGGCGCCCTGACGTGTAGATCAATGGCGGGAGAAAGGGAAGGAACAGGTTGCTTCTTGGCATCGATATCGGCGGCAGCAAGATTGCCTACGCGTTGGCCGAGCCGGCGGGGGAAATCCTGGCACGCCGGCGCCGTCCCACCGAGCCCACAGGGAACCCGGAGCAGGACCTCGCGCGCATCGCCGATGACGCACGAGGTCTGCTTGCCCAGGCCGGGGTGGGAGAGGGAGACCTCCGCGGGATTGGGGTCTCGGTTCCCGGTCCCCTGGACATCGACCGAGGGAGGGTGGTCCGGCCCCCGAACTTGGCGGGTTGGGAGGCCGTGCCCGCCGGGAAAATTCTCCAGGCCGAATTTGGCTGCCCCGTGGCTCTGGAAAATGACGCCAATGCAGCGGCCCTGGCCGAGTACCGCTTCGGCGCGGGGCGGGGCTGCCAAGATCTGGTCTATCTCACCATGTCGACGGGGGTGGGGGGGGGAATCATTCTCGGGGGTCGCCTGCACCGGGGGCGCATGGGGACCGCCGGTGAACTGGGCCATACCCCCGTGGAATGGCCGGGCGAACCCTGCGCGTGCGGGCTCCGGGGGTGTCTTGAAGCCTACCTGGGCGGTGTGGCGCTGACCCGGCGCCTACGGGCGCAAGTGCCCGAGACCTCGGCCTGCGTGGCCCTGGCCGGAAGCCCCGAAGCGGTCTCGACTGTGCACTGGGTCGAGGCTGCTCGAGCGGGCGATCCCTGGGCGCTTGCGGAGATGGAACGATTCAATCACCACCTGGCCCAGGCCATCGTGCACCTAGCCTTCAGCCTGGCCCCGGAGGTCGTGGTGTTGGGCACAATTCCGATCGCCGCGGGGGACGCCCTGTGTTTTGATCCGGTCCGAAAGCACGTGGCCGAGCGAATCTGGCCCCACCAGGCCCCCTACATGAAAATAGTCCCAGCCGAGTTAGGTGAGGACCTCGCCTACCGGGCCGGACTCTGTGTAGCCCTCGAAGCTATTGGGAAAGACTGAAACCCTTAGGAAAGATTAAAGACGGTACGAAAGACTGAAGCCTTTCCGAAAGACCGCAGCCCTTACGAAAGACCGCAGCCCTTATGAAAGGCTGAAGACGAGAAACTGGAGCCGCGCGAGCGAATAGGGCACTCGAATAGGGCTAGCGAATCGGGCTATCGAATCGGGCTATCGAATCGGGCTATCGAATCGGGCTAAGTCCCCCGAGCCGTGTCCGGGGGGACCTCTCAATGGGCGACCGAGTCAGCTTCCCAGCGTGCCTCTGCCTCGGCGCGCAGAGCCGCAAAGCCGCCCTCGAGAATGGCGCGCCGGGCCCGTTCGAGCAGGGCCAAGTAGAAACGCAGGTTGTGGAGCGCCGCCAGGCGCGCGCCCAAGGCTTCGCCGCAGCGGACCAGGTGATTCAAGTAGGCGCGGCTATACGACCGACAGGTGAGGCAATCGCATTCCGGGTCGACCGGCCCGTCGTCGGTTTTGAAGCGCGCGTTCTTGATGTGAAGCACTCCGTCGTGGGTGAAGAGCAACCCGTGCCGGCCGTTGCGGGTGGGCACCACGCAATCAAAGAGATCGACCCCACACGCTACGCCGTCGAGCAGGTCCACCGGGCGGCCCAATCCCATGAGGTAGCGGGGCGCGTCCGGGGGCAGGGCGCCATGGCCCGCGCAAATCGCCTCCACGCGCTCGGCCCGGCTCTCGCCCAAGCCGAGGCCGCCGTGGGCATAACCATCGAACCCGAGGGAAGCGCTGGCCCGGGCGGATTGATTTCGAAGGCTCGGGGAGGTGCCCCCCTGGACGATGGCAAAGACCGCCTGATCCCTGCGCTCGCGCGCCTTGGCGGCTCGCTCGGCCCAGCGCAGGGTGCGCTCCATGGCTTGGTTCAGGGCAACGCCCGCCGCCGGATCCGGGGGCACGCACTGGTCGAGCACCATGGCTATATCGCTGCCCAGGCGCTCCTGAATCGCGATCACGTTTTCCGGCGTCAACTGGCGCCGCTTGCCGTCCAGGGGCGAAGCGAAGGTCACGCCCTCTTCGTCGAGTTTCATGCGATGGGCCAGGGAGGTCACCTGGTAGCCGCCGCTGTCGGTGAGCCACGGTCGCCGCCAGCCTGTAAAACCATGAAGACCGCCCAAGGCTTCGACGGTGGCGTCCCCTGGCCGCTCATGGAGGTGATACGTGTTCGCCAGCAGGATCTGCGCGCCCGCCGACTCGAGGTCCTGGGCGGCGATCCCGCGCACCGCCCCGTAAGTGGCCACGGGCATGAATGTGGGGGTCTGGATCACGCCATGGGGGGTTGTGAGGCGTCCCGCTCGGGCGGTGCCATCCTCGGCCTCGATCTCCATCGCATAGCCTTCGGCGTTCAAAAAAACTCTCCGTGGATTGGGGAACCGCTCACAGAATGAGCATGGCGTCCCCGTAGGAATAGAAACGGTAGCCCTTGGCTACGGCCAGCCGATAGGCGGCGAGCACTGCTTCGGTGCCCATGAAGGCCGCGACCAACAACAGCAGGGATGACCGGGGTAGGTGAAAGTTGGTCAGCAGACCGTCCACCGCACGAAAGGGCCGGCCCGGAAGCATGAAGAGTTCGGTCTCCCCCTCGCCCGCAATCAAATGGCCATCGCTGCCCACGCAACTCTCGAGTACTCGGGTGGAGGTCGTTCCCACCGCGATGATTCGGCCACCCCGAGCTCGACTGGCCTCGATGGCGTCGACGGTTTCCTGGGGGAGCGTGTAGGGCTCCGCGTGGAGTTTGCCCCGGGCGATGTCTTCCTCCCGGAGAGGCCGGAAGGTGCCCGGTCCCACATGAAGTACGACCTCGGCGGTCCCGATGCCTCGCTCAGCGAGGGCGGCCAGCAAATCTCGGGTGAGGTGCAGCCCCGCTGTGGGCGCCGCGACGGCGCCCGGCACTCGGGCAAAAACCGTCTGATAGCGTTCGTCGTCCTCGCGCCTCTGGGCGTCGAGTGCCTCGGGGGTGGGCCCGGTTTCGGAGGCACCTCGGCGACGGATATAAGGGGGCAGGGGGGCCTCGCCCAGGGCGTAGGGCTCGACGCCGGGCTCAAAGACCAGGCTCACCTCACCGGCCGGGTGCAGGGCGACGAGTTCCGCCGCCAGGCTCTGCGCGCCCCTCGGCGCGTCGAAGACGAAACCCAGACCCTCGCGCAATCGGCCCCCGGTCTGAATCAGGGCCCGGTACCGCCGGGTGCTCAGGGACCCTTCGGATGCGAGAAGCAGGGCCTCCGCTCGGCCGCCGCTGGCCTTCCGACCCCGCAAGCGCGCCGCCAGGACCCGGGTCGCGTTGACGATCAGCAGATCGTTCGGGGCGAGCAGGTCCGGCAGGTCGCGGACCGTGCGGTCGTCGACCACGTGTCCTCCCGCGCGCTCCACCACCATCAGGCGCGCGGCATCACGCACCGGCAGCGGGCGCTGGGCGATGCATTCGGCGGGAAGCTCAAACGCGAAGCGATCCAAGTCGAAGGGCTCGTCCACCGGGGCTCAGGGCTCTTTCATCGCCGGGGGAGAGGGCGAAGCACCCTCGGCACCCTCGGCGCGCTTTGTACCCCTGGCAAACGCATCGGCAAGCGCTGCCTCGAGCTCCGGAGCGTCCGCGATGGCGTCGTATGAAAAGAGGACATCGCCCTCCAGCCCCGCGGCCCGGGCAATATCGATTTGTCGCACCGCCCGCTCGGGGGACCGTGCGAAGAGCCAGACCCCCAGGCCGGACCAGATTCGCTGGCGCTCCACGGCGCGGCCAAAACGTTCGAGTTGGTAGCGCAGCAGACGATCGTCCAAGGTGTAGACCATGGGAATGGCCAGATCGATCCACCCCTCTTCCAGCCAGAGGGGCCAGTCCTGGGAGAGGCTCAGGTAGGCGCGATCCGCATAGCTGATCACGGCCGCCGAGATGGCCAAACCCGGGCGGGCCGACCGGGCCTCGGTGGCGATGGAGGCGACAACCTGGGTGACCTTCTCTCGGCGCCAGTGATCCCAGGCATTGGCATTCACCAGCGCGGAGGGGGAGGGATTCTCCCGATTCCGATAGGGGCCCGACAGTCCGGTTTCCCGCCCAAAGCGCACCCGGGAGGGCATCCCGTAGCCGAAGTCCAGCCCCACTCCAAAGCGTGATCCAGGTACGAAGGGCAGGGCGCCGGGATGCCGCACATAGTCGAGATGCAGACCGTCGAGGGCCGGGTAGCGCAGGACCAGTTCGACGAAGGTGGCGGTCAGGACCTCCTCTACGCCGGGGGCTCCGGGATCAAGATAAATGCCCCGGGTGCCCATGCGGTACCAATCGCCGTCGGGCGCCGGGATTTCGAAATTGGGATAATCCAGCAAATTACGCCCCGAGCGGTCTACCAGAACCGAGTCCCGGCCAAGTTTCTGGAGAATCGGTGCCTCGGGGTTGAGACTCAGCGAAAAAACATTGACCCAGGCGTGGACCCGAATTCCTCGGGCGTGGGCCCCGGCGATGAGCGCTTCCAGGGTGTCGACCCCGGTGGCCTCGATCAGGGCACGATAGGGCGAGGCGTCGGCGAGATCCGAGGCGTACCAACTGCGCCCGCCCCGATAGACCTGGACAAAGAGATCCGAGACACCCAGCCGGGTTGCCGTCTCGAGCAGGGGGGAGAGGCGCGCGGGATCCTCGAGCACCCGCTGGGACCCCTCGGCCAGAACCCAAAGGCCGCGAGGACGCCACTGGGCCTGCTCTCCGACTCCTTGGTCCGCCTCAGCGGCACCCGGGTGAGCGGCGCCGGAAGCGGGGGAGGGGGGAGGGGAAGTGGGAAGGGCGCGCAGCTTATCGCATCCCAGGCCGCCGGCGGCAGCAAGGCCGCAAAGCGCCAGCAGAGCGCTCAAGAATTGGCGGGAAAAGGCGATGACCAAAGAGAGGCGGTTGATCCGAGGGAAACCCAAAGCGGGCTGAACCTTACCCAAGGGAAAGAGGGCCGACAATGGAGCGGCCAAATACAGCCCCGGGGAGCGGCGCGATGCCGCCACCGATAACGTGCGGATGAAAACATGGGCGTTCGCCGGCCGCGAACGCCTTGGTCCGGCACGGAGATCCAGTGTGAACTTGAATCCGGCGGAAAGATCGAAAGCCATGGCGGGAGGCCTTTTTCTCCTGGGCCTGGTTTTGCTCTTGGCCGGTTCCGCTCGGGCGAATCCGCCGGGGCAAGCGCGGGGGGATTCCGCCCAACACGCTCAATCCGATGGACCCGCCGCCGACAAGGTGCTCCGTGCCCGGAGCCAGTCATTGCTCGGAAATCCGGCGGCGGCGCTGAAAGCGGCCCAGGAAGCCATCGCCCACGGCGACCGAAGCCACGCGATTTGGCTGTTCGAGCAGGTCATCGAGCGCCACCCGATCGTATCGGACTACGCCGCGCTGCTTCAGGTGCGTTTGCTGCTGGAAGATGGCCGGAACGATTGGACTGCGCGCGTCGCCGAGGAGGCCCTTCGCCGGCATACGAACTCGCCGATTCGCGCCAAAATGTACGTTCTCCTCGGCAATGCCCGGGCGAATCAGCGCGATTCTGAGGCTGCGCTCGCGGCCTGGCGCTCGGCCCTGTCCGAGAGTCGCGACGAAGAGCTGCGGGCCAACGTGCTGCTCTCCATCGCGAGCCAGGAGGAGCGGGCGGGTCTGGATCTTGACGCGGCCACCACCTACACGCTGATCTGGTACGCGCACCCGGCCACCTTTGAGGCCCGGGTTGCGGCGCATCGGTTGGACCTTCTCGAAGAATTGCTCGAGCGCCCACTCCGGAAGGCCACCGACTGGCGGCGACGGGGCGACCGCCTCTTCCGTCAACTTCAGAACGATGAGGCCCTCGAGGCCTACGATCGGGCCCTCGAATTGGGACTCGTGGGACGAGAGGATGACCGGGCTCGCCGCCAGCGCGCCCAGACCCTTTTCAGGCTTCGCCGCTACCCCGAGGCCGTGAAGGCATTTGAGTTCTTTCTCCCCAACACTGAAATGGCGATCTGGCACGCTCGGGCCCTGGCCCGGGCGGACCGCGTGCCCGAGGCCATCGAGAAGTTCGAAAAGCTCGCCAGCGGACGACCGTCCCGACACGCCGTGCGTGCGCGTTATCTGGCGGGGGTGCTGCTGGAGGGGAGATCTTTCAATGAGCGGGCGGACGCGCACTTTCGCAAGGTCGAAAGCGCACGCAAGAGCGCCGGCTTGAACGAAGCAGCGGGTTGGCGGCTGGGTTGGTCGGCATACCGCCAGGGCCGATACGACGAAGCGGTGGATTACTTCGACCGCCTCGTTCAGAGCAAAAAAAGGGATCCGATCGGCCAACTGCGCGCGCGCTATTGGCGCGCCCGGGCCTGGGAGGAGGGCGGCGGGGGCGATGCGGAGGCGGAATTCGCGGCACTGGCGACGGAATTCCCGCTCTCGTATTACGGCTGGCGTTCACGCAGCCGAACGGGCGGAACCCTCGCGCCAAAGAAGGTCAAACCCGGGATCGCCCAGGGTCGCCGGCGACTGAAAGCCGGGGAGCTTGAACGGCCCCGAATTCTGCTCGAGGCGGGGCTCAATGACGAGGCCCGAACCGAGGTCCAGAGACTGGCCCGCCGAGTTCGGGGACTCGCCGACCGCCTGGACCTGGCCCATCTGGCCAGCGATACGGGGGACTATCACCTGGCCCATCGAATCATTGTGGAGGGCTACTCGGAGTCCCTTGCCCGGGGACCGGTCCGCCACTTCGAGGATCTCTGGTGGTACGCTTGGCCGCCGGCCTACTTGCCCCTGGTGGATAGAGCGACCCAGTCGCCTGGAAGCGTCCCGCCCGCACTCGTCTACTCGATCATGCGCGAGGAGAGCGGCTTCCGCGCGAGCGTTGTCTCCCCTGTGGGTGCACGCGGTTTGCTCCAGATCATGGTCACGACGGGCGAGCAACTCGCCGCGGATCATGGGGTAGAGGACTTCGAGGGCGAGGATCTCTTCGATCCGAGCACGAATATCGACCTGGGTGCCCGCTACCTCACCGATCTCGAAAAGATCTTCCACGGCCGCATCTCGGCCTCCATTGCGAGCTACAACGCGGGGCCCGAGGCTGTGGCCCGGTGGGCGCCTGGCGAGCCAGTCCAGGACGATGAGTGGGTGGAATCGATTCCGTACAGCCAGACCCGTAGCTATGTCAAGCGGGTTCTGCGGAGCCTTTACGCCTATCAGGTTCTGTATTGAGTCGGGGATCGCGCAGACCGAGGGCGCCGGAAGGGGCCGAGCTGCCCAGGCCAGGCCTCAGCGAAGGCCTGTGGCCCATTGGGGGGACGGGGTACGAACTCGACGTGGTGGGACTGGGCGAAAACTCCCTGGATCGGTTGAGCCGGATCCACGCATGGCCAGCGGCGGGACAGAAACAAGAGATCCTAGAATCGACCGTTTGCCCCGGCGGCCAGGTGGCCAGCGCCATGCTGGGGTGTGCACGACTCGGCTTGCGCTCGGCGTATCTCGGGGCGGTGGGCGCCGATGCGGCGGCGGATTGCGTACTCGTCCCTCTGCGAGAAGCGGGGATCGATCTGTCCGGAGTGCAGCGCATCCCCGGGGCTGCGACGCGCCAGGCTCAGATCCTGATCCGGGATGGGGACGGCGAGAGAAGCGTTCTCGCCCAAACCGACCCGGGCCTCAGGGTGGCCCTGGATCGGCTGGATCGTCGGAGCGTCGAAAAAGCCCGCCTACTCCATGTTGATGCCAGCGATCTCGAGGCGAGTCTCTGGGCCGCGGGTGTCGCTCGGGATGCGGGGGTTCCCGTAGTCCTCGACGCTGACCACCCAGTGGACGGCATCGAAAAACTGCTCGGCCGGGTGGATTTCCCGGTGGTTTCTGAATCGTTTACTCGAGCCTGGGCGGATAGTGACTCGCCCGCTGCTGGGCTCGAGAAACTGACCCATTGGGGGGGGCGCCTGGCGGTGGTGACCTGCGGAGCCGACGGCGCTCGCGCCGCATTCGGTCCCCACCGAATCCACGCTCCGGCTGTTTCGAGGGAGATTCGCGACACGACGGGGGCGGGGGATGCGTTTCACGCGGGACTGATCTGGGCGATTCTGAAGGGCTACGGGGCCCGGGAGGCTCTGGACGCGGCGAATGCAGTGGCAAGCTTTTCGTGCGCTGCCTTGGGGGCCCAGGCCGGATTGCCCAGCCAAACACAATTGCGGGAGTTCCTGGCGCGCCCCAAGCCCGGGCCGAGAGACCCCATGCCCGTGGACGAGGAGAAGCATGGATAGAATCTCGAAACGCCAGCGGCGACAGCGAGGTCAGGTGAACTGGATGGTTTTCCTTTTGATCGTTCTGCTCAGCGCCGGCGGCTGGAATTACTTTCGCAGCTACCAAGCCGACCTCAAGAACCACCGCAATATGCCCTTTTCCAGCTATTCGACGCCCGATCTGAGTGCTCTTCAGGCCGCCTACAACCAGGAATTGGAGAGCAGCCGGTCGGCGTATAGCGAAAAGCGCAGCGTCCAGGATCGGCCCCCTCGGCACAATTCTGACCACTCTAACCTCGCCGACCGAGTCAGGGCGTTGGAACGAAGCCAGGTCAAGGCCGGTGGCCTGCGAAGTGCCCAAGCGGACTTCGCCCAGGCCGAGGCCCGCCTCGGGGAAATCGAAGCCGAGATCGAACGCCGGAGCGAGCCCCTGGCAGGGCTCCAAGTGCACTTTGAGCGGCTCTTTCGTAAGGGCGCCGGGAACACCGAGAGCCCCTAAAGCCTCGAGCCGCCGAATTCTGAATCGGGCGTTCCCGGGCTTTGGGGGGCTAGCTTTCGTCGGTTTCGGTGGCCTGTCCCGGATCGTCGAAAATCGCGGTTGCTGGGTCCTGGGCGACGCCTTGGGCTTCATCCCCCGCCGCCGCGTGGTCGTCGGCGGGGGCGATTTCATCCTCGTCCAGCAAAGGCGCCATGGGACGAACCGCCGCGGCCTTGCGGGGCGTAGGAGTCGGGGTCGTTACGTTCAGCGGCCGATCGCGTTGATCCTCCTCGCAGGTCGGGCAGGTCGGCTCGGGCCGATTCATGTCGTAAAACTTCAACCCACAGGCGAAGCAGGTGTACTTGTAGCCCCGGGTGGGATGCCTTGGGCCCGCCGGTGGAGGCACCTTCGCCCGGGCCCGCTGCAATTTCTTGTCTGCGGCGGCACGGGCCTGATCCTGCTTTTTTTTCTCCGCCACTGCGGCTCGGGCCAACCGCTCGGCTTCGGCCTTTTCCTTGGCCGCGAGGGCGGCGGCTTTTTTCTTAGCCGCCTCAGCGGCCGCCTTCTTCTTGACGGCCTCCGCAACGACCTTCTTCTTGGCCGCCACCACGGCCGCCTTCTTCTTGGCGGCTACTTTTTTGGCTACCCCGGAGGCCTTCTTCTTGGCCGCGGCCGCCTTCTTCTTCACTGCGGCGGCCTTCTTCTTCACCGCGGAGGCTTTCTTCTTGCCAGAAGAGGCCAGGGCGGCCTTCTTTTTGGCCGCCGCTTTTTTCTTGGCCGCGACGGTCTTAGCCGCGCTCTTCTTGGCTGCGCTCGTCACGCTTGCGACCTTCTTTTTGGCACTTTTCTTTTTTGTCGGGCTCATATTTCTCTTCCTGTGGGTCGTGTAGAAATGAGAATTGCTTCCCCGGCATCCGCCAGGTTGGCGAAACCTTTTTCAGCCGCTTCCTCGGCCGAATCAATCACCGAGTGGTCGATCTCAATGGCGTTTGTCCCCGGCGGGGGGGCCATCCCGGCCGCCTCCAGCCACGTGCGATAGCGCCCCACGAGCTCGGTCCGGCAAGACTCGGGGGAGTCCTTTCCCTTCGCGTTCTTAATGGGCGAAAACTCCTCTGTGGCACGAACCTCCACAACGCACGTTCGCTTCGCCCAAGGCAGAGCGTCAAAGACGAAGCGCTCCAGCTTGTAGCCATTTGCGCCGTCGGATGCACGCAAATTGGACCGGGAATTCATCGATTGGATCCGCTTGGGCGAGGCGTGGACCGGGAGCAGCCGGGCGCTCTCCCTGGCCATTCGCCTCAGGAAATCCAGATTGAAGACATGAATGCCGATATTTCCCGCCCAGTGGACCAGGCCGCCCTCGGGGTCGCGGGCCTCTCGCATCTCTGCCGAGAGCTCGGTGTACTCGATAACCGACGGGCATCCGGCGACTTGGGCCAAAACACCGACTTTCTCGTCGGGATCGATTTTGCGAATCACTTTGCAGGACATCTCCGCTTGGGCTTCCTCGTGGAAGCCCAAGAAGACGGGGTCACCCAAGCAAATCATCGGATTATCGACTTGATAGTAAAAGAGGCGGTCGACACCCCGAGCCTCCATGTCCGCCAAGATCCCTGAATTGTCTAGCGCCATGAGAGTTCCGCCATGGCCGTCGGGGCTCTCGGCAATGCGGTGCGGACTCTCCAGAATCAGTCGGCCCTGGAAATCCCAGGCCGGAAGCATTCCCTGGGTAAAAATACGCACGGATTCGGGGGCCAAGCCGAAATAGGCCTCGGCGTCGAAAATCGCCCGGGTTGCTTCATCGGTCGCCTCGCTGGTCATGACGTACCAGGGGATCGAGTGCCCCGACCGCCGACAAAGCCCGCGAATTTTCTGGGCCTGAAGGGCAAAAAGGCTTCTTCCCGAAACCGGGCCCACGGGAAACGCGCCCTTGGGCCCGTCGAAGCCTAAGCGCGTACCCTGGCCGCCGGCCACCACGCACAGGCCCACTCGGCCCGCGCCCAGGAGATCCAACCCCCGGCGACGCGCGGCATCCACCCGGGCAAGGTCGCCTCCGTGCTCGGGCAAGGGGATGGCCTCCCCGGG
>Ga0310120_10002723_pt1 | contig 12779 bp, 11 predicted proteins | sample CB27_AW_983_MG_FD_203506 | JGI IMG/M metagenome (GOLD analysis project Ga0310120, IMG submission 203506) | Marine microbial communities from Western Arctic Ocean, Canada - CB27_AW_983 | ecosystem: Environmental > Aquatic > Marine > Oceanic | place: Canada: Western Arctic Ocean | collected... | reverse complement strand
CTGGCGCGTCAAGCCCGAAAACCACAAGCCCGGCCGTGTCGTGCACGGGAGTCTCTTCCCCGATGCCTTCAAGTCCCTCGATGGCATGTGGCTCTACGACATGAAGGACAATCTTGTCTCTTTCGGCTACGTGACGTCCTTGAGCGCGAAAAACCCGAATAATGACCCGCACTTGAACGCCCAGCGCTTCAAGACGACACCCTTCATGCGCGACCTGCTCGAGGGCGGTGAACTCGTTCGGTATGGGGCGAAATGCGTCCCCATGGGCGGTCTGTACTCCCAGCCGAAGCTTTATGCCAATGGCTTGATGCTCGTGGGGGATGGCGCCGGAATGCTGAACCCCATGAAGTTGGCCGGGGTGCACCTGGCGGTTAAGACGGGAATGCTGGCTGCTGAGGCGCTTATCGGGGCCCTGGCGTCAGATGACTTCAGCGCGTCCAAGCTGGGTGATTACGCCGAGGAGTACAAAAAGAGTTGGGCCTACCAGGAGCATTGGGAGGCGCGCAACTTCGAGGGTTCGGCGGATCTGTCGCCGCTATTCGCCTTTATAAATATTCCCATCATGCTGCTGACCCGAGGACGCGGCTTGATTTCCAAGGTGCCGGTTCATGCCCCCCACACGGCGATGAAAAAGATCTGGGAGATTCCGCTCGCCGAGAGAGGCAAGGAAGAGTTCGAGTTTGACGGGAAGCTGACTTTCAGCAAAGAGCATCTTGTGGGCTTCAGTGGCACCCAGCATGAAGCCGATCAGCCAGTGCACCTCAAGGTGGCGGACTTGGATGTCTGTGCCACCGCGTGCGCTCGGGATTACGGGAATCCCTGCGAAAGTTTCTGTCCCGCAGCGGTTTACGAAATGGTCGATGATCCCGATAGCCCTGCGGGCAAGAAACTGTTCATCCATCATGAGAACTGCGTGCACTGCAAGACCTGTGATATTGCCGACCCGTACCAGATCATTACCTGGACGCCGCCCCAGGGTGGCGAAGGTCCCGATTACACCCAGATGTAGGACTCAGATGTAGGTGCGGATGTAGGTGCGGATGGATCGAGGCATTGCCCCCATGGAGGATCCAGTTATGGAGAATCCAATTTCCCCGCGCCTCCGTGGCGTTGCACGTAGTCTTTGGAGAGCCGTTCGGTTCTGTTCGGGCGGGCTGGGGTTCGGGAGCACAGACGTCAATCGGGTTCGCGGATGAGCAAGCGATCCCGCAAGGCGAAAACGTCCAAATCATTACCCCCAGCCGAACGCCCTCCCTGGGCAGCCCTGGGTGTCTGCCTCTTCCTGATCGGCTTTGCGGCGCCGATTCCGAGCCAGTGGCCGCTGGTGGCCTTGGTCCTCTTTGCTCTGGTGGCTGCCTTTTCCGAGGGGACCCCCAAGTCGTGGCCGGTTCCTCTGCCCTTTACCCTGGCGGTGGTCGCATTTCTGCTCCTGACGGGCCTCTCCATTTTCCTCTCGGTGGACCGGAGCCGGAGCCTGGAACTCAGCGCCTCGTGGATTCCCGGGGTTCTGCTGTTTGTCGTCATCGCTGAGCGCTTGCGGTCGGCGGAGGACCTACGGGCGGTCTACGCCTGCTTTGCCCTGGTGGGTTTGGCTCTGGCGATTGCGCTTTTGGCGGGGCGCTGGGTCTACGGCGCGGATTCGCACGCCTGGCTCCAGGGGCTGGGCCTGCCCGTGCTGGTGGTTCCCAACGACTGCCACTTCCTGGCGCTCATTACGCCGTTCTCGCTGGTCCTGGCCGACCGGAATCCGCGCTCGGGGCTGGGGATTCTGGCGCTGGTCTCCATTCTGATGACGGGTGGGGCGATTCTTGCCCTGGGAAGCCGGGGAGGGGCGCTGACCCTGATCGCGGGCCTAGTGGCAACGGGTACGCTCTTGCGCCCGCGGCTCGGCATTGGGCTGGGTGTGGCTGCCCTTCTGGGCGTGAGCATCGGGGACGCACTGCTCGGGTTTCCGTTGGCTTCGAAATTTACCCACGTGGTGGATACACGAGTCTCTCTGTGGATGATCGCCTGGGAGATGTTTCTCGATGCCCCTTGGGTGGGACAAGGCCCCCACTCCTATCGTTCTCTCTATACCGTCTACATGGAAGCGATTGCCTTCCCGGAATGGGTGCGAATGGACCCATGGGGGACAGAAGTTCCCTGGGCGCACAACCTTTACCTCGAACTGCTCGCCGAGCGAGGAATCCTGGGCTTTGCTTCGTTTGCGGCGTTGGTCGGGACAGCATTTTTTTGGGGCATGAAAGCCCGTGCTCAGGGTTCCCCAGAAGAGTTCCGGCTGGCCTGCGGGGCCGTGGGAGCGCTTTTGGGACTTTTGGTCTCGGGTCTCTTCGAAGCCAGTCTGCTTCGTATCTGGGCCGTCGTGTTGCTCTTCGTGCTGGCCGGGGTGATCGGTCGTTTGGCAGCGCTGACTGGGGATTCTCAGGCTGGGGATAGTCGCATCGGGGTTTCATTGACCGGACATCGGGGCAAGCCCTGACAACCGACAACCTGAGGTCGGAGCAGATAAGCGAAAAAACGCGGCTCTGCGCCTTGAAAGACCGCTCGGGAGTGGCGTAAACTGGCTGCCAATCAATTCTTTTAGCTCTGAATGTTCGTGCCGAAGGAAACGTAGACCGGTAAGCCAGCATCAGGCGGTCTCATTTCCATAGGACGAAGCGGGCCAGTGGACCAATCGGGGGTAAGCAGCGTGTCAACTTCTAAGAGCCAGAACCGTCTATCCGTTCTCAGAACAGCGGTGCCCGCCTTGCTGGTGCTCGGTCTGATGGGCGCGCTTCCCAATTGGGTAACGATTGCTGAAGCGGAAGACTACGCATCACCCGAGACGGCGCAGGCCGCGAGCGCGAACATCCTCACCACAGCGCTGGTGCACAAGGCCGCGATCGGTTCTGCGATTGGGAGTCGTTCCCAGCGAGGCTCGGGTTCGACGGCCAGTCGCTTCCGGATTGATGGGTTGCGCATGGGTGGTGGAGAGTTTGATGGAACCGCAGCGCTCAGCGAGGACTCCGCGGCAGGCGAAACAGCAGTCGGTCAGCTCGGTGGCTTCCTGAGTGCAATCGGCGGCTTTGGCGACCAGGAAGGCGTTCTTGATTACACGAACGGCGGCCTGATCGGTGGCGTCGATTATCAGTTTAGCGAAGCGCTGATGGGCGGGTTGTCAATCAACTGGATCAACACCAATACGGACTACGCGGGCCAGAGCGGTGGCTCGGAGCGCGATACGTACGGGGCTTCTTTCTACGCCGGTTACTCGGCGGATAGTCTCCACATCGACGCTCTATTCAACTACTCGTTCAGCGACTACGCGATGACGCGCGGCGCGGCGGATCTTCCAGGCCCTCCAGTCATTGCGGCAACGACGGTGAGCGGTGCCACAAACTCGGATGAGATCTTCCTCAGCGCGGGCGTTTCGTATGACTTTGAAATGTCGGGCTTGACGCTTGGGCCGGCAGCGCGGATGGACTTGGTGAAGGTCTGGATGGACGGCTACTCGGAGACGGGCGGAGCGGCCGGGCAGAACGCCCAGTACAACGCCTTCGACGTCACCTCGTTCACCACGGACCTGGGCGCCGACGCCTCCTACGCGATCAAGACGTCGTCGGGCGTGATCACGCCCCGTGTCCATGCCTACTGGGTGCATGAGTACCAGAACGACGCTCAGAGCTTGACGGGTTCCTTGATCGGTGGAGGAGCATTTGTCACGCAACTCGTCTCGCCCGATCGGAACTACTACCGAGTGGGTGCCGGGGCAACAATGGAACTTCAGAATGGCCTGGAGATCTACGTGGATTACGAAGCGCTGGTTGGTTTCGACAACCTCAGCAGTAATCAGTTCGCTGTGGGAGGCCGCTTCGAGTTCTAGGATTCGGATGCCCAACCTTCGGGTGGGTGTCCCTGGCTAGGCGAAATTCAGGCGCCCGTTCGCAACCGCGAACGGGCGCCTTTTCTTTGCTTCTTTGTCGAACTGGGCGGCGAAAAATGGGGTCTGGGGCATTTGCTCGGGCCATGATTCGGGCCATGGTTCGGGCTGTCATTCGGCTCTTGGCTCGGTCTGCGGCTCGAAAGGAGAGCGCCGACTCGGGGTTCTTCCAAGCGCAGATCGCGCTGAGAGCGACTTCAGATGGCCGATTAGGATTCGTCGGGGTTAGCAGTTAAAGCCTTCGCCAGATCTTCCAGCACGGCCGGCCAGATCGTCTCCCAGCAGCAACTGTGGTCGAACTCGGGATAGGTCCGGGTTGTCGCGCTCGGTTGTCGCGCGATGGAGGCTTCGGTCAGGGCGGGGGGGACCCGTTCGTCTTGGCCGGCCAGCAGATGAATCTGAACGATTCCTCCCTGCAGGGGAGGGCGCGTGGCGGGATCGAGGGAGCGGGAGAGAGGGATGTAGGCGTGGTGTTCGGACCAGCGGACGAGGTCGAGGTTGCCCGCCAGAGTGATCACGGCCCGGGTTTCCGGCACGCGCTCGGCGATGAGCAGAGCGAGGCCGCCGCCGCCGCTATAGCCCACGAGCACGACCCCCGAGGCCCCCGACTGTTCGCGCTCCCGCTGCAGGGCAGCAGTGAGGCTCGCCACCACGCGCTCACCATAGCGCCCCACGGTCCAGAGTTCGGGATCACAGCCGGGGTCGAGGCCGTGCTGGCAGGGCCGGCCCAGCAGGATGCTGGGGACAGGGTCCAGGGCCATGAGTTCGAGCATCAGAGGCCGGTGGGGGGTTGGGTCTGCGGGGGAGTAGCGGTGGGCCATGCGGGGCGAGGCGTCGCCCTCGAGGTAGACATGTAGGAGAGGCGCCGAGCCCGGCGCCCCCGCGGAATAGACGGCGTGTTCGAACTCGCTGCCGGTAACGGTGTGGCGCGAGAAGCCGAGTTTACTGGCCCGTTGGTCAAAGCGTTGGCTCGGCGTGGCGCACCCGGTGAGCGCGGTAATCACCAGGGCAGCGGCGAAAGAGATTAAGTATCTACCGGGCTTCACCCTGGGAGGGTGAGGGAATGCGTTGTGCGCCGCAAGCCTCCGGGATTAATGCCCGCGCCAAGCGGGGGAGAGAGGCCCTTCGCTCGGTTCAGTATTCGGGGATGTAGATCTCGCAGGCGGCCTTGTCCCCTCCGGCAAAGACAAGCATCCGCCCCATGGCGATGTACTGGCCAATCATCAAATTGAGTTCGGCCATTTCGGCGGGTGAGAAATGTGCGGCGAGCTCGGCTTTTAGGCCGTCATCCGGCGACCGGAAATCCAGAGCCATTTTTTCGGCGAGGCGCACGGCCAACGCGTCTCGGGGTTCTAGTTTCCGCTCGGCTTGGGGCCGGTGGATTTGCTCGATGGTCTTTTCGTCGAGTCCTTGACGCGTCGCCGACGCGTACCGGGCGAAGAGTCAGGTGTCGCACTCGTTGAGGGCCGCCACTTTCAGCCGTGCGAGTTCCTTGATCCGGGCCGGCACAACCCCTTCATTGTGGGCCTTGCCGAAGAACGCGAAAAAACGTTCAAAATGTTCGGGGATCAGTTCCACAGGGTTCATCGGGGCACTCCTTTTACTCGGCCCGCTGCCCGGGTTCCGCCGAGCTCCCACGGCGCGGGTGGCGCGGGTGAAGCCGTAAGCGTAGGGGAGGCAAAGCCGGGGCGACAGCCGCGGGGATGGGCTTGGGGGGCTTGGGGATGGGCTTGGGGACAAACGGTGCAGTCAGGCTTGGTCGGGCAAGTACGTCTGAAACATCTGTCCCATCTCGGCATCGGAATGACTGGGGACCTTGTAGTAGGTCCGGATAGCCACGTCCCCATTGTCCTCGAAGCGGTAGGTTTCGATACTCAGGCCCACCTGCTCCCGGCCGTCCGAGGTGAAGCGATTCTCGAGCAGCCAGGCGACCTCATTGGCGCAAACGAACAATGAGCCCGGGTAGAAACGAAATTGGACATTGGGCTGGAAGAGATCCCAGGAATCGACGCAGCACAGCTGGAACCCCACTTTCTGCGGTGTGCCGACGGGGTCGAGCATTCGGAATTCCCCCGGTCCCACCGCGCGCCAGTTCTCGATCCAGGCTTGCTTGTCCCCGGCGTTCCAGAGCTTTGGGTAGTTGTCCGCCCAGTTCTTTAGTTCGGCGAAAGACGGGTAGGGCACTTGGGTTCCTCCTGGAAGCTTCCGGACTGGGCAGCCGAGGCAACAAAGGAGAATAGACGATGTCGTGGCGAGTTTCCGGGGCGCACCTGGGGCGGGTGGCGCTATCCGCGAGGGCCGAACCGAGGCGGGGGCAGGATCATTTCGACCTGGACGTAAAAGCCCTGGTGGCTTGCCCCTCCCTTTCTGTCGTCCACGGCAATCCGCACGGCGTGCTCGCCCGCATCCTTCAGCGTTGCCTGCCACTGAAGTTCTCCGCTGACCGAGTCGATCGTCATGCCGCCGGGTCCCTCTTCCAGGGCATAGTGGAGTGGAGTATCGCCATCCGGGTCCGTAGCGTGGACAACGTAGAGAAAGAGTCCGGAGTCATCGAGGGAGGGCGGCTGGGAAACGATTTCGGGCGGAGAGTTGGCCACCTTGAACGGCGCACTGGTGAGCGGAAGACTTTCGATGGCTCCATCCGAGGCCCAGGCGGTGAGTCGGATTTCATCGCCTCGGCGCGCCTTGCTCCGGCCCAATGTGGAGCCGCGATTCGCTGACTCGGAGCCATTCACACTCCACGCGTACCGGAACGTGAGGTGGTCGCCGTCGGGGTCTTCCGCCAGGGGGTCCGCCTGCCAAACTCCTCGGGTCCCCTCGTCATCCGTCCGGGTTTGAATCCGAATTTCCTTCATTGTTGGGCGTTGGTTCGCCACCCGGGCAGTGTGTTTGAAGGCCTCCGAGCCGATCTGCCCTGTGTTGGCCAGGACCTCAACGGTCACCGCATCCCCTCGCTTTGCCGAGTCCGGAACATCAAAGCGATTCCCGGTGGCCTTGGCCCGGCGGGCATTGAGGGTCCACCGGTACTCAAGTTTGAGGGGTGCGCCCTGGGGGTCGATCGCGATGACTTGGGCATAAACCGTGCGTCCGGGCAGGATGTGGAGCGGCTTGAACGCGACAGATCGAATAACGGGTGGGCCATTGTCCAGGCGCTCTTCGTGATTGGGGGATGCCGGCGATGGAAGGAGCGCGCCGCCACTCGGCTTCGCCTGGGGCAGCTCACTGCAACCCGCAAAGGATCCCGGCCCGGCCACGCACGCGAGGAGCAGTGCCCTGGCAATCCATCGTGAACCCACTACTCGGGGACCTCATCCATGACGGTGAGTTTGACCATTTGCCAACCCCCCGGTTTCTTGACGGCCTCAAACCGGACGAAGTCCACATCGCTGGCGGAGACCATTCCCTGGCCGGCATTCATGATGCCCCTCAGTTTCGCCAGGGGTGTGATGCTCCCGGACTCTCGGGTGATTTTGCAGTTCAGAGGCACGGAATATTCTTGAGACTGGACTGTGATGGTTCGAGTGCCGGCATTGACTTGTTCGATGATGCCGGACCCCCGGCGTATATCATCGGCCTGGGTGCCTGTGGCGAAGAGAACGAAGAAACACGCGCCGAGTATCCAGGTAGTGGTTTTTGTCACTGGGTCACCTCCCGCCAGTAAATGAGCGATCCGTCGTCAAAATTGAGTGGCGGGGCGGCGATGCTTTCGAGATCTGCGCCACTCTTCTCGATATAGATACGGTTGTCCTTTCCGTTGACCCCCACGGAAATCTGCGGATCTGTGGGCATGCCTTCTCCGAGGTCGATCTTGATAATGGGCAGCCCCCATTCATCGGAAAATAATGGCTGGCCGCAGTTGATGCGAAATGCGTAGAGGCTTCCGCTCCCCTTAGAGGTACAGGGATCACCGGTGTTGTCGGGGATGAAAGATCCAGCGAAGACGTAGTGCTGGAATATCTCCGTATTGGTGACAAATTTTTCGCCGTCGCCCACCTTTAAAAAGAAGCCTCGGTCCAGGATGTTCTCGCAGCTCGAGGGTCCGAGAATCTCGTTCAGGTTGCTCTCGGTGAGGGTCGGGTAGGGGTCAAGCTTCAATTCGTACGGGTCGAGGTCGGTCATTGCGTAATAGCGATTATTTTCGTCCTCTCCGGGAAGTCCCTCGAAGCCGATATTCATTCGTTCACCACTGCCGAAGGCAAGATGCAGCCGCCGGCCGACATAGACCGCTTGGGGCGCCGTAAAGAAGCTCTTGTAGTAATTGGTTGAAGCGTTCACCGAAGTCACCGGCGCCTCGAAGAACAGCTTGAGGGGCCAAGAAGGCTGGGAGTAATCTCCCGCCGCAGAAGAATCGTTCACCCGATCTTCACCCACGGCATTGATGACCCATTTGAATACTTGGCCGCCGAGGTCTCCGACGTAGACCAGGTCGGCAAAGCCATCAAAATCCAGATCAAGTACCCCTGGGGTACTCGGAATGGCGTACTGCATGGCTGACTGGGCATCGCTGGCGCTCAGATCGAAGCGCTTCATGGCGAGTAGTTCACCGCTCGCGACATCGATCATCAGCAGGGAGCGTCCCGCAATGGCATTGGGGTCATAGTTCGCGTGATCGTTCGGATCGCTCGCGGGATCGTAACCCCCGCTCACAATCGCGACCCAGCGTTCATAGCCGACCCCGCTGTTGTCGTTGGCGTCTACTTTGACTCGGACCCGGGTAATGATTGGCTGGGACCAGCTCTGTGCCAAGTAGGGCAGGACCGAGGTGGGCACCGCAATGGTGTCCGGGTCGGTTTCCTTGGGGAACTCCCACAGGTATCCCGGATAGGCCCCGTCGTCGGGGTTCGTGACATCGAGAGAGTAATAGGCCCGTCCCCCCTGCCGCATGCCGCCGACCAGAATTGTATGCCATTCGATGGTGGACTTAGTGGTGTCGGTGGGGTTCGAGGGGAACCAGACATCCACTACCTGGGGTGAGCCATCCACGTAGTAGGTCCGGGTTGTCGGATCATCCACCGATAGGTTCCGAATGTTTTGGCGCGCCTCCCAGGGCATGAATCCGAACAACTCGGTCCCACTTCCGTCCAAGTAGTTGGGCGGTGAAGTTGTGATATCCAGGGTGCCCGCGTCAAAAGCGTGGAGAAAGCCAGCGTTGCTCCCGGTGTAGATGACCCGCTTGCGCAGGGCATAGAGACTCTTGAAGGCCTGGTAGGACGCGTCGTTCAAGGTCGCCTTGGGTGCGGGAACAACCGCGGGTGCGGAATGAAAAATGTCGCCCAGGCGCCAGGCGCGCGGAACGCAGACGCGATCGCTCTCCACGCCGGCTCCCGAGACGCCCGTGCCGAACTCGCAGCCGCGCGCATAGCTGACGACCTCATCAGCAAGGCCCTCCTCCGTGTCCGCCCCGGACCCGGGGTAGATTACGTTCGGAGCCGGAGCGGGGGGCACAGCAAAGGGCGCAACGGTGGTGTCCGTAGCGGTCAGGCCAGAGTCGAAAACTACCCGCCCGGGTGTCCCCGCGTTGACCTGCGAGGTGTAGAGAGTGCGGCTATCCGGGAGGGGGATCTGTTCCCCCGCGTCCCAATACGGCAGCGCTGCGGGATTGGCGGGGCCACTGTTGCATTCTCCTGGATCCGGGTCGAGGAAAGCGCAGGTCCCCGCCTGTCCGAAGACGTCGCCCACGGCATCGGTTCGGTAGGCGCGTAAATGGCCTTCCCAGAAAGCGGACTTGGCCGAGGGCAGGAAAAAACTGGTGTAGAAACTTCCGCCCGACGCCGTACGCGTTGAGGGAACCGTGGCTGCCGTGAAGGACTGGGCCTTCTCCAGAATGTCACTGATTGAGCTGACGAGTACGGCTCGAAGTTCCTCGGCGCTATTGCTCGTGAAGAAGAGTCCATTGCCCTGGGTGGCTGTCTTCTGGAGAAGGGCATTGGCCGTTGCATTGGTGGTAAAACCAATGGTGTAGATATCCAGGGTCTGATCGCCTTCCATGTCAGGGCGGCAGTCGTTTTCGTGCATAAACTTGGCGATATCATCCAGATAGAAAGAGCAACCGGAGCAGCTGCCGGGCTCCTCGTTTTCGCCATCGGGATTGTAGTCACCGATCAGATTTGAGAATTCACCAAATCCGCGAGCGGTATTCGTCGGATCTTTCACCTTGAAGTTGTCCCTGGTCGGTTCGCCATCCGTAATCACGATGATGAAATTCTTTTGACAGCTGTACTCCACGGGGCTCTCGGGTATCAAGGAGGAATCCGTCGTGTACTCTCCGCCTACGCCGCTAGGTGTGGTCTTGTATTTGTAGACGGGGAATGTTCCCGACGTCGCGCCCGGAGGCATCTGGGAGGTGTCGCGGCTCATGAAGTATGTGTACGACTGGAAGAGGGTTTCGGCGAGAGGCGTCCAAGTGTCAGCCCTTGTCTCCAGGACAGATTCTTCAAGGTCGCTGGCGTGACCGGGTGTGTTGTCATCGATCCCCACCTCGATGTAGCCGCCATTGGGATCGCTGTCCTCTTCATAGTCTCGAAAAACTGAGAGGCCGAAGCGAATCTCCTTCGTTTCGAGCACCTGGCACATGGTGTCCAGCACCACACGCTTGGCGGCGGTGAGCCGCTTGATTTGGTACTTCGGGTAGGTCGACGGATCCGCACCCTCGCAATAGCGGGTCCCGTTGTTGTCCTCATCGATCTCGGCTTGGACGGTATTTTGGGAGCTGAACACCCAGTTCAGGTAGTCGCGGTCGTAGCGAGTATAACCGCTGGACGCGGTATCGTGATAGAGCGTTCGGGTTACTCCACAGAAGGTGTACTCTCCAGCGCCAGCACTCAAGGGGTACGTTCCCCAAGTCTCACGGATGTATTCGGTTTTCGAGCCTTCGTCGAAGGCATGGCAGTCGTAGTCTCCCTCGGGATCGAAGTCGGGATGCCACACGATATGGTTCATGGAACCCGAGTTGTCGAGTTGGATGAGGACATTCGGCGCCACCGATGACGTGAAAAGGAAGAGATCATCTTCAGTCTGCGCGGAGGCAGGAGACGTGAGCCCAGCGAGGAAACCCGCCATAAACAGGAGCGCCAGAGCAAGCGGGAATGCGAAGCGAAATCCACGCCTTGCTTTAGGCGGGTGAAGACCGGCGAATGTTTCTGACTTTTTGGTGATGTTCATGTCTAGCTCCCCCACAATGCGGCTGTTGCCGCTTCGACCCGTGAGTTCATTCCGCGCGGTTCGCTGCCCTCCACATGTATGCGCCACAGCTGCAATTGGAATTTGGGTCCGTTTCCGTTGATGTTGAGACTCATTCCCGGAGCCGGTTGTGCACCGAGGTTTTCGACAGGTGTCGCGGCCTTCGGGTCGAGCCGATAACCCGGCTGCCCCATGGGGTAGTCCCCGGCCACGCCGATGGAACCGCTGGCCAGCGCCGGCGTATTCGATCCGGTGACAGAGACCAGCGCCGTAGCCAGGCCTGCTTCGGCGGCTTGGAACGCCACGCGATTTCGCATCTGGACGGCCGCGACCTGTTGGTCGCGCATGGTGGTCTCCATGGAGGAAACCGCCAAAACCGAGACCAGAGCGAGGATCAGCATGACGGTAATCAGGGCGATGCCCTGTTCACGCTTCTCTCGCCAATGCGAGTGGGTCTGGATTCGATCTTCTTTCTTCATCATGACATGGGCACCCGAGATCCGATGTTTCGCAACATCACCGTGGAGATGTAGAGGCGCCGACGAAAGCCGTCGGCCAGGGCGCCTGCCGTTCGATTTTCCGAGCTCTGGTAGCGTCCATCAACGTTGTTCGGGTCTTCGAGGCGTGTTCGAACCAGGAGGTTGGTACGGATTTCCCGCGCGCTCGAGATATCCTCGACACTCGGGTCGAAATCTGCGCCGACGCCATCGCCCCGATACTCGCCGGCGTCGATCACGCGGTCATCGTTGTCATCGAGAAAAACCGCGATTTGAAGGTCTTCGACATCATCGGCGACGACTGCGTTGTTGCGTAACAGTTGAGTCGATCCGTTGATTTCGTATATGTGCGCCGGTACCGCCACGAGGTCGACGACATTGGATCCGGCGGCGAGCGCTGCGAGGGTTCCGGTGACGAGGGTGACCGAAATCTGCTTGGCTCCGAGGGAAACGGAATCGATGGTTCCACACGCGGTGCCCCGGGCCGGGTTTCCCGCATCCGTCACGATCACGCCGGCACCGGTTCGAAAGTCACTGTCCGCGACCCCGTCGGCATCGGTGTCGTACGCGGGGTCCGGTGAGGTGAACTCGATCATCAGCGTGTCGAGTGTCAAAACCTGGGCACCGGTCGAGATATTTTGAGCGCCTCCGAGGATCCGGCCGGCAAGATCATGCCTCTTTTCGTCGATGGTGTTGATCGCCCCAGCGTCGCTCAGGAAAAGAGTGTCCGGAGCGTTGAGTCGATCGATCGCGCAGAATGCCGCTGATTCCGGGACCAACAACCCGGCATGCCGAATGTCCTGTTCAAGAAGGTCGCCCAGCAGGCGGGTAGTGTGTTGGGCATCAACAATTTGGCTGTTGATGCTCGCGTTCCTTTTCTGGGTCGTGAAAAAGGTCATGACCCCCATAACTAGAACGGCTAGAAGAACCGTCACGATCGCTACTTCAACGAGGGTGAACCCTTGAGTTTTTTTCGCGGAAATGAGATTCATCAGAGATTCTCACGGTTGAAGCGAAAGGTTGAAGCGGCGACGGATCTTGCCCGGCCATCGGATTCTGTCCAGGTCACCCGGATATCGATGGAACGCGTTTCGTTGGGAATGACATCCTGAATCAACCAGGAAGCCAGGTAGTTCTGCTCGGTGGCGCCTCCCCGACCATCGTCAACGGTGGTTGCAATGGTG
>Ga0310120_10002720_pt1 | contig 12788 bp, 8 predicted proteins | sample CB27_AW_983_MG_FD_203506 | JGI IMG/M metagenome (GOLD analysis project Ga0310120, IMG submission 203506) | Marine microbial communities from Western Arctic Ocean, Canada - CB27_AW_983 | ecosystem: Environmental > Aquatic > Marine > Oceanic | place: Canada: Western Arctic Ocean | collected... | reverse complement strand
GGTCGAGACATTGGACGCAGCGACGATGCGAGACGCAGTTTCATTCGTGAACTCGACCCAATCGGGTTGCGCATGAACTTGCATGGAGATCGCGAAATAGCAGATCACTACGGGGATTGCCCGCAGGAAAAACCTGTGCTCCTTCAAGGAGACACTTCCTTCCCGGTACATACAGGGCTCCGGTAGATAACCGGCAATTCTCCCCACCCGCATGTTTGACTGCCCCCCCGGGCATATCGGTTGAACGAGACCTCGACAGTCCCATGGCTAGATTATAGTGGCTCTGTAGAGAAGGTGTGAGGGGGCAATCCTGTCTCTGCAGACGCTGAGACAGGATATTTCGTGGCTTCCAGGGACGACTGACCCGGAGGCGTCAGATTGCCGTTGAATGGCAAGGCGGGACCGGTAGCGTCGACCTGTCAGTTGAGGGAGGTGGGTTCGTGGAAGTGACGCCTGGCAGGAACTGCGAGGTGTCGGTGATCGGTGGGTTGGCAGCAACATCTGCAGCACCGGGCATCGGCGCAGCCAGCGACTGACGAGTGTGTAGCACGGTGGAAAATGGAGGCGGCACCCGGATTCGAACCGGGGATGCGGGTTTTGCAAACCCGTGCCTTACCACTTGGCGATGCCGCCCCTTCTTTTCCAACAGTGCGGATCCTAGGGAGCGGAGGCGCCCAGGTCAACTTTCTGTGGAATCCTCTCTCAAGGCTCCGAGGCGAGCGGCAGCATCATCCAGGCTGCGGGTGGCGATCGGGTCCGGATGGGCAGCGGGTGTCTCGGGGGCACCAGGTTCCTCAGGGAGTGACTCCACGGCCGCTGCAGCCTCATGCTGACTGGAACCGGCATCTCCTCTGAGCGACCTGAGCCGATCGAGAGCGGACTGGATGCCCCCCGAGGATGTGGGCTGCTCGGCAGTAGAGGGGGTCGAAGGCTCGGCCGTCGCTGCGATCGGAGCCTCTGCTGATCCGGCCTGGCCCTCTGCAGAGTTCTGCAGCCCTTTCAATTTCTCGGTGATGCCGCCGATACTGGATCGAACCACGGCACCTCGTGATGAGGGTACCGGAGCGGTTGGGACCTGCTTCTGCAGCAAAGGATGATCTGGGTGTAGTTTTGCCACCTCTGCTCGCAGCAGTTCCAGAAGTGGGTCCTTGCTCCGCGCTGCTCGGTTGCCGACGGAGCAGAGCGCACTCTTGCGGCCAACCCCGACACTCAACAGTGCCGAGAGTATTTCAAATACCGGTGCTACGGGTCCATCTTCAGGCCTGGCTTCCATCCGATCACCCTCGAGCACTTTCACCAGCCCGAGAGAAAGTTGCAGTGACTGATGACGTGCGGTTCCCTTCTCGGAGAGAGCCAGCGCTCGCTCCAGTCCGATCCTGCTCGTGGGGGCGAGTTCAAGCAGCGATTCGACGACCGCTGTCTCGCATGCATCCCCGACCGGCAACTGATGGAGCAGCGAATCGAGAATCGCAGCGGCGATACCAATTTCATGACCATCGCGTTCCAGCATCGCCCGATCGAGAGCGATCCGAGGATCCCCGGGAGAGAGGTGGTGACAGCGCTGGGCGGCCATTCTCGCTTCTTCCGGAGCATCCTCGCGCAGGTGGGCCAGCCATTGAAGTTGCCGGGCGCTGGCTTCCAATTTGAATTTCTGATTCAGGCGCGCGTCATCTGCGATCCAGCGGTGCATCGTTGCGGGTGCTTCCGCGTGGCTGGCGATCGCCCCGATCGCCTCGCGCGACTCGGAGTCGATGGATCGGGGTGTTTCTCCCCTCATGAAGAGTGCTCTTTGAGAGAAACTTCTGGCAGCTTCCACATCCTGGCGATGAAGTGCCGCCTCTGCCAGGCGGAGCATCAGAAGCGATGTGTCATCGGAGTCCGTTTCGATCTGTAGATACAGGCGCTCTGCCTGCTGCCACTGCTGGCGAGCTCGCAACGCTTCCGCTCTGCGCCAGCGTGCCCTCTGGCTCGCCTCTGGATCGCCGCAGTTTGCGGCGGCCTGCTCGTGCATGGCATGTAGCATCGGATCGGGCAGGTGTGCTCCGATCGAGTCGAGCAACTGACATGCTGCTGCATTTTCTCCGGCATCCATCAGAGCCTGTGCGAGGTTTGCGCACGGTTTGGGATCGGTGCCAGGGCTCTTGTTCCACAAGGCCATCGCTCTGTTCCTGGCATCCACATCGGTGGCATCGAGAATCGCCACGCCAGACCATGCATCTCGAGCGGCTTCGATGCGTACCTGGTCGGTACAGCGCTGGGCATGGCATCGCAATCGCCTCGCGGCCTCGGATCGGCGTCCAGTGCTGGCACAGGCATCTCCGATTTTGGCCCCCAGATCGAAATCATCGAGCCCCAGCTCCTCCGCTCTGCGCCAGCGGCGAAGTGCGGTGTCGTGATCACCAGCGGCATGAAATGATTCGCCGCATCGAAACAGTTCCATGGCACTCTGGGTTTCGAGGTGACCCTCTTCGATGAGAGAAGTGAGCCGCTCGAGAGCACGCCAGGGGTCCGGTCGTGCTCCGGCGATTTCCCCGACGTCACGTTGGCCGTCAGCGGATTCGATGATCAGTTTCTCTTCTGCAGCGACCTCTGGGTTTGAGATGATGGAGAGGGCGGAGGGGGTGGCTGCGACCACGTCTCGCAGCAGCGGCAGGTCCGTGATCCCTTCCCACAGGCGATGCTGGTGAGCGGAGCGAAACAGGACCTCCTCGATCGACTCTCCGAGGTCGACGCGGCCTTCGAGACCGGAATTGATCGGTTGCGCGGAAGGGCCAGACCAGGTCGCTTCGCCGGCACCTAGAACCAGCATCAGGTCGGCATCTACGACCGTTCCGATGGCAGCCCCGGCTGTTTCCGCATCGATCAGGCCTTCCTCGAGGCACAGGAGACCGGGGCAGACCTGTTGCTCTGCGGCACGGCGGGTGAGCCGATCACGTACTCTGGAAGCGAGCGGACCATCGATGACGAGTGCTCGCCGCAACACACTTGGAAGTCCGGGGCGTTCGAGATCGACAAGCCGCCCGTCCTTGATCTCGATACGGACATCGGGCGCCTCGGGATCATCGGGCTGAAGATGCCAGGTGCCATTCTCCGAGCGGGCGGCGATGTCGAGGAGAGTACGTGCTGCATCGCCGGGAATACCGGCGGTTCGGACCATCTGGGGCATCGGGTTCGTCCCGGCGGAGAGCCAGGTCCTTCCAAGAAAGGATAACATCTCGATGCGAAAGAGGCTGATGGCTCAGGAGCGGGTCATCTCCAGCAACAGCCTCTCGAAGGCAGGAAGGCCACGAAGAGCCTCCAGGTCAGGATCCTCACTGGCATGAGAGTGGTCGGAGTAGCCGGCCTGGACCGCACCCCGTAGCGCTTCCAGAGCCCCTTCGAGTGATCCAGACAGCGTCAGCGCGCAGGCCAGATTGTAGCGAGCCGAGGAGTCGGAAGGATCGAGCGAGATGGATCGTTCCAGTTCCTGGATGGCACGCACGAAGTTGTGCATTCGCATCGCCACGACTCCGAGTGCTTGATGAACCTCGGCATCCGCGGTGAGGCGAAGCGCCAGATCTTCGAGCAGCGAGAATGCCCCTTCAAGATCACCCGAATCGCGCAGATTGGCCGCCGCGCGGAGCATCGCATCGCGATCTTCTCCCTCGATCTTATCTGCGCTGTAACGACGTTGATCGAACAGAATCGCTGCTGCTCGCGGATCGCCGAGCAACGACAGCAATTCCGCCGATCTTCTACGCAGCAGCGGATCCTCGTCCGAGCGAGCCAGGTGAACCAGGGTCGGCACGCTACGATCGCCATGTACCGACCTGAGGCGGATCATGCGATCGAGACGAGCCGCTGAGTCGAGTTGATCCCAGTTGGCGAGCGTGATGGAACTCTCCGGATCCACCGGAGCGGGAAGCCGCAGGCGATTCCTGATCGACCACTCTCGCCGAGTACCGGGAGGAACTGGCGATGGCGCTGCCTGTGACACCCAGGTATCGAGCGTTCGTTGACCGATATCGCCCAGGTCCAGCAGCCAGTCGCGGCCATCGAGGATCTGCACCGGATCGAGGCTTTCCAGCTGCTGGATCGCCAGCAGTGCCGCTCGCCCGACTATCGCATCGGCACGAGGATTCTCCCCGGGGGCAGGAAGCAGCGAACCGATGCTGCGGAGATCGGCGCGAGAGATCTGCTGAGGCTCGGGCCAGATCGGCCATCTTTGTCCCAGTTTTGATCGCAAGGATCTACGGAGCCGTCCGTGGACCCGCAGTACCAGCGACGATCGGGTACCGTGGAGATCCTCATGACGAGTCAGTGCCGGTGCCAGATGTAGATGGGAAGCGAGCAGCTGTTGTTCGATCTTCAAGACCCTGAGTCTGGCAGTTTCGCGGGTGGCCCTGGTCTCAGCGGATGGATCAGCTCCGGGCCTGGCGCTCGAGCGGGCAACCGCGAAATCGATGACTGAAGCGTCAAGATCGGACAGCGCACCGGCGAGGATGGCAGCCAGTTTGGCTGCAAGGGTCGCTCGCACTCGTACCGAAAGCGGCTCGGACAGGATTTCCTGTAGAGGCACCAGCGAGGTGTTGTCGAGACGGTCGAGAGCCGCTTGAGCCCTCGCCACCATCAGAGAGTCGGCAGAATCCAGTGTGCTGGCGATCGTTTCCAGAGGCCAGTCATCCGGGCTGGCGGATGCCGAAGCAGGAAACAGTAGCAGGGACAGGAAGAGCATCGATTTCATCGGAGTAGGATGGGACCATCCGGAGCAATCACCACCCCCTCCAGTGCCAGACGAAGTTGTTCAGCATCACCGGCGAGCCGACTCGATATCTCGATCGGGCGCAGAGGCGCGCCGTTATCGTCGAACTCGATCTGAACACCACACTCGACGAGCCAACTGGCCCAGAGTTTTTGCAGAGCAGCCCGGGATGTGGCGGGGGAATCTGCTCCTTCACCATTTTTCACGGGAGCGAATTCCAGAGCGCGATCTGCCTCGACCACCAGACCTCGGTCGGCCATTGGCAGTACATCAAAAATGAAGGTCTCGAAGCGGACCGAATTCGGGCTTGAGGCTTCATGCCAGCGCCCATCCAGCCAGTGCCGTACCGCCTTGCGAGCGACGTGGAACGGCAATTGAAGGGGCCCACCTGCGCTCTGAGGTGCGATGAAGTCGAGCTCGATGACATGGGTTGCGACATTCCCGGCGCGAAAACAGAGGCTGCCGTCAGGCTCGGTTCTGACCCGATCGTCGGGCCCCAGTTCACTGTATTCGATGACTCGTAATCGATCTCCGACCTTGCAGAAGACGCCGACCTTCTCCTCGGGGTCGGTCTTGGCCACCGCTTTCGATGTGAAATTAGATTTCTCGCGCAGGTGCAGACCGACCAGTTCCGGGTCGGCGATTCGTGCGAGCGGATTATCGACCTGGTGGCTGTAGATGTGGCGGATCCCGCGCTCTCGGAGCTCCTCGGATATCTTCTGGAGCAACCGGATGGAACCGCCGTGGCCATCGGGGCTGAACAACACCCGGCCGGGGCCGGCTCTCAGGATCTTGCGGCGACGTGGATCGAGCACCGGCAACTGCTCCTGTGGCTGGATGGTCACCTCCGAGGGAGCCAATCCGTGGAAGGAGTGCTGCTGGAAGTAGTCGACGGTTTGCTCGTGGTTGGATGGGCTGGTCATGATGATCCAGTGGATGTGACGACCGACCTGCTTCCGCAATCTCACCAGAGATTCGGCGAAGACCTGGAACAAGGTTCCACCGCTGATGGGAAGTAGCGGATAGGAGCCCTTGGGGCCTGCATGGCCGAGTCTTGTTCCGACGCCACCGGCAACCAACAGTACTGCGACCTCTCCCTGTCGCAACGCTTGCAGACCGATTTCAGTAGCGGTCTCCCTGCCCGGATCGGTGAGTGGGATCCAGTCGGGAGGTGTGGGGGCGGCGATGGGAGCCTCGGCTGCATCGGAATCGAGGTGATCCCGAATCAGTTGCTGGAGGAAGCGAAGATCGATGCGGTGCATGTCGGCAAGCAGGTGACGACGAGCGAGCGAGTCGAGTTGCTCCCAGTCGTCAAACAGGTGCCCCTGGTCGGCTTCGAAAAACTTTGCCACGACCGCCTGGTCGGACGGGTCTTCTAACTGGATCATCGAGGTCTAGGCCCTTCTCCGTCGCGACCACCAGGGAACCCGCTCCCTGCTGATGCGGCCTGGATGGTACGCAGCAGCGAGCATCAGTGCCAGTAAAGGCGCAGCCGTTGCGTACAATAGAGATTATTATCTGGGCGGGCGGCTCTGCTTGTTGAAGGGGACCGATTCGGGTTCACTCGTGCTAGCAAAGCAAAGCGCCGAAGGGAGCTCCGTTGGTCAGTCAAGACGGCAATGACCTGGAACAATTCTGGGCGCTCGAAGAAACCCGGCCCCGCCTCGATCAGTGGATCAAGGCGGCTCTCGAGGAGGATCGAGCCAAAGACGACGGCACTTCCGTGCTGTTCGACGATCCACAGCTGCGCGCACGAGCAGTCGTGAGCAGCCGTCAGAGTGGCGTCGCGTGCGGGACGATAGCGATGAGTGCAGTGTTCGAGCAGTTGGATTCGAGCTGTCAGACAGTTCGAAGGCTCTCCGACGGCGCCAGCATCTCGGACGGTAGTGAGGTGATGGTCGTGGACGGTCCTGTGCCGGTTCTGCTGGCTGCAGAGAGAACAGCCCTCAACATCGGTGCATTCCTGTGCGGGATCGCCACGCGTACCTCGGCGATGGTGGAGGCTGCAGGAGAGGCGATGCTGTTCGATACGCGCAAGACCCTGCCCGGACTTCGACAGTTCCAGAAGCAGGCAGTTCGTGCCGGAGGTGGGATCAGCCATCGGAGTCACCTGGGGCAGTTCCCGATGGTCAAGGAGAATCACCGGGAGTGGATACAGCGAACACATCCGGAGCTGTCAACTGATGCTGCTGCGGAGATCGGTTTCATCCTGGAACGACTTCGATCGAGATCAGATGCGTTACCGATCGCCATCGAGGTTGAAGACGAGCCGAGTTTTCGCGCATGCCTGGAGCAAGGTGTGGAACTCATCCTGATCGACAATACAGATCCCGAGACTCTCTCCGGGTGGATCGAGCGTGCACGCGCCGATCACCTGGATGTGTCTCCGGCGCGGCTCGAGGCGAGCGGCGGTATCGATGAGGGGAGCATCGCATCCCATGTGGCGGCGGGGGTCGGACGCATCTCGTGCGGCGCGATCACCCATTCTGCTCCAGCACTCGATCTCTCGATGCAGATCATCGAGGTACCGAGCCACTGAGGTGCGAGAATCCGGCATTGTTTCGCCGATGAACTGGCGTCCCTTCTCTGGTATCCAGAGCCTGCCGGCACTAGCATCCAGTGTATAGGAGGCCGCTACCTGGAGATGGTGGGGGCCAGATCGGCTGATCAGACCCAATCAACGCGGAGGCAGTACTTTGATGGAGCCAGGAACCGGACCGCTCGGAAGGCAATCGCTGCCGCGTCGCTTGCTTCAACTCGATGGGTCAGCCGAGTCGATTGCGCTCGGGACCGCGTTCGGACTGTTCGTCGCGATGACACCTACCGTGGGTGTCCAGATGGTCATCATCCTGTTGATCAGCCTGGTGCTTCCGATTCACCGGATCGCAGGACTCATCATGGTGTACATCTCGAATCCACTGACGGTGGTGCCGATCTACTGGTTCGATTACTGGGTCGGGCTGAAGTGCCTGGCTCAGCAGGGATTGACGCGTTCAAACTTCGAACTGCTGTACCTGGAGGCGGAGAGCAAGGCGAGCGAGGTAGGATGGCTCGAGGGAGGTCTGGAGTTGTTGAGATCGATCGGGAATGATGCGTTGGGCCCGTTGTTCCTGGGAGGCACCGTAGTGGGATTGATCTGTGGTTTGCCTGCTTATCCTGTGACGCTCAGGTTAGTGCGACGCTACAGGGCGAGGAAACAGATGGGCCTGGAGGATTCGAGACCTGAGGTCGCGGATTCAAGTGTTCCAGGCACCGATGAAAAGGAGTCGAGCGTATGAACAGGTTGATCTTGAGCTCCGAAAGTAGCTCCGCTCTGAGATGGCGACTGCTGCTCGGGCTCATCTGCAGCCTGGTGATCAGCGGGTGCGAGGGCCCGAAGCCATCGAGGATCAGCAGCCGACCCGGCTTGCACAAGGTCGAGATCGGATCCCAGGTGATCTGGTGTGAAATGGCTGCGGATCCAACACGCCGACGAAATGGCCTGATGCACCGGGTCTCGATGCCAGAGGATGTTGGCATGTTATTTGTCTTTCCCGCGGCCATCCTTCAGGGGTTCTGGATGAAGAACTGCAAGATGTCTCTCGATATCGCCTACATCGATGATCAGGGTCTCATCATCGACATCCTCAAGATGGATGCACCCAGGCCGGGACAGGTCTATTTTCCTCGCTATCGATCGAGCCAGCCGGTGCGCTATGCACTCGAGACCAATGTCGGTTGGTTCGAGAAGCATGACATACAGGTGGGAAGTCGAGTGACGGGATTTCGCGGTCCGCCATCACAGACGGCCAGGTAGAGGAAAAGATGCAACCAGTCAGGTCCGGCATCCTCAGTACAGTCGAGGCGCACGGTCACCTGCTGGCGTGGAGTTTACTGCTGTGCTGGGCGCTGTTGACCGGTGGCATCCGGCAATCGTACTCGTCAGGTCAGGTACAGACACTCGCCGGAGAATTGCGAGTTCCCGCTTCGACTTCGGTGAATCTGGCCACCGACCCCGCCAGTCGACTGGCGCTGATAGAGGGCATCGGAAGCGTCACTGCTGGCAAGATCATCCGGGCACGTCGTGGCGTAGCCGGTTACCTGTGCCTGTGCCAGGTGATGAGAGTGCCCGGGGTTCCCGATCGCCCGCTACAGCATGCGGGGCCCTGGCTGCTGCCGAAGATCTGTCCGAACGGGCGCTGTCGAAACATCGAATCGCAGGTGCCGGCACCGGGCACATCGGAGGTGATCCCATCCAGCTCAGGGGGGCAGAAGCGGTGAATATCTTCAGATACCCCGGATCCGAGTTTGTCGTTCACTCCGAGTATGCACCTGCAGGTGACCAGCCGAAGGCCATCGATCGCATGGTCGACGGAATCGATGAGGGGCAGCAGGATCAGGTGTTGCTGGGAGTGACCGGCTCTGGCAAGACATACATGATGGCTCACGTCATCGCTCGAACCGGTAAGCCCGCCATCATCATCTCTCACAACAAGACGCTGGCAGCACAACTGTATTCCGAGATGAAGAAGTTTCTGCCCGGAAATGCCGTCGAATATTTCGTGTCGTATTACGACTACTACCAACCTGAGGCGTACCTACCTGCTCGGGATATGTACATCGAGAAGGATGCGGGGATCAACGCGGATCTCGACCGTTTAAGACTCGCGACAACTGCCAGTTTGCTGAGCAGATCCGATGTTGTGATCATATCCTCGGTATCGTGTATCTACGGGCTGGGATCCCCGGAAGCGTTCAAGGACAAGATGATCTCTCTCTCGATTGGAGATGAGATAGATCGAGATGTTCTCTTGAGACAACTGGTTGATATCCAGTACGAGCGAAATGATTTTGAACCAGGACGTGCCAGTTTTCGAGCCCGTGGCGATGTCCTCGAGATCCATGCTGCGAATGAGGACGTTGCGTACAGGATCGACATGTTTGGCGACTCCATCGAAAGGATGGAGGAATTTCACCCGGTCAGTGGTGTGGTGCTGGGGCAGTTACCTCGACTGACCATCTTCCCTGCCAAGCACTACGTCGTGAGCCACCAGGATGTAGATCAGGCGATTGCAGGGATACAGACCGAACTGCATCAGCGTCTGATAGCACTCAGAGAAGCGGGCAAGGAGGTGGAGGCGCATCGTCTCCAGACGCGAACCAGGTATGACCTCGAGTTGCTCTCTGAAGCCGGATATTGCCCGGGAATCGAGAATTACTCACGCCATCTCAGTGGCATGAAACCGGGCGAGCGGCCCGCCAACCTGCTCGACTATTTCCCGGAGGGGTTTCTGACATTTGTCGATGAGTCTCATGTCACCTTGCCGCAACTAGGAGGCATGTACGAGGGGGATCGATCGCGCAAGCAGACACTCGTTGATCATGGCTTCAGACTTCCCAGCGCAATGGATAACCGTCCGATGAAATTTCCAGAATGGGAACAGGTCACCGGTCAGACGATCCATGTCACTGCGACTCCCTCGGCTCGTGAACTCGAAAAAAGTGGTGGTGAAGTGATCGAGGTGATCAATCGCCCGACGGGATTGCTCGATCCAGATGTGGAAGTGCGTCCAGCACGAGGACAAGTTCAGGACCTGCTCGAGCGCATTCAGGAAACGCTGGCTCTCGGCGATCGAGTACTCGTGACCACATTGACCAAGCGGATGTCCGAGGACCTGAGTGATTACTTCCAGGAGACCGAGATTCGATCACGATATCTTCATTCGGAGATCGACACGCTGGAACGAGTCGAGATTCTCCAGCAATTGCGCAAGGGCGTTTACGATGTGCTGGTCGGAGTCAACCTGCTGCGAGAGGGGCTGGATCTGCCGGAAGTCTCACTTGTGGCGGTGATGGACGCGGACAAGGAGGGATTTCTGCGCAGCGACACTGCACTGATCCAGACGATCGGGCGTGCGGCTAGAAATGAACGAGCCAGGGTCATCTTGTACGGGGATGTGATTACGGGTTCGATGCAGCGTGCGATCGATGAAACGAGCAGGCGTCGCGAAATCCAGAAGCAGTTCAATGAGGAGCATGGAATCGTCCCCAGGTCGATTCGTCGAGAACTGGGAACCACCATCGAGGAGGAGGTCAGGACCCGGACCGCGGATCTGGAGGTCAAGGGTTCCGACCTGCCGCAGCAGCAGAGAAAAGAGATGATCGAAACCCTGGAAAAGCAGATGCTGGAGGCGGCACAGGAACTGGATTTCGAGAGGGCTGCGGCACTGAGAGACCGGGTCAGCCGTTTGAGGGGAGAGGAGCCGGAATCACTGTTGCCGACTCATCCCACCGGCAAGAAGGGAAAGAAACGCTGAGATGAACCAGCAGGACCGCAGTACTCCCGAGATTCCTGGCTTCCAGCCGCTCCACATCCGTGGTTCTGCGCGGCTCGGAATCTGGATCGAGGCGCGTCAAATTCGCCTCGATCGCAGGGTGCTGCTGAAGGTCCTTCCCGCCACCGACCACGCCCAGCAGGATCAGTTCGTCGAGGAGATCCAGGCGCTTGTCAAACTCGATGGGGATGGTGTGCTGCGGGTCATCGATGAAGGGTCTGTGGCTCAGGCTCGTTATGTCGCCCTCGATGAAGCGGAGGGTAGCCCGGTCGATTCCATCGCTGTCAATGAACTCGACGGTGATCTGCTGGCGAAAACTCTGGTGAAGTTACATCAGCAACTTCATCGACAAGGATCTTGCATCGAGCCGGTGCCATTGAGTTCGATCTTGCGACTTCCAGCGGGAGGTTTCTCGGTGATGGAACTGGGGCCGCTCGAGGCCCAGTTGGATGTGACCCTCTGTCAGGAGCAGGCGGCAAGAAATCTGGCACGCATCGGTCGTTTATTACGGATACAGGGTCGCTGGTCCGATGCCATTCGCGCTCTCAGAGGTGGTCCAGGTGGTTTTGATCGCTGCCTGGACCTGTTCGACAAGGATACTCAGAAACCCCGCAGACCCCTCCAGATCATCCTCGCCACTGCGGTTGCGATCACCATCGGATGGGTTGTCGCAGATCAGTTTGGATTGTTCGATCCGGCCTCGACCGGTCCGTCCCCGACCGATACCACTGCAGGGCGGGGGGACGAGGACTCACCGACCGGGGATCGGCAGCCAGTGGTCGATGATTCGCACCGATCGGTCGACCAGGGTGATCCTTCCCCTGTCACGACCGATATGGAAGTTCTTGCGAGCCGACGCTGGCAGCGGCTGGAGATTCTCGAACGAGAAGCCAACCGGTGGCAAAGCTGGCAATCGGAGAGAGATCGGATACTGAACTCCCTTTCCGGGGGGCAGTTGTCACTGGGGCGTGAGCAGATGGAGCAGATCGCCTCCGACCCGGAGAAGGTCTTCGAGTCTGAGCGTGAGGCCCTGATGCGTGCCTGGGCCTGGGTCGAAGAGAGAAATATCCGTCAGGCGATGGTCGACTCCGAAGTGGAGGTCGCAGCGGAAAGATATCTCGAGGCGATCGATGTACTGCAACAACTCGCAATGAAACTTGGACTCGAGAAGCGATTTGCTGCTGACATTGATCAACTCCACAGAACAGAGATGTTGCACCGAGAAATCCTGGCTCAACTCGAGTTGAAGATGGAGACGGTGTTGTCGAAACTGTCACAGAAACTGGATACGAAGATCATGCAGCCAGCAGGAGTCGATCGATTTCCCCTGTTGATGGCAAGGTGGTCAAACTTTCAGCGAGAATGCCAAAAACCGGTTCAGATTGCCGAGCAGGTGCTGCATCAAGCGCAGCAACTGGCAGATGATCAGCAAATAGCCAGCTGGAGCCTGCGGGATGGCCCACACTTCGAGGCACGAGTGATGGAGGTGACCCAGCAAGGTGTATCCCTCAAACGATCGGGCCGAAGAAGTCCAGAAACCCATCCCTGGCATGCCATCGCAGAAGTGACGCTGCTGGCGCTTCTGGAACAGGAAACTGCTGGTCGAGAGGATCAGCAGCGATGGCTCGATGGTCTTCGAATCGTCTGGGGTGGGGATCGGGTGATCCTGGATCTGGCTCGAGCTGGAGGAGCAGGCGAGATCGCTCGGGCGGCAGAACGCCTCCGATCTCAGA
>Ga0310120_10002719_pt1 | contig 12789 bp, 24 predicted proteins | sample CB27_AW_983_MG_FD_203506 | JGI IMG/M metagenome (GOLD analysis project Ga0310120, IMG submission 203506) | Marine microbial communities from Western Arctic Ocean, Canada - CB27_AW_983 | ecosystem: Environmental > Aquatic > Marine > Oceanic | place: Canada: Western Arctic Ocean | collected... | reverse complement strand
CCCCCCCCTGGGGGTGGGTCGGCCTGGTGGCCTAGCACCCCCTTGGTCCCGTTGTCAAGATAAAAGGTCTATTTAAATCCAAACCTTCTAGACTTGCCCTCGACTGTCCTGGTCAGTCCCTTGATTACCTTGTTCCGTCTCTCTTCATCCTGGGTCCTCGCTGGCCCCATGTGTGCGCAGACCTCACACTTCAGGAAATCAATAAAGTTTGGGCTCTGTACGATGTATGTAAGTCCAGAACCACACTGTGGGCATCGTTGCTTCATACTGCTTTTGGTGCTGGTATGGGCTCTCTAGTCGACCATTGCCTAGATTGAGTATCTATCAGCACATACTCGTACTTCCCAAGCTTGGTTACGGCCTCTGCGGCCTCTTTGCCGTACTCCCTCTTTACGCTTTCGATGTCTCTTGCCGACGCTGTCCTGTATACAAACATTTTCTCGCATTGAGCGCGTAGGTTCTGGCTGATGTCGACCGCTCTCTGTGAAATGAACCAAAATGATGTTTTATTATGCCTTCCCATTCGAGCTGAGCGCTCTATCTCATCATTTCCCGTCCTACCAGGGCAGACAACACCGACCTCGTCAATGATTACTGTGACCCATTTCTCCTTGGCTTCTGCCTCGGAGACGACCGGACTGATTCCCTCCTTCATCTCCTCCCTAGATAGGTGATTGACCCAAAGACAGGCTGAAAACGTAGGATACCTTCGTATAACTTCAGCTATTTGTTTTGGGTCCGTTGACGTATAGTCCATACTTGTGACTGTCGACGTTGGATCGATGTAAACGACTGACTCCCTTCTCTTCGCCAGTGCCATCGCCGCAAACGATTTTCCGCTACCTCGGGAGCCTGAAAATATATAATTAGGCTTGGACATCTGGTTTTCCGTGAAGTTTGTCCAATTCTTTCTGGTCATGTATCTCTGGGCTATCCTTGATGGTCAGAAACAACGCTACCGATGTCGCGGCGACTGCGCCAAGTGGATGCGTCGTGAACGTTAGCATCCCATAATAGTCTAGAGCATGAACCACGGTCCCAGCAAAACTAACCAGATAAGGCCTTGGGGCTGGTGCTCTCCTATTCTGGTAGAGCGTCTCATCGACAATCATACACAGAACGGCCTCCATGGCCTCCCTTGGTTCCGGGCCTGTATCAGTCTTAGCTTTCGCCTTCTGTTGTGGCTTAGGTTTACCTGGGTCCGATTCCTGGTCGTCTTCCTTCTTCTTGCGTCCCCTCTTTGGTTTAAGGTCTACGCAGTCTGTACAAGTTACATCTGCCCATTTGGTGGCGTATGTGGCCCCCTCGGGCCCGATTGGACACAGCGGCGACGATGTACCCTTACCTTTGTAGTGTTTCGCCGCTCCAACTGGGGCCTCTCCGGGCTCCTCCACTAGCGGTGAAGGCAATACCCCGACCTCTGGCATAGACTCTGCTGGGAGGCTCATAGCTTATATCCCTGCTTCCTGAGTATGGCTTGCATCGCGTCCAGTTTCTCGCCTCTCAATTCGCTTATTTCGCGCAACCTCGACAACTCGCCAGACAGGGCGTCAGTCTTGGCAGCAAGGTCTCCCCTGGGGTCACCACTCATGGGGTCCTCTACTTCGACCGGACCGGCATCTATAGCCTCTTCTTCTTCTATTTCTGGTACCTCTTGAGGCTCTTTTGATTTGAGAATATCAATTTCATATTTCAGCCGCTCGATTTCTTCTCTCTGTTCATCTGGGCTCATTTTCCGTAATCCTTCCGGCATTTAGCTTGTATGTGACTTTTTTCTCTTTCGAAAATGTTGTCTGTTTTCTGGTGTGCTGCGCAATGCCATTGTGTAGCAATTCCTCCTGAATGTCATTTGGAATACCCGCAAAGGAACATTTTCCATTGTCTAGCGCGTAAAACTTCGGTCCAAAGATAATCGCCCAGTCTCCAACCCAATCAACCCGATAATTTCCAAGCTTATCGCCCATTCTATTTCTCACGCCATCAGGGACCTCTGGCCCATCCCCTGAGTCCCTAGCGACAAACATTATCGAATCGGTATCGGTATATAAGACCCTGATTCCCGATGATTCCAATTCATGCTCAATCCTAGATAGAACGATTGTGGCCCGGTCTATAGTCGTGGCCGACCATAGCACCTGACTATGCGATGGATATTTTTCTTGCCTCTCCCTTGAGACGCAATAGTCACCTACAACCATCCTTGGCAGTGGGGCCGTTGGGTCCTTTTCCATCCTTTGGAAATATTCGTAGAGTGGCACTAGCTCGTTCTTCCATCGACTCACGGCAAATCTTCCATTGAGTCTACGACCAAAACTTTTCACACTTTTTTTGACCGTCTTCCGCTCTATTTTGCCTTGGGCATCCCAGACCGACCCAACAAACTTTTTTAGCGGATAACTAGATGAACCATATGTCCTAGCCCGATATACCTCTTCTATCTTGGCTCCATGCTTAACGGCCTCTCTTAATGTGAGATAGGTATAGACCCCCTCTAATACTGTCCCACCATCGGGCCAAACTGTCTTGACTCCTGAGTCATTGATAATTCTCAATGGAATGACCCTAGGACCACATGAATTTACTTTGATACGCACATGGGCAACTCCATGCTTTGAATCCAAATTGAATTTGTCTGAAATACCAGAATATGGACTAGGTAAGTCCCTGCGCATTTCTGAAGGGTATGCGCTCCTAGCGTCTATTCGCCAAATCTTAAACCCTGGCTCGGTCTCAAATGCCGGGCATCCCAGCCTGTCTACTATTGCCTTCGGCATATTTCCGGGGGTGTATATACAACCATTCAGATGAGATATGGTCTTGCCTCCGTACAGAGCCTTTCTTACAAAATCTATTTCTTCGGTCGCCTCTTCTTTTTGGGGACATCTCCACCGTCCCGATGGATTGAATGATGTTCTCCAAATCTCGTGTGCGGTGGCCGCCCCTGTCCCCTTGGGCTTGTCCAGTCCTAGCGCTCTAGACTCTCGATTAATCTCTCCGATGAAATCCAGACAGGCCTTCATCCTTTGTTCTGGCTCTATTCCTAGACCGAAGTCCGTACAGATTTCCTTGATGGAATGCTCGGCATATCCCTCTATTCCTCTCACATGAATTTTACCGACGTGAAAGGCCTTCAGCGTCCCGGTACCGATTGCAAGCTTCGTCCCTGGCTTGATATTCTCGCCTATCAAGTCTACAAAAGTCCTTTCCACGTTGTCGCACCAGAGCGTTAGGTGTTCTCGATAGCTGTATTCCTTCGAGATACCTTCTATGATATCCCAGTCCACAGAAACAGTGGACCCGTCTAGAGACATTACAGAGCCATGTTCTGTTGTTGTTATTGCGCCCGTTATCACTGCGAGACTCCTCTAATTATGATGATCGATTCATACTCTGCAAAATATCCGGGGTCTGCGAACCTTGGGCCTACGCTCTCTTTTACTGGTTTCTTTGAATCCACAATCTTACCAGCCTCCACTTCTCTCGATGGGTCGGACTTTGGCGGTGATTTTCGCTCTAAGCCCTCTACGCCTTTCGTTAGTCGGCCAAGGGCTTGGACCGTGGTTTCTTTGTCTACTCTCAGGACCTCTTGGTCTTTGATAGCAAAAAGCTGCACGCTCTCCTCGTTGGCTGTGTCTCCACTCATATCGCCGGGAGTGTAGACAGTAGACTTTACCCTCGCCGTTACGGCCAAGAATCCCATTCGTCCGTCTTCCCTGATAGCAATCTTTGCAGAGTCTAGAAGCATTGCATGAAAGATGCCCTCTTCTACGCTAGACCGGATTGTCATTGACGGTCCTGGGTACTCTCTTACCCGCAGTCCTTCTTTATTTCCCTTCCTAGCTGCTCGCTTCGTCCCACTGACAAGGTCCCATCCAAGACGAACGGCCTTCTTTGCTGTATCCCTTTTTCGCTCTAGCCTACTGTACCTCTCTGGGGATACTTTTAACTGCTTGCCTCGCCTATCCGTCCAGACCTTATTTCCCGCTCTCTCTATGGCCTTCGCTTGTATTTTGCTGAGGCGTTCAAAGTCCTTAAGTGTTACTTTCCTTCTGATGCCATTAGTTTTTGTAAAATATCTTGTACGCATAGGATTGCCTTATGAGTTTTTGGACCGACCGTTATCCCGTAGAATCTTGTCGCCCATCCCTAACAACAAATTTTCCGGGCGCAGACTTGGCATATGAAATTTGTCTGCGACGAAACAGACAAGTGAGACTCGATGGCGACAAGTGTCGAGGCTATTCCATTCCATCATCATCGGACCTTGGGTTTTTTTTGGGAAGCAAGTCCAACTGGGTCGACAATGTCATAGCTGAGTCCATTGGATTTTGTCGCCAGTGGGGGTCGATAAATATCTTCGTGATTTTCCAGACTTCGGTTCCCATGGGCTCGGCTTTGGACTCCAACATCGGCAGGCCTCTGGACCTCTGGCCTGGTATTGGCCAGGGATACCGTGGGCCAGCCATCCCGTCGGATGATGCCGTTAGAATCGGTCTCGTGAGCGAGTCTGATTTCCAAACTTTTATTGGCGCTCATGCGGGAATCAGAGACCAACTCTCTCCGTCCGTCATTGCCAAAGAGAAGACGGCCATCGAAGCTCATAAATCCACCGTTGGGAAAATGGAAGCCTCTGATGGTGCTAGGGTCAGCATTGGCGATACCCTCTCCGAAATTGGCGATGGATTCGCTAAGGCGATAGGAAATATCTCCGGAAAGCTTATCGGTGGAATCGGGAGTGTGCTGGGACAAGGTGTAGCCTCTGCCTTGGGCAGTTTGGGTCCTGTGGGGGTGGTTGTAGGCGTAGGTCTGATAGCTACCTACGCCTACAAGAAGACTAGATGACCCTATAGGTCTGAGTCTTCTCCTTCGAGCCCTCCGATTGGTGCCAGGTCTTCCGGCTTCATGGTAATGACGATGTCTTCATATATTTCTTTACACGTCTTTCCGTCCGGCATTTTCACAAAAGCGACGATGTCAAACATGTGAGCATCATTCCTAGTTGTGTCTTGACCGTTGTAGTGAACCACAAGCGTCCATCCTATTAGCGGACCGAAGTCGTCAACGGTAAGAGACGTACTCCAAGACAGGCCTAGGAGATTACAATAGGCGTACCCTAGTCTAGCGGTGTGGAATAGAGTTAAAGACTCGCCATTGTGGCTTGTGACTGACGCGTGGACCTTCACCGTGTCGTCTTCCTTCTCTAAGGTGAAAGAGTCGACGGTGCACACTAAGAGCCTGTCCTGACTCCTGTCCCATGCCGGTGGCCGAGTCGCCGCCGTGAATCCATCAAATCCTGCCTCTTTTAATATGTTACTTAGTCCCATTAGATTGTACCTCTGTTTGATTCTAGGATTGATTTTAGGCCTAGGGCCTCACACTCGATCGCATTTCTAACAGCTTGGAGAGAGTCTAGGATGTCACTGTCTCGACTATCCTTGTAGTGATAGACCATGGACTCGATTGCTTTAAGCTGGGCTACGATGGTGAATAGGGTGGATGCTCTCAGACCGCAGCTGCCCTTGATTTCAGTCAACTCGTCATGTGGGGGTCTCACGAACAAGCATCCATTGTGCTCGTTTATCTCGAATTTGTTCATTCTGTCTCCTTGTCCGGTTTGCGTCGCGCTCGTGCGCTCACCTATTACGTGGTCCAAGGTGCCGAAATTCAAGGAAAAAGCGCAGACACTATATGTGGTTCGTCCTTGATGAGAAATATCTACATATAGTAGTTGACGGTCTTTATGGATGGTGTAAGGATTCCAACTACACGTTATATCAGGCCCATTGGCCGAATTGGAGTTCCAAGAATGCTAGGTTTATCAACCCGCCAAATCGCAGGAGTGGCCATCGTGTCACTAGCTGTTTCGTTTATTGTTCTTCCCATGCTCCAAAGGAAGAAATAATGTCACAGCAATACAGTACGACGCGGACCATCGATGAGCATACTTTTGTAGCTTCACGGGTAAACCCCGTTCAGAATCCCCTCTCTCGTGGGCTTTCGCCAAATATGAGGCTAGATTACTTAGATCTGACAATTCGGGGCACCTTGTCTTGTCCGGTTGTTGTTCCGGCGACGTCTGAGCTTACTTTCGATAAGATTGAAGATTTCAACAACTTTCTCGATTGCCTCTATTCAAATATTCGATTCTACTCATCGGTCGTTGGTGACCCAATCCGAAATCTGTCCCTGAGTGAGCTAGTGTTCCTTGTGGGCAGAGTCAATGCCGACATGGTTAACACGAACCTTCCGACACCGGGAGGGAGCGTAACCTTCTTAAGCGGAAATACTTTTACGCTTAATATAAGCATTCCTTTTCGATTGGACAATCAGGCCATCTTGAGCCAATACGCAGGACGCGCGGCCCAATGGGCAGATGGAGGCCTGAGTTCGACCTGTGGGGGTGGCAATTTCACCGAGAGTACCTCTGGTGTAGCGTGGTCGGTATCTGGCACAACCAGATGCGAGTGGCGCTTGAGGGGTCCTGAAGTCCAAGGCGTTGACATTAAGAGTAGTCCAATCTGTTATGAAAAATATACTACTACAGGGATCGCAGAGCTTCCGAGCGGCTTGTGGTTAACGCTCGATAATTTTTCGGATAGCGCTGTAGACGCATATGGTGCAACTGGTGGAGCATCGGCGGGATGTAGAATCGATGTCGATGGCACCACGACTGTGAACATGAACGATTTTGCGCCAATAGACCGAGTGTCGTCAATGATACAGGAGGGTCCGGACCCTGCTGCCTGGGATGCGAATGCGCTGTTTTCTTCTGGTACTTTACCGGCAGATTATATCTGGGATAGACCTGGCGTCCCAATCGTCTATTTACCCGTATCCGCTTTGACCTTCGGACTATTATCGGTAAACAAGCGCCTGGTCATTGAGCCTGGCAACAATTGGAGTAGCACAATCGACTATCTCGGATGTCGCGTTAAGCGCCTCAGCGAAATTGGAGACGCTCCAAGATGTGGTAGTGGGATGAGCGGCGCAGGAATCACGGTTCCCGCTCCGTCCGGTCCTACCTCCGAGTCTACGGTCAAGTTTCAGCCTCAACAGGTCTAGAATTGAATACTCACTATTACAGGGACGGACAGGGGAACACCTGGCCAGCCATTATAGACCCTCGTTCTAAGGGTGGTGTGGACGGTGTCATGTTGGGAGCGTTCTGTGTATTTGCGCCGATGCCTAAGATGATGAGATGTCGTATCGTCCCTAAGAATCGACCGGAAAATAACAGCGCTTATAAGGTTTGACAGATGAACAATACAACTCTGATTCTAGTGTTAGCGGTGGGTGGAATAGCTGTCTACGCTCTGACTAGAGACAAGCAGAAAAGTACCGAAACCATCGTTATTAAGCAGAAGGAGCTTTCGACTTGGGAGAAAGCTGGCGGCCTGGCTGGAGACGCCGCAAATTGGGCGGCTAAGACGTGGGGGTAAGGGGTGGCCAATGATACTAAAATTGCGGCTGTCATAGGGGTCTCTGCTGCCGTTGGACTTGGTGCATGGTATTATCTGAAGTCAAAGAAGGCTTCAGTTTCTGAAGAAGAAGAAGAACCGAGCATTCAAGAGCAGATTGATAAAGGTGCCTCTTACGACCGTCCGACCTCCATACGCTTCCGTGGGGGTCAAGACAGGGGGGGCGGGGCTACAGCTGTAGCCTCTAGAGCCGACGGAACTATTAAGGCTATCTCTGACGGTGCCCTAGAATATCGTTGGCATGATACGGTGACCTACACTGAGCCAATCTTCTTTGGTGCTAAGTCATATAGGCACTCACGCTGTGTTCCTGTTAGAAGCATGCCCTGGTCAGACCAGGGTGGAGAAAAGTGGCTATATGGTCAGGAAGTAAGATGCACAGCAGGAACGGCTATGCAATGCGGTCGTACCTCATGGGGTCGCAGAGAGTTTCAGGAGGGCTCCGGATGGCAGACAAATGGAGCCGCTCTCATCGCTAAGTCCTGGTCATGTGACCTGAGCAAGAGACAGGGTGAGAACAACATCAACTGCCTAACACTTAGGAACTCTCAGAATACATTCGACCTCGGTCGACCTGCTGGTGGTCTTGGATTTCAGCCCTTCCCGGCGGACTATGGTCAAAGGTACGTAGACAAGGGCGGCGCGTCTCCGGACGGTGTACCTTTCATTGAGTATGGTTCTGTGAGCACTGGGAGCCAGACAGGTGGGCGCACCTATCGGAACATTGCCCATCGGGCTAGCAAGCAGGGCCGAGGTTTCATGGACTCAAACGGTACCGTATGGGTCGCCGGTCCTAACAGTCTCAACTTTCGGTACATCAGAGACGAAAACCCGGACATCATATACCATTATGCGATGAAGGGCCGCGGGGGCGTTAGGGTCGCAGTAAATGTTCGAAACCTTACCAGGGTTCCTGAGAGCCAGCTGAAACCAAAGTGGATGGATTTAACCCATAATGAGTCGATGCTACTTCAGCGAATGAACTCCGAAAATTATGCAAAGATTGACCCGTGGTCTATCCCTGGCAGTCCATGGAACATCATGGATAGAATGGAAATGAAGCAATTTCATGTTCATGGGCAGAGATACGATATTAATTATTCTCGAATGCGTGGCGGTAATCCTTCACTACGGGTTTTAGCGTCTCAGTCCCCGGCAGGAGCCGTTCGAGCCGTCCCAAGATATGTAAAGTTTGGGAATATCCATCTAGCTTCAGGGTACCGATGGCCACAACCGGCATACGGTTTAATAGACCCTTGGAGAACGGTTGACCCAACTAACAAACCTAATGCAATGCCATATGACTTCGCCATGCCCATATGGATGCACGTATGGAAAGACATGGATGTCGATACCTCCCTTCGTTTTGCCGGAGATATTACTACTGAGTTTATTTCTGGTCTAGCTTCGCTAAGGGGTCTTTGATGGTAAACCGACTAGGAATTCCGGCCAGAATAGCAGCACCAAATGGGGCTCCCGAGTATGTCTTTTCTATTCGGGATGGCATTCAAGACGACATCTCCAAACTGACGGACTCCTTTGTATATGGGACGCCTATGAGAGCATCTGATATGATTATCACCTCGATTGCAGCCGTGTCGGCGGCGTTTATTGGGGTTCATATCTTTAGGGCTATCGGATTTAGGACAGACCTGGGTGGGGCCGTTGGTGCCGTCGCCGGTAATATTTTTCTAGATTATGCCGGTAAGATGATGGTCAGGAATAGAACCAATGGATAGCAAAACAAATCTAATCAGGAAGCCCTTCGGTGTTGTGTTCACTGCTCCTCTAGGTACGACATCGTCCTTCAAGGTTCCTACCGGTTGGGTCATACAGGACCTGAGCATCTGTGGATTTAACGGCGCCAATGCCAGTTTTTCGGCTTCATCAGATGTAAACGCGACGACTATACAACAGTATTCTGATGATGATTTACAGGGCAAGAATCTACCACTATCACTAGATTTCATTTCAGCCAGTAGCTTTTATCCGTCAAATTCCATGGTTTTGTCGTGGTCTGACATTGGGAAATCAGAGTACAGGTCTATCCAACTTCAAGCCAGCTCTGCTGGTTGGAGTGACGAAACCCTGGTTATCTGGGGAGTCCTGATACCTGACCCTAGATGCTTTCAGGGATGACGGACAAAGAGATGGTTGTATGGTTTTCAGTCGTAGTTGGTGGCTATCTGGGATGGTCTCGCGGCTGGTTTTTACCTAGAACGGGTGGGGTCCCATATACCGACGAGGAGCTTGATGGGATGACAAGGCTACTACTCGCAGAGACCTCATTCTTGAGACCTGAAAATGAGAGCGTGGCCATTGTGCAGACTGCGGTGAACCGTAGCAAGAAGTCAGGTAGTATTTTGTCGGCAGTCACTCCTCCAGGGTCTCCTATGAATTGGAACAACTCGGATAAATTCCGTGACAAGTGGAACGAATCCAAATCTTATCCGCAGTGGGATAGGACTAGAGTTTTTGTTAAAAAAGTCCTAGACGGTGGGTATCCCAATCGCATTGGCGATAGGACCATGTTCCTACATCCCCGAGGTATGAAACGGCCAAATACTAAAAACAAAAACTGTAAGGGCCTTAGAAGAAGCAAATTTAAAACATCGACTACCTCTGGCCCTCGATGCCTTCCGAAGTGGTCGACTGGGTCGAGTGTAGTTGTCATTGATGGCGCTCGGTTCTCTTATCCAGCTTGATAGATTTATCCATGGGACTACTTAAAAAAATAATCAGGTGGATAGCGGTGATTTTCGGCATTGCTAAGAAAACAAAAGAGCTACTAGATGACGACTGCGACAAGGATGAAAAAAAATGAGTGAAGTTATACAGCGCTACGGTAACACAATTTGGTCAGCGGTCGGAATTGCCTCTGGGCTCTATGTCCTTGGGGCCCGGGGTCCGTATCTGATCAAATATACTGCCGGAGCCATGGCTGGGGCCTGGATAGCGAACATGGGTAAGAAAACAGGGGTGGTATCACAGCCGCCTTTGGCAGAAAAGACGGACAGCATAAGTCAGAAAGCTACAGGTTAGCCTAGGGGCTCCCGTGGTACCTCTGCGGGTTTCGGTTTGCGCCTTGCCCCTAGGCTTTTTTTTGGAGTTTTACGGTGAATGATAAGAATACTGATGTTGTGGATGCCCTAAAAAATAGGCCTCTGCTTGGGTTTGGTGGGTCAATCCTCTGGATTGGAGGCATCGTTCTACTGTTTAAGGGTCGGTATGCCTGGGGACTTGGGTCCATGGTCGCCGGTGGCCTTGTCAACTACTCTTTGTACTTGGACATCTCCGCTAGAAAAGACGCCAGAGAAGACCTTGAACAGTTTAATGCGGCCCTAGACTCTGCCAATGCCCCAAAGTCCAACCAGAAGTCCAGACTGAGCTATAAGAACACGTACTTGAGTGGACCTAGGAATACAAAAAGTATCACCCAACCTCAATCGAGCACTAGAGACTTCGGCAAACTTTCGAGAGCTTCCGGATGAATAAGAAACACTATATTGCATTGGTAGTAGTTGCCGCTGGTGGTCTCTGGTGGTGGTGGTCTAGACGGCCTAGAGTAATGATAGAAGAGATGACAATTGATGCTGTCACCCTTAACGATGACAGTCCAGAAGATGAAGCAGAGTCGAGGCTATTCCAGGGTGGAATAATGATTGAAGGAGAGCCTGAGATCACCTATGGAGACCCTGGCAACTCGGACCCTGGTGCATTCGTTGATGATCTATTTCCCGAGCATGCCGAAGCAAAGATTTCAAGTTGAAACCTGTCTTGATTGTGGGGGTGGCCGTTGTGGCAATATTTGCGTTAAGAGAATTTTCAAAAACCATGATAGCCGACCAAGTCACCAATGCGATTTTGGAGAAAATCGGTCCTGATGCTCCCGAAAGCATGATTCGTGCTGCTAAATCGGCAGGCAAGTGTTTTGCCAAGGAAGCCACAATTCCGGACCTGGTTAGGTTCGGGATGGCCAAAATCTGATGTCATGCTGCGCCGATTGCGACAAGTCTGAAAACGCATTCAGAAAAATCATCGTTTTTGGTGTGTTGGCCTCTGCGATTCTACTCTTCGTTCTAAGGCCATGAAACCCGCTCTCCTTGTCCTGGTGTCAGTGATAGCATTCTATGCGTACAGAAGGCTATACAGGCCCGGATGTCCTAGGAATATCGTTGCATTGGGCGACTCGATAACAGCAGGCAACTATATCCAACATATGAAAACCCATCTACCAAAGTGTTCATTTGGTTATTTTGGTTTCAGTGGGAAGGGAGCCAGGTATATATCAGGGCAGACACAGCGCTCCCTAGAAGGAAGTCCGGACGATGTAATAGTACTGGTGGGGGTCAATGACCTAGCCAGCGGTAGGAGCATGGCGTCAATCCAGGATGGGCTCGAAAGCATCTATGCCAAGGTTCACGCCTCTGGGGCTCGTGTTGTAGCGGTCGAAGTGCTCCCATGGATGGGATACTCGCGGTCAGCTGGCCATGGAGTTAGAACGCAGATTCTAAACTCCTGGATTCGCAATAGTTCGTCGGCCGATGTTGTCGTCGATGCCTCTGAAATGGGTCTTGACGGTGAAATGCTTGGAAATCTAACAGATGACGGCATCCATCCTAATTTTGAAGGCAAGAGAGCGTTGGCAGAAATTATCTATGAGGAGGTTTACAGGTGAACAATAATGCGATGCTGGTTCTGGGAGTGGTCGTTGTTGGTGGTGGAGTCTTTTGGTGGATGCGCCGAAGTCGTGGTCCAGTGGCAGGAAGTAGCGGAAGGCCAACTTTAGCAGATTATCAAAAGTATTCCATGGAAGACATCGCGGCCTGGGCCAAAAGAGAACAAGGGACCAAAATCTCGGGATAGTAATTATGAATAAAAGACAAGGTGGACCATGAAAAAAACACACATTTTAATGTTGGCAGGGGTCGCCGCTTTCTTATGGTTCGGGGGGGTCAGGATGATTAAGGGATTTCTTGACCCAAAATATAAAGATGCGATGAGAAGAACAGAAGAAATGAGTCGCCGCAGGGTCCAAAAGAGAAAAGGGAACTAAAATCTCGGGATAGCAATTATGAGAAACTTGTTGATACTTGGTGCTGTCGCTGGAGTCGCCGCTATCGTTTGGTGGAGGTACGGCATGGAGACAGAAATCACGGAGCCGCTTAACCTTACTTCGTCAGACCCATACTGGGACAATCTAAAAGCGGAAGCAGAGAACACTGTATTTGTCGAGGGGCTCTAACCCTTTTATCTTGACAACGGGACCAAGGGGGTGCTAGGCCACCAGGCCGACCCACCCCCAGGGGGG
>Ga0310120_10002717_pt1 | contig 12792 bp, 14 predicted proteins | sample CB27_AW_983_MG_FD_203506 | JGI IMG/M metagenome (GOLD analysis project Ga0310120, IMG submission 203506) | Marine microbial communities from Western Arctic Ocean, Canada - CB27_AW_983 | ecosystem: Environmental > Aquatic > Marine > Oceanic | place: Canada: Western Arctic Ocean | collected... | reverse complement strand
CCAGCCCCCGAACCGTCCCCCCCCTCTGAATCCAGCCCCCAAGCCGTCCTGTCCCAATCGGGCATTCCCACTCATTCATCGGAGTCCTCATGAACCTTGCCGAGCCCAGCCTCCAGGCCGACTTTGCCACCATCGAGGTCGAGCCTCTCTCCCCGACGGTGGGCGCCGAGATCACCGGCTTCCGAATGGACGGAAACGTCAAGCCAGAACAACTGGCGGAAATTCGCCAGGCCCTGGTGAACTGGAAGGTGATCTTCTTTCGGGACCAGGATGTTGAGCTTGCGGAACACGTGGCCTTCGGTCGGCTTTTCGGCGAACTGGAGATCCATCCCTTCGCGAGAAATAGCGAGGAGTACCCCGAGGTACTGACGATCCATCATACGGAGAAAACAAAAGCGGGACAGAACGATTGGCACAGCGATGTCACCTGGCGCCAGGAGCCTTCCCTGGGCTCGATTCTCCGCGCCAAAATTGTCCCCCCAGTAAGCGGGGACACGCTCTTCTGCGATATGAACGCCGCCTATCGGGGACTCGATGAGATCACGCGAAAAAAGGTCGACGCCCTCTACGCGATCCACCGCTTCGACCGTGTCTTCGGCAAAAACCTGTCCGATGAAAAGCGCGCCGAGATGCAAGCCAAGTTCCCGCCGGTTCGACATCCGGTGGTCCGCACCCATCCCGAATCGGGGCTGAAGAGCCTCTACGTCAACAACTCCTTCGTTTCCCATATCGACGGCATGGAAGAGAACGAAAGCCGGCGACTCCTCTACCGCCTCTACCGTCAGGCCTCGATTCCCGAGTACCAGGTGCGCTTCCGGTGGCGAGTCAACTCGGTGGCCTTCTGGGACAATCGGGCGGTCCAGCACTACGCGGCCTTTGACTACCACCCCCAGGAGCGCCGGGTCGAACGGGTCACCATCGTGGGCGACCGTCCGGCCTAAGCCGGTCCCGCGCTGAGCTTCCCCATGCGTTACTCCCGGCCATGCGCTCGGCTTGGCACCCGAGGCGTGCTAAGAGTCCTCCCATGGCTGCCTATTTCATCGCGCAATACATCGTGAACGACCCCGAACTCTACAAGGAATACCAGGCCGGAGCGGGTCCGACGATCCAGGCCTCCGGCGGAGAGTTACTGGTATTCGATACCGCAGCCGAGGTCGTCGAAGGCACCCCGCCCGGTCCCCAGACGGTGATCCTCAAATTCGAAGACACGGCGGCGGCCCGAGCCTGGTACGACTCATCCGACTACCGGGCTGTGCTCGGGAAGCGACTGGAATCCACGACGGGTTTCGCCCTGATCTCCCAGTCAATGAACCTGGGCTAATGAACCTGGGCTAACTCGGCTGACCATGAGCCGAGGGCTAGCCCTCGGCGAACACCCGCCGGCGCTTAGTAGTTCTTGACCGCGTCGTTGAGTTCGATGACCACCTTCTTCGCGTCGCCGAAGATCATCATCGTGTTCTCTTTGAAGAAGAGCGGGTTCTGAATTCCGGCAAAGCCCGGGTTCATGCTTCGCTTGATCACGAAGACATGCTGGGCGCGATCCACTTCGAGAATCGGCATGCCGTAGATCGGGCTGCTCTCGTCCTCGCGCGCGGCCGGGTTCACCACGTCGTTTGCCCCGAGCACCAAAGCGACGTCGGTCTCGGGGAATTGCGGATTAATTTCGTCCATCTCCACCAAGCGTTCGTACGGCACATCGGCTTCGGCAAGCAGGACGTTCATGTGGCCGGGCATCCGTCCGGCCACGGGATGAATCGCGAAATTCACCTCGATGCCGTTCTCCACCAGGGTATTGGTGAGTTCCCGAACCGCGTGCTGGGCCTGGGCCACCGCCATTCCGTAACCCGGCACCACGATCACCGAACGGGCATTCGAGAAAATCACCGCCGCATCAAGTGGGGTGTAGGCCGTGACCGTCCTCTGATCGACGCCCTCGGCGCCGGGCGCGGCACCCGCGACCTGGGCCCCGAATGCCCCGAACAAAACATTGGCCAGAGAACGATTCATCGCGTCGCACATGATCTTCGTCAAGATCAGACCCGAGGCGCCCACCAGGGAACCACTGATCACCAGCGCGCTGTTGTCCAGGACGAAGCCCGTCGCACAGGCGGCGAGCCCGGAGTAGGAGTTGAGCAGCGCGATCACCACCGGCATGTCAGCACCACCGATGGGAATCACAAGCAGAACGCCCAGCAGGAGAGCCAGCCCCGTGAGCAAGGCAAGCGTTTCAAGATTCAGGGGATCCATCCCCAGCAAGACACAGACGACCAGGGTTGCCATTGCAATCAGCGCATTGATGTACTGCTGAGCCGGATACTGGATCGGCGCCCCACGCATCAGTTCTTGGAGCTTGGCGAACGCGATCAGGCTGCCGGTCAGGGTCAGACCACCGATCAACACCGAGGCCACGATGGCCGCGGGGACAATGCCCTCGGGAATATCGTTGGCCGAAATTCGACTCGACACCTCGGCGCCCGCTACCAGCACCGAAGCCGCACCCCCGAAGCCGTTGAGGAGCGCCACCATTTGAGGCATGTCGGTCATCTGGATCCGGGTTGCCGCGACGGCGCCGATCAGGCTGCCCACGGCGATGCCGGCGATCACAATCGGGTAGTCAACGACGCCCTGCACCAGAAGCGTTGTGACGATCGCGATAAACATACCCACCGCAGCCATCCGGTTGCCCAGGGCCGCGGTCCGCGGCGAGGAAAGATTGCGCAAGCCCAGGATAAAGAGCACCGCGGCAACGAGGTAAGCGAATTGAATCAGTGTCGTGCTCATTTTTCGCTCTTCGGATTCTTCTTGAACATGGCCAGCATCCGGTTGGTGACGAGGAATCCGCCCACAACATTTACCGTGGCGAAGACCACCGCCGCAAAGCCCAACCATGTGGCCAGAGGATTATTTTCGCTCCCAGCGAGCAGGATCGCACCCACCACGGTGATTCCCGAGATGGCATTCGAGCCCGACATCAGCGGGGTGTGAAGAAGCGGCGGAACCTTCGAGATGATCTCGACACCCACAAACAGCGCGAGCACAAGAATCGTCAGGGCCGCAATGGCCGGTGCCTCAAGCATCTAAGCTTCCTCTCCTTCGGCTTCGGACGCCGGGGTCTCGGTCTCGGTCTCGGTCTCGGTCAGGGGCAAAGTGCCCCCGAGCCGCTCGTTGACGAGTTTACCCGCGTGGGTGACCAAGCTTCCTCCCGTGATTTCATCGGAGAAGTCCAGTGCCAACGCGCCTTCTTCCAACAGGTGATCGAGAAAGGTCACAAGATTCTTGCCGTACATCTGACTCGCGTGGGCGGGCACTTCGGCGGGCAGGTTCGTATGCCCGATAATCGTCACTCCGGAGTCGACCACGTTCTGATCCGCCTGGGTGAGTTCGCAGTTCCCACCCTTCTCCGCGGCCAAGTCAACGATCACCGATCCGGGCCGCATGTTGCGCACGGCATCCGCTTCGATCAGGAGCGGGGCGGGCTGGCCGGGCACCAGCGCTGTCGTAATCACCAAGTCCGCAGCGGCCACGTGCTTGCCGAGTTCCGCCCGCTGGCGCTGATAAAATTCCTCGGTCTGGGCCTTGGCGTAACCGCCGGAATCCTCGGAGTCACCCGTGTCCAGATCGAGTTCCACAAAGCGTGCCCCAATGCTCTCCACCTGCTCGCGAACCACCGCCCGGGTGTCGTATCCGTAGGTGATCGCGCCCAATCGTTTGGCCGTGCCCAGGGCCTGAAGCCCAGCGACACCGACCCCCACCACCAGCACTCGAGCCGGTTGGAGCGTCCCGGCCGCAGTCACCAGCATGGGGAAAATCCTCGGAAGGACGTTCGCGCCCATCAGAACCGCCTTGTAGCCCGAAATCGTGCTCTGACTTGAGAGCGCATCCATGGACTGGGCCCGGGTGATGCGAGGCATCAGTTCCACCGAAAAGGCGGTCACGCCGCGATCCACCAGGCGCTGGGTGATCTCGGTCTGATCCAGGGGCTTGAGGAAGCACACCAGCGCCGCACCCTCGGCCAGTCGATCCACTTCGTGACCGTCGGCCGTCTCACCCGGCATCTGCACCTTCAGGACCAGATCTGCCCCCAGCGCTTCGCTGGCCTTCTGGACAATCCGGGCCCCCGCCGCCACGTAGGCGTCGTCTTCGAATCCCGCAGAGGAACCGGCGCCCGCTTCCACCACAACCTCGGGGCCTAGCCCCACCAGTTGCTTTACGGAATCCGGGACCAGGGCCACTCGCCGCTCGCCCCGGGCAATTTCCTTCGGCACACCAATGATCACGTCCCGACTCCGCGCCACCCAAAAAAGGTCGATCCCGAGAGCCCGCACCGTTGAATCTCAATGGGCCGGGGCTCTGGGGGGCTGCATTCTGGCGCAATCACACGCCGATGCCAACGGAGCGGCCCCTCCCCCAGGAGCTAGGCCCGGACAGACAATCCGGACATGTCGGCTCACAGAAAGAGCTGGCTCCCCACCAAACCGCTCTGCCCGTTCCCCCGAACTCTCCCAATTCGGGTTAACTTTCCGGCGCTTGCAAGGGTGAATCGCCTCACTAGACTGCCGCCCCCGCAAAGTTTTCACTCTCGGCCCAAGGAGCCTCTTCCGTGACCAACCCGCCGCGCTCGATCCGCAAAAAAACAGGAAACTTCCTCGAGGATTTCCGTCCGGGCCAGATCTTCCGTCACAAGGGGGGCAAAACCGTAACCGAGGGCCTCTTTACGACCTTCACCGATTTTTCCATGGCCACTACGCCCCTGTGCAAGAATGCCCGGTTCGCCCAGGCCTACGGCTATGCGGGGCTCGTCTGTCCGCCCGGTCTCGTCATGCTGATCGCCTTCAGCCAGACCGTCGAGGACATTTCCGAAAATGCCCGGGCGAATCTCGAATACATCGACATGCGCTTCGGCGCCCCGGTCTACGTCGGCGACACCCTCGAGGTCGAAACCCGGATCCTAGGGGTCCGCCCCTCTTCGAGTCGGCCCAACCTGGGTATCGTGCACGTGCACTCCACCGCCCGAAAGGCCGTGGGCAGTCCCGAGGAAGCCGTGGTCATGACCTGGCAGCGCAAGGTCCAGGTGTACAAGGACGACGAGTCCGTCGAGGTCAAGAGCTTCGACCTGGAGCCGGAAGGCATCGACTGCGACCTCTGGCTGCCGACCTACAAGAGCGACACCGACTACAAGGCCTTGGCTCACCTCTCCAGCCCGGACAGCTACTTCGAAGACCTCGAACCCGGAACGCTGATCGAGCACTCCCGGGGTCGTACGGTCACCGACGAGCACATCGCCCTGACGGGCATTCTCGACAACACGAGCCAGGTCCACTGCAACCGCTTCATGATCGGCCTGAACCCGGATCGCTACGTGGGGGGGGAGTTGATCGTATTTGGCGGGATCCCCTTCGTGCTCTGTCTCGGCCTCTCGGGCCCCGACGTCGCCGACAACGCCCTGGGCGACGTGCGGTACACCACTGGGCGCCACACCGCGCCCCTGCAGGCCGGCGACACCGTGTTCGCCGCCACCGAGATTCTCGCCACCCGGGACTCCCCTGGGCGACCGGACCTCGGCGAGGTCGACACGCGCCTACTCGGACACAAGTTCGTCGCCGAGGAGGGGGCCGAACACCCGGACGCGCCTCCCGGATGGAAGAAAGTCCGCATCTTCGAACTCGAGCGCACCCTCGCCGTCAAGCGCCGCAGCCACTACGCCTGAACTCAAGCCTGAACTCAAGCCTAAACCCAAGCCTGCACCCAAGCCCGAACCCAAGCGACGCCCAAGCCCAAGTCCCGCCCCATTGCGCCAGGCCCAGCAAGGAGGCCCGCAGTCGCTTGCCCGGCAAGCCGTAAAACAATAGAGTCGGCCCCCCTACGCGCCCCTCGGCCCCCAGTCACCCGCCCCGGGCCATGCCGGGCGCCTGACAACCCTCTCGGCCCGCACCCACCGGAGAAAACCGCTCATGCGATTCTACGAATACGAAGCCAAGGCCCTATTTCGTCGGCACGGCATGCCCCTGGGCCCGGGCGAGGTCGTCGAATCCGCCGCAGCCGCTCGCTCCGCCTTCGAAAGACTCAGCGGACCCGCGGTGCTCAAGAGCCAAGTTCTTTCGGGCGGCCGCATGAAGGCCGGCGCCGTCAAGTTTGCCGATACCGCCGAAGAAGCGGCGGCCCATTTCGACGCCATCATGCCCATCGTGGTCAAGGGCGAAACAGCGCGCTCGATCCTCATCGAGGAGAAGAGCTCGGTGGCCCAAGAGTATTTTGTGGCCATCACCTGGGACGGCCGGGCCAAGAAGCCCGTGCTCATATTCAGCGACATGGGCGGCATCGACATCGAAGAGGTGGCGGAGAAGCATCCCGATCACGTCTCGAAGACGCATTTTTCCAGCATCCTGCCCCTCACCCCGCGCATCGCCAAAGAGGCTATCGGGGCCACCGGGGTTGGCGGGTCGGCGCTCAATCGCCTGACCCCCATCGTCTTTGAGTTGATGAATATCTTCCTCGAATACGATCTGACCCTGGCCGAGATCAACCCCCTGGCTCGTCTGGAGAGCGGGCAGTTCATCGTCTTGGATGGCCACATCGACATGGAGGCCGAAGCCCGGGGCGAACACAAGGCCCTGCTCGCCGAACTGGGCATCGGCGACGACGAAACCCGCCAGGCCCGACCGCCCACGGAGTTTGAATTGGCGGGAGCCAAGGTGAACGCAGTGGACCATCGGGGCGTCGCGGGCAACGTGGTCGAATTCGATGGAAACCTCGGACTCGTGATTGGCGCCGGGGGAGGTTCACTCACGCTCTTTGATGCGGTGCGAAAGCACGGGGGCAAACCCGCCAACTACTGCGAGATCGGCGGCAACCCCAGCGTGGGCAAAGCCAAGGAACTCACCAAGCTGATCCTTTCCAAGCCCGGCGTCGAGAAGATCGCCGTGATGATGAACGTGGTTTCCAATACCCGGGTCGACATCGTGGCCCGAGGCGTGGTCAAGGGCTGCATCGAGGCCGGCAAGGATCCCGCGGAGACCATTGCGATCTTCCGTATCCCGGGCGCCTGGGAAGACGAGGGTTTCAAAATCCTTGAGAAGTATGGCGTGGAGTACTGCGACCGCAGTGTCTCGATGTACGACGCCGCCGGGCGCGCCGTGGCCAAAATGGCCTAAGGGGGAGCCCCCAGGCCCGACCGTGTGCAGAAGAACCGAACGGGAAACAAGAGAAGAGAGAAAATATGTCGATCCTGATCAGCAAGGACACCCGCTTTATCGTCCAGGGCATCACCGGCCGGGAAGCGGTGAACCTGACCCGGGAAAACCTGGACTACGGCTCACAAATCGTAGGCGGCGTGACCCCCGGCCGGGCCGGTCGGGACGTTTACGGCGTCCCGGTTTACGACTGCGTGCGCGACGTCATCAAGGCCCATGGCCAGATCGAGGGCTCGGTGGTTTCCGTCCCGCCCCGCTTTACCAAGGACGCGGTCTTTGAAGCCCTGGAGAACGGGATCCGGCTCATCGTCATCGTGACCGAGAACATCCCGCGCCGGGAAGTCGCCCAGATGGTCGAACTCGCCGGACTGCGCGGGGCCCGCATCATCGGACCCAATTGTTTGGGCATGATCTCGCCGGGCGAGGCCAAGATGGGCGGCGTGGGCGGTCCGGCGGCCAACACCCGCCAGGCCTACACCCAGGGGCATATCGGCGTCATGAGTCGCTCCGGGGGCATGACCACCGAAATCGCTTCGACGCTCACGGCGGCGGGCATGGGCCAGAGCACCTGCGTCTCCATCGGCGGTGACGCGATCATCGGCACCACCTACGCGGAGCTCATGCCCCTGTACGAGGCCGACCCCGAAACCCACGCGATTGCGATCTACTCCGAGCCCGGCGGACGCATGGAGGCTGAACTCGCCGAGTGGATCCAGGCCAACAATTCCCGCCTGCCCATTGTCGCCTTCATGGCCGGGCGCTTCATGGACGAAATGCAGGGCATGCGCTTCGGTCACGCGGGCACCATCGTCGAGGGCAAAGAAGACACCACGGCAGAAAAAATCAAACGCATGGAAGCGGCCGGTATCTCGGTGGCCGAGCGCATCGAGGAAATTCCCGCGCTCCTGCGCAAGCGGCTCGAGGAGGTTTAAGAAATGTCCGGTCTGTTCATCGACATCAAAGTCAGCCCCGAGGCGGCTGGGGATGCCGAAGTTGCCCGAAAGCTCGAAGAGGTTTGCCCGGTGGGAATTTTTGCCGCCGGGGAAACCGGACTGAACATCGTCGACGACAATCTCGACGAATGCACCCTGTGCGATCTTTGTCACGAAGCGGCGCCGAAAGGCAGCGTCCAGATCATCAAACTCTACGAGGCCTAAAAACCTCCGCACCTCGAGACACCGTCCCAGGAGACCCCATGCGCAACCCCAAGGACTTCTTCCAGCCCCTCGCCCTCGGCGCGCCCGATCCCCTTCGCGAAATTCCGTTCACGCCTTCGCGCATGATCCACTTCTTTGACCCAAGCAACGCCAAGATGGCCGCCAAGGTCCCCGACATGGCGAGCCAATGCGACGTCCTGCTGGGCAACCTCGAGGACGCGGTCGCCGCGGACAAGAAAATCGAGGCCCGGGAGGGACTGATCGCCATCGCGAACGCGACGGATTTCGGAAAGTGCCAACTCTGGACCCGCATCAACAGCCTGGACAGCCCGTGGATGCTCGACGATGTCACCCAACTGGTGACCTCCATCGGAGACAAACTCGACGTGATCATGGTCCCCAAGGTCGAAGGCGCCTGGGACATCCACTACATGGACCGCCTACTCGCCCAACTCGAGGCCCGGGCCGGACTCAAGAAACCGCTGATGATTCACGCCATCCTCGAGACCGCTCTGGGCGTAGCCAATGTCGAGGAGATCTGCGCCGCCAGTCCGCGCATGCAGGGCCTGTCCCTGGGCCCGGCGGATCTCGCCGCCAGCCGGCGCATGAAAACGACCCGAGTGGGCGGCGGTCATCCGGGCTACCTGGTCCGCGCGGATCCCGACGAAGCCAACCCCGATGCGCCTCGGCCCAGCGTTCAGCAGGATCTCTGGCACTACACCATGGCGCGCATGGTCGATGCCTGCGCGGCCAACGGCATCCTGCCCTACTACGGGCCCTTCGGCGACATCAAGGACACTCAGGCCTGCGAGGATCAGTTCCGAAACGCCTTCCTGATGGGCTGCGTGGGCGCGTGGAGCCTGCACCCGGTGCAGATCAAGATCGCCCGGGACGTTTTCAGCCCGCCGGTGGACGAGGTGCTCTGGGCCAAGCGCGTCATCTCAGAGATGGGCGACGGCACCGGGGCCGTGATGATCGACGGCAAGATGCAGGACGACGCGACGGTCAAGCAATGCCGGGTCATGGTCGGCCTCGCCGAGATGCTCGCCGAGGCCGACGAGGAACTGCGCAAGGCCTACGAGTTCTAGACTTAGCTTGGTCCCTGACTCACAAAGCCCCCAGAGTGCCTAAAGCGGCATTCTGGGGGCTTTCTTTTTTTGACTTCGCCTTTGTCCGGTTTGTCCCATCTGTCCGATCTGTCCGATCTGTCCCGGTTGTCCCATTTGTCCCATTCTTGTCCCATTGCTGCCCCAACGGAGACACCGAGAATCATTGGGCTCGCCACGACTCGAAAGCTTGCTGGGGCCTCAAGGGATCATCCGTGGTCCGACCCTTTCCACGCGTAGGTGATATCGGCCAACTGCTCCTTCGAGGTTGCCCAGGGGTTGTCGTCAGCGGAGGCAAACCCCCTTTGAGCGACGACGAAGCCATGGAATTCGTAGAATCTTTGAGCGCCCTTGTTGAGTTCGAAAGCGTTCAGGGACAGGAAGGCGGTTTCTTCTTTGGCCTGTCGAATAAATTCGGAGCCCAAGCCGCTTCTCAGATATTCCACACGGATAAAGAGGTCCTTGATCTCAGTTCCTTCTTTCCTCATGAAACCGAGAAGCTGACCTGTCGTCTCCTCCAGGGCAACCCGGATGGATTCAGGGTTGAGAGTCCGAAGAAATTCCAGGTGTCCCTGGACAATCTCCGCTCGGACATCTTCCTCTATCCCCACAGCATGGCTGAAAGAGGAACGCCAGAGGCCGAGCAACTCGAGTTCTAGGTCTGTCGTGTAGTCGGCAAAGGTGATACGCCTGTTCTCCATTCGCAGACCATAACTGCTTCAGACGCTTCACAAAAGCTGGCTACGTCCGGTCCACTGCCCGTCCGGTCTCGGTATCCTGATCGCTCTACTCCACCCGAGAAGGGACAGATGGAAAACCTGACGGGCATCAAGAACTTCGTGCAATTGACACCCCTCGTCGGAACCTCGGGGCAACCCAACCGCGAGCAATTCGGTGACATCGCCGCAGCCGGCTACCGAACCGTGATCAATCTCGCGATGCCCGATTCGGAGAACGCCATCGCCGAGGAGCGCCACCTCGTCACCCGCCAGGGCATGCAATACATCCATTTTCCCATCGACTTCTCGGCGCCCACGGCAAGTGACGCGCGAACATTTTTCGACGTCATGGACGCGCTGGGAGATTCAAGGGGATTCGTTCATTGCACGCTTAATTTGCGCGTATCCGCGTTTATGTACCTGTATCTGCGCCACGCAAAGGGCTTCGCCGATGCCGATGCGCGCTCGCCGCTGATTGCGAAATGGGAACCGCGCATGAATGGCGTCTGGAAGAAATTTCTCGCGCTGGAACGCGACGACATCCTTTGATTGCGAGACTCCAGGCGGATTAGCGTCCCACTCCTATCCGGTTTTGGGCACGCGAAGGCAGAGGGTTAGTAGAGCCACGACTGCGGGTTGCCAAGAACGGGGCGCGCCTGCAGGCGACAGCGGATGCCGCTATAGCTCTCGTCCATGAACGCGTCGGCACTCCGAATCGAGCGGCTGAATAGGTCGGCCCACGAGGCGCGATTCCTCGAATTCGCCCGGGAGTTTCACGAGGCGGGGGAAGAGGCCCTGGATAAAATCGACCTCCTGCTCTCGGACCCCGAAGAGTACTTCGATCTGGCCGACCGCTTCGAGCACGATCGCGATCTGCCCGAGGGCCTGGTTCCCATGAGCTGCTTCCTCTTCTTCGAGGGGGACACGTTGGTGGGGCAGAGCAATCTTCGCCGGCGCCTCAGTCCGCGACTCCACAGCGACGGCGGGCATATCGGCTATGCCGTCCGCCCTTCCGCGCGCCGGCGGGGCCATGCCAGCGAGATTCTCCGGCAGACCCTGGGCGAGGCGAGCCGGATCGGCATCGCCCGGGCCCTGCTCACCGTCGCCGCCACGAATCTCCCCTCGCTTCGCGTGGTCGAGAAAAACGGCGGAGTCTTCGATGCGGAAACGGTCTCCCATCGGGACGGCGCGATCATGCATCGCTACTGGATCGAGACGGCCGCAGCCGTCGCCCCCTGAAGCCCTACGGCCCTCCCCGGCAAGGAAAGCCGAATCGCCGCCCGGACCCGAACTGGCTAGCCTCGCCCGAAAGCCCGAACCCCGTCCACGGGTAAGACCATCTTCCCACCCGCCGGCCCTCGGCCCCTGGCCTTAGCCCCAAGTCCCTCAAAGAGAGAAGAGAGAACGCCATGCCCTCCACCCCCGCCAACGGAATCACTCTCGAATACCAGACCTTCGGCGACCCCGACGCGCGGCCCCTGCTCTTGCTGCGCGGCCTAGGCACCCAGTTGATCCAGTGGGATCCGGCCCTCTGTGCGCAGATCGCCGAAGCCGGCCACTTCCTCGTCATCTTCGACAATCGAGACGTGGGTCTCTCGACGCATTTCCGCGACGACGCCCCGCCCTCCATCGCCGAGATCTTGGCGGCCCGGCAGGGCGGTAAGCTTCCCGACGTCCCCTACACCCTCGCCGACATGGCGGGGGACGTGATCGGCCTGATGGACGCCCTGGGGCTCGAATCCGCCCATATCGCGGGCATCTCCATGGGGGGGATGATCGTCCAGCAAACCGCGCTGCAATTTCCCGAGCGCGTCCGCAGCATGACATCGATCATGTCGTCCACCAGCGACCCCGCCCTGCCCGGCCCCACCCCCGAGGCCCAGGCGGCGCTGATGGAACCCGCGCCCAGGGAGCGCGAGGCCTACCTCGAATACAGCGTGCGCACCGGCCGGGCCTTCACGGGCAAGGGCTTGAAAAAGGGATTCGCCTACGACGCCGACAAGCAGCGCGCCCTCGCCGGCCGGGTCTACGACCGGGCCTTCGACCCGGACGGCATCGCGCGCCAGATGGCCGCCGTGATCGCGTCCGGCTCTCGCGCCGAAGCCCTGGCGAGCCTGACTGTGCCCTCCCTGGTGATCCACGGGGCCGACGATCCCTTGATCCCCCTGGCCGCGGGCCAAGCCACCGCGGACGCGATCCCCGGCGCGGAGATGGTGGTGGTCGAAGGCATGGGGCACGACCTGCCTCCCGGTGCATGGACGCCCATCGTCGAGGCTATCGCGGCGCACACCGAGCGCGCCTCCTAGGGACCGGCTTCAATCCAGCAGGTTGAACACCCGCTGCTCGGCGCCAAGCGCCGGGTCCACGGTGCACGGCGCTGTGTAGTCGACCCCCTCCACCTGCCAGCCATAGAGCATCGCGTACTCGCGCTTGAAGCGTTCGAGCCCGCTCCGGGTGATCTCCGGGGGATCCCCAGGTTCACCCGTGGCCCAGAGTTCCGCGATGGCGCCCTGGAGATCGGCCTTGAGTTCGCGCTGGTCCAAGCGGAGCCGGCCCTCGTCGTCGAGTTTTTCGCGCCAGCCTTCGCCCTCGTCGTTGCCCCCGCCGTTGCCCTCACCCT
>Ga0310120_10002712_pt1 | contig 12803 bp, 7 predicted proteins | sample CB27_AW_983_MG_FD_203506 | JGI IMG/M metagenome (GOLD analysis project Ga0310120, IMG submission 203506) | Marine microbial communities from Western Arctic Ocean, Canada - CB27_AW_983 | ecosystem: Environmental > Aquatic > Marine > Oceanic | place: Canada: Western Arctic Ocean | collected... | reverse complement strand
TGCTCATATACTGTGTGCCAGCTACGTCCATTAGGGCAGCGGACAACCCAAGCTTTTTGATTTCCTCTGTTCCTACGTCCACATTAATGGATAAGGTAAAGAGGTCATTTAATGGGTTGGGGGCATAGTACAACTCTATGCCGTCGCCGAATTCAACTACACGGTAATCAGTATCGGTTTCGACAAAAGAAGGCTCAATTTCAGAGTAGTCCATTGCTAGCACCTGGCCTGCAAATTCTGACTGACGAGCTGGATCAATAGTAACTGGATCAATTTGTGGTTTATCAACTGGCGGCACTTCATGTTGTGCGTCAATCCGATACACTGCGACATAATTGTTTTCGAAATACCTGTTAGCTACATCGATGACATCCTGTTTGGTGAGTTGCTCCATGCGGCTGATTTCGGCGATGTGGTGGTTCCATTCAGCCCCTTCTATGAAAGCTTGGCGCATTATGCTGACCCTGGCTGTGTTGAATTCCAGGCCAGCTTTCTGGTTCTTTTTAAAGTCATTTATAATGGCGGGAATGATCCAATCTTCGAAACCCCCGGCTTTAATGATGTCAATTTGCTCTAGTAGTAACTGTTCGACTTCTTCAAGGGTTTGATTCCGCTTTGGTACTCCGTAGAGCTGTTGTACCCCATGATCATTTAGAAAAAGGGGGGATGACCCTGCATTGGTAACCAATTGTTGCTGATTGAGATTGAGATTGATTAGCCCAGCGCTACTGTTGTCGAGAATCATGTCCACCAGTATCAGAGCTTCTTTGTCTGGACTGGCATTACCGGCAGTACGAAAAGCGATCTGTACTTGCTCTTCCCCCGGATATTGGACAGTCCTTCGTTCAGCGTCCTGAAGCGGTGGTTCATCCCAGGGACCTACTTCAGGAATAGGCCCGGGCTCCCAGTGCCCAAATTTCGCACTGATAAGCGCAATCGTTCCCTCAATGTCGATGTCACCGCTGATAAAGATACCCATATTGTTGGGCACATAGTACGTATCGAAGTAATCTTGGATGTAAATCAGGGAAGGGTTTTTCAAGTGTTCGACGGTACCAATTGTAGGTTGTTGGCCATAAGGATGAACTTTCCAGAGAAGTTCATCGACCGCCGTTCCTATGATCCGGCCTCCGTTATCAAGGGTACGGTTTTTTTCCTCGTATACGGTTTCCAGCTCAGTATGAAACAACCGAAACACAGGATCCACGAACCGATCCGATTCAATCTCCACCCATTGGTTTAACCGATTGGATGGAAGGCCCACTTTGTAAACTGTCTCTTCGTACCAGGTGTGAGCATTCAGCGCAGTGCCTCCCATGCTGTTATAAAGCTTGTCAATCTCGTTAGGGATCGCATACTCCGCTGCCTGCTGGGCTACGCTGTTGATTTCAGCATAGATCTCAGCGCGACGAGCATCGTCCGTTTCCCTGAAATGCTCCTCGTAAAGTTCAACAATGCGGTCTATATAGGGTTTCTCCGCCTGGTAGTCCAGAGTGCCTAGGCTCTGGTTACCCTTGAAAAGCAAATGCTCCAGGTAGTGAGCCAGCCCAGTGGCATCGGCAGGGTCATGTTTACTCCCTGCACGTACCGCGATTTCCGCATAAAAGCGGGGCTCTTCGTGGTTCTCGGTGAGGTACACATGCAGTCCGTTGTCCAGCTCGTAGATGTGGGTATTCAGCGGATCATTTTCGTTCTTTGTGTTTATCCGCCTGTACCCGATCGATTCGCTAACGCCTGAATTGCTCATTAACTGGGCTGATTCAGAGCTGTCAGATCTAGTCTGATCGCTACATGCGGTAATTACCAAAAGAAGGAAAGACAGGAGTAAAACTCTGTACGACTCCTTTGCTGAAATACGGGTTCTCATGTTGAAACTCCTGGGGATGGTTGCAGCTATAACATACCTTAGTTTGGGAGATTATCCGATATTACACGCATGATCTGCACCTGTTGTTGTTCGCCATCGGTGCTGGAAGCGGTTAAGGTGAAGTTAATGGCGTTGCTTTGCTCCTGAGTAAATCGATCATACTGGGCTAGTTGTTCTTGATTCAGGTCATTGCCAAGGCGGCTTCTGGCCCGCTCGAAAGCGAGTTCCCGGTCCCCCATCGCCTCAGTCAGACTGCCGTTAGTTGAGACTATGGCGCCGAAGCTATTGCTCGCTGAATACAGCTCCTCCATTAATACGTCGAGGACAAGTTCTTGGGTCAATCCAGAAATAGTACTGTTATTACCCGCAAACATACCAGCGTAAGTGTTGCGGGTGGATTGTTGGTTTGCAGCTAATTCATAGTCCTGCAATTGTTCTAATTGTTCTTGGGATAGTATTTGGGACAGGTTGTTAAGTAACGCGTTTGGCCCGAAATAGGCTGCCGCAATTTCAGGGGACAAGTCTCCCGAGATCATATCCCGCAATAATTGCAGGCGATTTGCGGTGAAATCAACTATCGCCGCTCCTACTGTTTCGCGCGCGGTTGGACTTAACCGGGCTACATCGAAAAAATCGCTGTAGTTGCTATCGACACTTGCTTCTGCGATCGTAAAAGCAGCATCGGGATCTGAAAGGACATTCATTCCCCCTTCGCGGCGCTGTCGAGGAGGATTGTTCAGCGCCACTTCCCGACGCGCCCGTTCCAGTAGCAGCTCGTAATCCGGATTAACCTGTTCCCGTGCTTCCTGCAGGGCTTCACTTAGATTATTTAACTGGGTTGCCGTAGAGAGCAATTGTGTTTCCAATTCTGCCAGGCGGGCGTTCCATTCCATCCGCTGACGGGTGTATTCCTCAGCCTGCTTGTTTAGTTGTTCTCGATAACCTAAAGCAGTTTGCAATTGCTCTTTCAACTCAGCATTAGTAGTGCGCAGGTTCAGCGTGGCGATAGTGAGTCCAGCTAACAAAATGCTAATTGTGATGATGATAGGTTTCATTGTTGTCGTTGCCGTTTGATCACCCGATTCGTAATGGTAGTGTCTGTATTTTGGGCTTTATCGGCAAAATGGCCGCCAAACAAGCCAGTAGAAATAAAGTTTTGTATACCATACAAGCTCCGAATCGTTATAGTAAGAAAAACGGAACGAAAATCAAATTGTGATCCCTCGTGCCCAATGAGCGTTTGATCGCTAATTGTGAACGGGAATAGGGATTTACAGCGTATAATTAGATAGTAACTCCCTTGTGCCCCAGAATGTCAAATATGGTTATGCTAAAACTTCGTAAATTACTGATATTGCAGTCTTTTATGTGCACGCTTGCGGCCTGTACGGCGGCTTCGTACCAGCGCAGTGCCGATGAGGAAAGCTACCAAGCCATCACCGAAAAGGCAGATTTGGTGCCTGGAGTGAGTAATCAAGTGGTAATCGACGAAGATAAACTGGTCGATCTAAGTGGATTTGCCGTCAATAGTGATTCGTTCGATTTTTTAGATAATGAAGCTGATAGCGAAGTTGATGCTCGTATTGTCAGCCTAAACGATGCGCTTAATCTCGCTTTTCAACATAGCAAGGACTTCCAAACTCAGAAAGAACGCCTCTATCTTGAAGCGCTGGCTTTGACCTTTGATCGCTATCGCTACGTTCCTACTTTCTCCGCGGCTGCTGGCGGTGACTATCGATGGGATTCCCAGGACAAGTTTGTGCAGGACATGCAGGCTCTTACCGGTATTGAAAATATCAATACCAGTGAATCCACTTTTTCCAATACCAGCCTCGGTGCACGCTACTTACTGAAAAGTGGCGGTGCGGTGGCTTTGAATCTCACCAACAACTTCACTCGCTTTCTTACCGGGGACATCAGCGAAATTGGAACAGGAGCATTGATCGGATCTTTCACCCAACCATTGTTGCGGGGCTTCGGTAGTGACATTGAAACCGAGGCGTTACTGCAGGCCGAACGGGATCTGCTTTATCGGTTAAGAGATTTTACCCGTTTTCGTAAGAATTTTGCCGTAAGGGTTGCCTCCGATTATTACTCTGTACTACTGAACAGGGAAACATCCAGAAACTACTATGCGGGCTTGTTGGCGACAAATCTCTCATTGGAAAGAGAGCAAGCGTTTCAGGCGGAAGGATTAACCACGTTGCTCCAAGTGGGTCGTCTTGAACAATCATCCTTGCAGGCAGATCTGCGATGGACTTCTTCTATAACCCGTTATAAGCGTAGTCTAGATAATTTTAAGATACTAATCGGGCTTAATGCCGATGATAACATTATGCTCGGTGATGAAGAGATGGTGCTTATCACGGAAACGGGTATGGATAGCCCTGATATCAGTTTGGAACAGGCAACTGAGATGGCAATCCAGACCCGATTAGACTTGTACACATGGCTGGACCGCGTTCAAGATAGTGCTAGAAGGATAGAATTAGCCGCTAACTCACTGAGCCCGGCATTGGACTTGAGCCTAGTTGCTTCAGTTCCGAATTCGACAACGCAGAATCTGGGTGAGCTAGATTTCGAAAATACCGTATATACGGCGGGCTTGGACCTGGATTTGCCTCTAGATACAAAGTTGGAACGCAATAATTATCGCCGTAGTTTGATTGACTACGATGCTGCTACCAGAGACTATCTGTTAGCACTTGATGACATTAAGTTGGATGTTTTGGATACATGGCGGAGAATGAATGAAGCGCGCAAGAGTTACGATATCAATGTTACTAGCGTGGAAATTAACGAGCGGCGAGTCGAGGAAGCTGAGCTGCGCGCTGAATTGGGCCTAGGTGATATTCAAGATACCGTAGACTCACAGAATGATTTAACAGCAGCACGAACCCAACGAGTTAGTTCTCTTATAGAACACAATATTTCAAAACTTGAATTCTGGAGAGATGTGGGATTGTTATACGTAGACGACAACGGTCAGTGGGAGGAAGGCATTAATGAACCCCGATAGTCAGGACATGCTGGCGAAGCTGATGGCAAACATGAAAAAGACAGTCGCTGATCTGAAGGCTCGGTATCTTGCGGCCAGAAAAACTACCCAGTACACCATCGCTGCTGGTAGTGGTGTTGTACTACTTTTAATACTTGGATTTTTTAGTGGAGGTCCTTCGACCATCGAATCCACTATTACTTTCGAGGCACGCCGAGGTGATCTGGAAGTTACAGTTCTGGAAGGAGGGGCGCTGGAGGCGCTGCAATCTCAAGAGATCCGATCCCGCATTAAAGGGCGGGAAGGGGTAAAGATTCTTTCTATTGTCGAAGAGGGTTACCAGGTCACTCCGAGGGATGTAGATGCTCGGTTAGTCTTAGTGGAATTAGACAAGTCGCAATTGATAGATCAGCAATTGAACCAGGAGATTGCCGTAGAAACAGCGGAAGCCACCTATATAGAAAGAAAAGCCCAGTATGAAATTCAACTCAATGAGAATGTGACAGCCTTGAATGATAGGCGCCAGGATATGCGTTTCACGAGGCTAGATTTTGAAAAATTTCTTGGTGGCAATATTGTGAATGAAATTATCGCCCAGTTGGAAATCGAGGAAAGGGTAGCAAAAGCGGAAGCTCCAGATCTGGCAGCATTGTCAAAGCCCCTCAACTCAGCTCTCGAAGGCCTCGAAGCTGAAATTGAACCCAAGCCGTTGTTTGATCCGATCGACTTGGATTCTATGCCGCCACCAATGCGTGAACGTATAGAAGAAATGATGGCTGATAACGGTGGGCAGTTACCGAAAGAGATACTTGAAAACATGCAACGATTTTCTCAGGGCGGGTTTACTGGTAGTGGTTTTCCCTCCGTCGCCTTGGGTGGGAGTCCGCAAGGGCAGGGTGGTTTTGGTCGTGGCCGGCGCGCAGGACAGGGCCAGAGACAAGTTGAAGATGCAAGTCCTACAAGACTTGAAGCTCCTCAGTTAACGCTGCAACCGTTGATCCCGGAGGGTATTGATATTGAGGTGTCTTTATTGATGGATGACAGTTACATGGCTATTCGCGATACCTTAGATTTTACTCGGTATGCTAACATCGACCAGTTAGAAGACGGGGAAGCGAAGCAGCAATTACGTAATTTGTTGGATGAGCTTCAGGTTTCTCAGGAAGAATACTTCCTTGCCCAGGACCGTATCGAGGGCCAGCGGCGGTTGGAAGCTCGGGGGTTTATTACGCCAACGGAGCTTGAAGCGGAAGAATTAAATCTCAGTAAGGCTAGGAACAGGCAAGCGCAAAAGGAAACCGCACTAAGTTTGTATATCCAATACACTTTTCCTAAGGATGCTGAACAGAAATTATCTGAATACGAAAATGCGATAATGAGTTATCAGCGGCAACTGAAGGAGAATATCGCAGAGCAAGCCCAAGACGAAGCCCGTTTCAGTTCGGCCGCGCGCAAGTTTAATCTTGAGCGGGTTAAGTTGACTGATATTAATGAACAGCTAGAATTTGCCACCATTCGTGCCGAGCTGCCAGGAATGGTTGTTTATGGTGCGGCCGATCAGAACCAGGCACGTTATCGGGGCAGCAGCAGTCAAGAGGCGATCCAGGAAGGGGCAACGGTCCGGGAACGACAAGCCATCCTGACCATCCCTGATATGCGTGAAATGGCAGTGAAGACCAATATCCATGAATCGGCTGTACAACGCGTAGCGGTGGGTCAAGCTGTTAGGGTCGGAATTGATGCTTTTCCCGATGAACGATTAACTGGAGTAGTGACAAAGGTTGCTGTAGTAGCCGATTCTGCGAACGCATTCATGAATCCGGACCTAAAAGTCTATCCTACCACTATCAAGATAGAAGGCACCTACGACTGGTTGCGTCCAGGCATGAGTGCCGAGGTCGAGATACTTGTAGAGAAGCTTGAAGATGTAATTTACGTCCCATTGCAGGCTGTGACTTATTGGGATGATAAACGAGTCGTTTATGTTGATAATTTTGGAAACCCGGAACGGCGCGAAGTTGAAGTAGGGGCGTTCTCTGATTCGTTCATTGAACTTACCAGCGGGCTGAGAGCGGGAGAAGAAGTATTACTGTTGCCTCCCCAGCAGAGCCTTACCGATATAAGCTTTTAGTGTCAGTCTTTTCGAGCGTCCAGAAATGACAGCTCTCGATATGCAACTCAATGAGGGGGCTTCTCGCCCGACTGCGCCGCTCGGAAATGAAGTCGTAGCAAGCGTTGAAGGAATTCGCAAGACCTATTACATGGGATCGTTAGCGGTCGAAGTCCTTCACGGGATTTCCCTCGATTTTTATTCGGGAGATTATGTTTCCATTAGGGGTCCCTCGGGTTGTGGTAAATCAACTCTCATGAATATCTTAGGTTGCTTGGATCAGCCTACCGAGGGGAAGTACTATCTTGGCGACGAAGATACCTCGACTATGGAAGATGATGAATTATCCGCGATTCGCGGCGCTCGCCTCGGTTTTATCTTCCAGTCTTATAACTTGATACAACAACTTAACGTGCTTGAAAATATCGAGATGCCCCTATTCTATCAGGGATACACAGAGTCAGAGAGTAACGAGATAGCCTTGAGTCTGGCTGAACGAGTGGGCTTGAGCGACCGAGTGGGCCACAAACCATACGAGTTGTCGGGTGGACAGCAACAGCGGGTTGCAATAGCTAGAGCTCTAGCCGTAAATCCGTTGATTATTCTCGCGGATGAGCCTACGGGCAACCTGGATTCTAAGTCAGGATCAGAAATATTGGATCTTTTTGATGAATTGCATGCTCAGGGTAAGACGTTATTGACAGTAACGCATTCCGATGAGTTAGCGGAACGGTCTATGCGCGAAATCAAGTTGCGCGATGGTGAGATAGAGAGCGATGAACGAATTAATTCTTGATACCCACGCTCATTCTGCAAGTAATGGCGGACGCTCAAAATCGCTCTCGGGTACAAACTTGGTGCGCTTTAAAAAAATTATCGATGTAGGCATCAAGAATATTTTTTCCCATGGGCTACGCTCGATGCTTACCGTGTTAGGCATCGTCATAGGGGTGGCTGCTGTGATCGCTATGCTTGCAGTCAGTGAGGGAGCTAGCTATGAAGCCCAGCAACAGTTTCGTGATCTTGGGGCGAGTAACATCCTACTTAAGAGTGTAAAACCTGCTGAAGTCGAAGAGAGTACAAGCCGGGGATTTGGGCCTCCTCAGGCAGTGGTCTATGGGCTTACGAACGCTGATATCACCACTATTCGTGACACCATTCCTAGTATTTCCAATGTCATTGCTTCTCGTATTATAAAGAAAAACGTGTGGAATCTCGGCTTGAACATAAACACCGATGTGGTCGGCACCTCTGTCGATTACCCGATTTCGCGGAACTACAACTTGCGTGCCGGCCGATTCTTCAGCGAATCGGAGATGCGTGATCATGCCAACGTGGTCGTGTTAAGCGATGAGGTGGCTGATGCGCTTTTTCCTATTGATAATCCAATAGGACAATCTATTAAGATCGATAGTGACTACTACAATATAGTCGGCATCATGGAGTCGGAGGGGTTCTCAAACCTTGGGCAAAGCCAGGCCGGCAGTTCTAATGCAGCCCCGAATCGTATTTTTATTCCATTCACTGCTTCGAAAAGTCGGTTCGGTGAAACCACCACTCGGCAAACAGCTGGAGGTATGGAGTCAGAAACTGTAGAGCTGCACGAAGCGATCATTCAAGTGGCAGGGCAGGAATTGGTTATTGAAGTCGGTGAAATTATAGAGCAGATTCTGCAGCGCCGTCATAAAGAAATTGACTACGAGATAGAAATACCTTTAGCTTTGTTGAGGCAGGCGGAAGAAAGCGCGTTAAGAGACCAGATTGTAGCTGGTGCTATTGCGGGTATATCGCTGCTGGTAGGTGGTATCGGCATAATGAATATTATGCTGGCTAGCGTTACCGAACGGACTCGCGAAATCGGTATTCGCCGGGCAATGGGAGCCAAGAAGCGGGACATCATTACTCAGTTTCTGGTAGAAGCAGTCATACTCTCTGGCGTGGGAGGGTTAATAGGCGTAGTACTTGGAGTTGTTATACCGTTCATTATTTCCACTTTCTGGGGTATGACTACGATTGTAACGCCCATAGCACCGATACTGGCCTTCTCCATATCAGCGATGATTGGGGTTATCTTCGGAATTTATCCTTCCATGAGAGCGGCGGACATGGACCCTGTGGAAGCTTTACGCCACGAATAATGTTCTGGGTTGTCGGAAATATTATTAAAGCAATTACCCGGGAACTCCCACGAAATTGTATGGTACTTAGATTTCTGCTGTGACTCGTAGCCTCCAGTATATATTGATGGTCATCCTCGCATTGAACGCAGGATCAATTGGTGTAGCTGCAGATAACAATATTACATGGGAACGCTATGATGAATCAGCGGATCTCACCGCCCTTGCTGCTCATCAAAACGAGAGCATGCATTATCAGTTGCTTCTCTCTAAGGTGCTCGACAAGAACACTTTATGGGAGCCTTTTGTCCAAGAGCTCGAAGCTTTCAGTCATGAATACTATGAATCACTTAAACCCCTAATATTAGATAAACCTATTAACGAGATTCAACGTGTCGTTGCTGAAGGCAGTCTAAGCTACGAAACGCTTGCCACTTTTTACATTTATCGCATTAGAGAAATCGAAACGGATAATAAGCGATACATCAACGCGGTAATTACCCTCAATCCTAGCGTATTGACCCGTGCCCGCATGCTGGATGAGCAACGCAGGCAGGGCAGGGAAATTGTGCCCGACTCAATATTTGGGATACCGGTATTGCTAAAGGACAATGTCGGTGCGTTGGGGATGGCTACCACTGCCGGTGCTGTCGCGCTACAGCACAATTTCACTAGTAATGCCTTCATTACAAACCGTTTGATAGAAAATGGCGCAATCATTCTCGGTAAGGCAAATCTTAGTGAGTGGGCTTACTTTTTTTGTGAAGATTGCCCTTCCGGATACAGTGCCATAGGAGGACAGACCTTGAATCCCTACGGGCGGTTCGATTTTGGTACAGGTGGTTCCAGTTCTGGCAGTGGCGCGGGTACGGCGGCTAATTTTGCTACGGTAGCTGTAGGGTCTGAAACTTCTGGGTCAATCCTATCTCCAGCAAGCGCCAATTCTCTAGTCGGTCTCAAACCTACAACCGGTTCACTTAGCAGGAGTGGAGTGGTACCTATCTCGTCGACACTTGATACCACTGGGCCGATTACCCGGAATATAGCTGATGCAGTAATACTCTTTAATGCTATGGTCGGGTTTGATGAAAATGATATGGCCATGCCGCTTCTTAGCGCGGACTTGTCATTGATATACCGTACGGTAGACCTAAATGGTAAACGTCTGGGTGCCTTGGAAAATTTTTCTGATAATGAGTTTTACCAGGAAGCGCTGGAGATGCTATCTGAAAATGAAGCTTCTATCGTTGATGTCATAATGAACTATGAGCGCAATGAAGGGTTCAGTGATTTATTAGGAAGTGAAATGGTGAGAGACCTGGCACTTTATCTGGAAGCTTATTCTGCGAAAGAAGTAGAAATTGATTCTATTGCTTCTCTGCGAAAATTTAACGAAATGGATCTCGATCTGCGAGCTCCGTATGGTCAAGAATTAGTAGATATGATGGATGAACTTGCACTCGCTCCCGCAGATGTGGAATCTCTAAGAGACGAGTTACAATCCAATGCTAAAGGTGCGCTGGAATATCTATTCACCGAACTCGAACTCGATGTGCTGCTATCAATCAATAATCGGCACGCTAATATCGCAGCACTGGCTAATTACCCCGCATTAACAATTCCGTTGGGTTACGAAGCCTCTGGCAGACCAGTTGGCCTAACCCTGATTGCACCGTCTTTCCAGGAACAGGCTCTAATAGATATTGGCGTAAGGGTTGAACAACTTACCCAGGCGCGCAGAATTCCAACGCTCTATCAATAATTTAGTCAATCTCCGATACCATATACTTGTGGCTGCTTTTACCAGTAGTTTTCAATAGTGATATGTCCTGGCGTGCGGCGGCGATTCTTGGTGAAATCTTGATTCTTTAACACTTCTACCGAATCCTTAACCATATCCGGATTGCCGCACAACATAATATGGGATTTGTTGACGTCCAGCTTGCGACCTACTTGTTCTTCCAGCTGTCCTTTTTCAATGGCTATAGGGATCCGTCCTTTGATGGTACCGGGTACTGTCTCTCTGGAGACAAAAGCCTGGAAGGAAAACCTGTCGCCATACTTACGTTCAAGAGAATCTATCAGTTCCTGGTAGCGCAGGTCAGACTCAGCGCGTACGGCATGCACTAATACGATGTGCTTGAACCGGTTCCATGGTTCGTCGGTGTTCAGAATAGAAAAGAAGGGTGCTACACCGGTACCCGTGGCCAACATCCACAGTTCTTCTGCTTTCGGAATTTCGTTAAGTACAAAGAAGCCATTAGATTTTTGTTTTACCCAAATTAAGTCGCCTGATTCGAGTTTTACCAGAGCATTGGAAAGAATGCCATCGGTAGCAGTATAGAAGAAAAATTCAAGGGGACGTTGGCCGGGTGAGCTTAGATAGGAATATGGGCGGGCTATTCTTTTGCCACCAATGTCCAATGCTAGACTGGTAAATTGTCCAGCGCTGAAGTTATCAACATCGGCATCGATTTTTAAAGAAAAAAGATTCTCGGTCCAATGGATATTGTCGACCACTGTGCCTTGGATCCATTTCGCCATTGCTCGATCCTGTTAATCCCCAGTCAAGTACTGGCACTATGGTATGAATTTCTATAGTCTCCTAGCAAGCTCTAAATGGCTGTGTGAAGTAGACGTACTGCAAAAATTACAAGCTATCAGCAGTTAAAAACAGAAATGACATTATTCGCGTTTCCGCGATGTTGGAGAAATTAAATGGGGAAGTGGTTCGAGATAGCTTTGTGGAAACGCATACTAGCTGCTTTAGTGTTAGGTGTTATCGTAGGCATGATATGGGGACCCGGTTCGGAAAGTATCGTTTGGATCGGTGACCTGTTTATTAGGCTTATTAGAATGGTCGTAGTTCCATTGGTTTTCGTGACCTTAGTTGCAGGTGTAGTCTCGATGGGCGACCCTAGTAAACTGGGTTCGCTGGGAGTTAAAACTCTTGCGATCTATATGTTGACTACTCTCGTGGCTATTTGCATTGGTTTACTGCTGGCAGCCACCATGCAGCCTGGAATCGGAGTCGATTTGAGTATGGCGGTTCCTGGAGAAGTGCAGGAACCAATCGCGCTCAGTGACCGTCTCATGAGCATTGTCCCGGCCAATCCTATTGCGGCTCTTGCAGAAGGCAACATTCTTGCAATAATCTTTTTTGCACTGTTGGTTGGGATTAGCCTGCTCACTATTGGCGAAAAAGGTAAACCTGTCGCTGACCTTATGCAGGCCTCTACCGAGGTCATGTTGAAAATCACCCACTGGGTAATGGAGGTTGCTCCTTTTGGTGTGTTCGCACTAATTGCCTGGGTATCGGGCACTCAGGGAGTAGCGGCGTTGTTGGATGTTGTTACACTTGCTCTAGCGGTGGTCATTGGTTGTTTTGCGCACATGATTTTAATGCACGGCATCATAATCATGAAACTGATGCTTAAGCTCTCACCTGTGTTGTTTTTTCGTGGGGCACGTGACGCTATGTTAGTAGCGTTCTCTACTTCTTCAAGTTCAGCGACTCTGCCTGTTTCGATGTCTGTAGCGGAGAAAAATCTGGGCATTAAACCGATTGTCTCTTCTACTGTGCTTCCACTAGGAGCTACGATTAACATGGACGGCACGGCGCTCTATGTAGGCATCGTATCCGTATTCGCGGCCCAAGCATTTGGAATCGAATTAGGCCTGGCGGATTATGTACTAATAGCAGGTTCGACC
>Ga0310120_10002710_pt1 | contig 12805 bp, 9 predicted proteins | sample CB27_AW_983_MG_FD_203506 | JGI IMG/M metagenome (GOLD analysis project Ga0310120, IMG submission 203506) | Marine microbial communities from Western Arctic Ocean, Canada - CB27_AW_983 | ecosystem: Environmental > Aquatic > Marine > Oceanic | place: Canada: Western Arctic Ocean | collected... | reverse complement strand
GAGATGAAGGTGCGCATCTTGATATCCTTGTGCGCGATCTTCTCCCCACGGGGCCAGTTGTGCATGATGAGATGGTTCAGGAGATCCTCGTCCAGGTCGCCGGAGCGGGCAGCCTCCAGGATATTCGCCCGCACCCGGTCGCGCCGATATTGGTACAACCCATCCATCAAGCCATACCAGGCGGTTTCCGCCGTGTTGGGAATAAAGGTAATGACCGCCGCGCCAAAATCCCCGTCAATGGACTCGACCACCTGATCCGTGAGAGCTGCCCCCATTGCCTTGCGCTCCTGGTAGATTACCGGGTCGTTGCCCCGCGAAAAGTAGATGCGCTCAAAGGAGCAATGCCGCTTCTCCTTCTCCGGCGCAAAACGACCTTCGCTCATCGTTCCATCGTTCTTGATGGTGGCCACCACACCCGGTTCCAGCTCTTCCACCTCCTGCTGGGAGGCCTCGAACACGGTCATGAGCGGAACCCGCTCGGAGGCAAAGGCGATCACCTCGTCGGTGACCAGGCGGTGACAGGGCCGGATCCCGTGGGGATCACGCATGACGAAGACATCTCCATTACCGATCACCCCGCAGATGGCGTAGCCCCCGTCCCAGCCTTCGGCAGACTCCGTGACGATCCTGCTCACGTCCAGTTCCGCCGAGATGCGGTCGGGGATCTCCTGTCCGGGCACGCCCTCGTCACGCAGGCGGCGGTAGATGTCAGTGTGGGCCTCGTCGAGGTGGAATCCGATCTCCTCCTGTACCGTCTGGGTATCGGTCCCGAACACGGGATGCTGGCCCCGCTCAATCAGTTGCTCAGTGAGAGCCCGCATATTGGTCATGTTGAAGTTCCCCATGACCATCAGCGTTCGAGTGGGCCAGTTGCTGCGGCGCAGGTAGGGATGACAGGAACCGGAATCGAATTCTCCCGAGGTTCCGTAACGCAGGTGACCGATGAGCACTTCGCCGGCGAAGTCGAACCCGCGCTTGAGCGAATCCGGGTCGTCCAGGCGCAATGCCCCCTTTCGCGCCAGCTTGTTGGCCTGCTTCAGTTCCCTGCGAAAGAGCTTGGCCAGGGAGTCGCGGGCCGAGTCACGACGGCGGAAGATATAAGGCTGCCCCTTCGGCATATCGAGCTTGGCACAGCCGATGCCGACCCCGTCGTGGCCGCGGTTGTGCTGCTTCTCCATGAGGAGAAAGAGCTTGCGAAACCCCCAGAGGGCGTCTCCGTAACGATCCTGGAAATAGGCGAGCGGTTTCCGCAGGCGAACCACCGCAATCCCACACTCGTGATTCAGGTGGTCGCTCATGAAGAAATCAGCATTTGGAAGCCACCCGTATGCCGGGGATTTGATCGACCACCCCGAGCGCCACGCCACCCGGCCCGGCCGCCACAGCCTGTTCGATCTGGTCCTGTCCCACTACCACCACCCAGCCGAATCCCATGTTGAATGTATGCCAGCAGCTCTCCTCATCGACAAACTGGAGGAGCTTCTGCACCGCGGCGTTGTCCCATCGGGGAACCTCCAGTGCGCATCCCAGCTCGCGACCCCCGAGCAACCGTTCAAGGTTTTCCGGGAGCCCGCCACCCGTGATGTGGGCCATCGCCCTCGGCCGCAGGCCGGACTTCCGCAAGCTGCTGACCACGTCATAGTACAACCGGGTGGGCGGCAGGAGGGACTCCACCTCCTCCTGGGAAAAGTCCTCGCCGTGTTCCTCCAGCACGCGGCGGATCAGGCTCCATCCGTTGGCGTGAACCCCGTCGGACTGATACCCCACCAGAACGTCGCCCGGTTCGATGGAGCCCGGATCAATCATTTCGTCCTTTTCCACACATCCGATGCAGAATCCCGAAAGCTCCACCACTCCTTCCGGGACCACTCCTGGCATTTCGGCAGTCTCTCCACCGGCCAGGATGCAACCGCACTCTTCGAGATAATCCGCCATTCCTCCCACCAACCGGGTAATGCGTTCCTCGTCGAGTTGCGCCATCCCGATGTAATCAAGAAACATCAACGGATCGCCCCCCGTGGTGAGGATGTCATTGACACTCATGGCCACGAGATCCTTCCCGGCATCCTCGATGCGGTCGTACTTGAGCTGCACCTCAAGTTTGGTCCCCACCCCGTCACACCCGGTCACGATCACCGGCTGCCGGTAGTCCTTGAGCTCAAAGGCCGCCGCGAACAGCCCGTAGGCCCCCATTAATTGCCGCTGCTTCTGCGTGCGCTGCACATGGGTGCGAATATCGCCGACCAGGGCCGCTGCCTTCACCGTATCAACACCTGCCTCTCTATAGGTCAGTTTGTCGGCCATTCGATGGCGGATTTGTAACAGGCCCGCGCCCGACCGCAAGCTCAACGTGGAAATGCGGGCCCGGGGCTCTAATACTCATGAATCGGATCCGGGCAACCTATCTGCCGAATTTGCGCCGCAATTCGGAGGAAGAGAACTGGACCAAGGTCGGTCGCCCCCCCGGAGTGCAATAGGGTAATTCGCACGCAAAAAGCTGGTCGAGCAAGCCTTGCGCCGATTCCACCCTGCACCGTTCTCCACGCGCCCCCACCCTGGCAAGTTCTCCCGCAAACTTCTCAAAGGTCAGCACCCGACCGCTCCTGCCCTCCGCACTGTGCACCAGTTCGTCCACCAAATCCAGGAGAAGGGATCGTGGATCCGCTGAACTCAGGAGAACCGGCACACTCCGAAGCTGTAGCGTCACGCCCCCGAAGGGCTCCACCTCCATTCCAGACTCCCGGAAGTTCTCCGCATTCCGCAACACCACGTCTGCATCGCGGGGCTCCAGCTCCAGCAGGAGGGGGACCAGCAACCCCTGCGACTCCGCAGTCCCCTGCTTCGCCCCCTCCAGAAAGTTTTCAAAGAGGATGCGCTCACGCGCGGCCTCTCCCTCCAGCAGAACCAGACCGTCGCTGGCCTCCAGGAGGAGATAGCGGCCCTCCAGGACTCCGAGCACCCGGAAGGGCGGCACCTCGGATCCCTCCTCTTCCCGGGTCAATTCCTCCTGCACCTCCACCCTCCAGGTCTGCGGCTCGGACGGGAAACTTCTCTCATCACGGAGGGAGGCCATCACACCGGAATACTCGACTCCGGAAACCGCTGGATCCCCTTCCCCCACCTGCTCCCCAGCATCGGCTTTCTCCTCCCGTTGCTGGCTCCCAAACGAACTCTCTGCGATCGAGGAGTTCTCTCCAGCCACTTCGCTCTCCTGGTTCTGGATCGCCAGATCCTGCTTTCCTCCTCTTCCAAGCCAACCGGAGGATCCTTTTCCCCCGCCGCGCACTGTGCCCTCTACCGCCTCCAGGATCAGCGCACGCAATTCGGCCGATCGGTGAAACCTCACTTCTCGTTTGGAAGGATGCACATTTACATCAACCAGAAGAGGGTCCACCTCCAGCCACAGCCAGGCCCCCGGGTGGCGCCCTGACACCAGAGCCCCCCGATACGCCTCCGCCAGTGCTCTCCATACCACCTGGTCTTCCACCGGTCTTCCATTGAGGAAGAGATACTGCCCGCGCCGACTTTTGCGTGCTTCGGCCGGAGGTAACAGGTAACCACTCACCGCCATCCCGGGATGTTCCAGATGCGGCACCTCCCACAACTTTCCGAGATTCTGGCGTCCAGTGAGATCGCCAATGCGCACCCGTCGATCGCTCGTCGCCGCCACATCAAAGGCCACCCGCCCCTCCTTGCGGTAGGTCACCCGCGTCCCGGGACAGGACAGGGCATGCAGTCGTACCTGGTAATCGATATGAGCCGCCTCGGTCGCTTCCCTGCGCAGGAACTTCCGCCGTGCGGGAAGATTATAGAAGAGGTCGCGCATTTCCACTGTCGTGCCCGGCGGACATCCCGCCTCGTGCACGTCACGCAACTTGCCACCCTCCACCACGATCTCCGTCCCGGCCACCGCTCCATGTTCACAGGTGGTGAGCCTGAATCGTGAGACACTCGCAATGGAAGGCAGGGCCTCCCCCCGGAATCCCAGGGTCGTAATTGCAGTCAGTCCCTCCTTGTCGCGCAGTTTGCTGGTAGCATGCCGTTCCAAACTCAGTAATGCATCCTCCCGATCCATCCCGCACCCGTCATCGCTCACTCTTACCAGTGCCACCCCGCCCCGCTGACTTTCCACCCGCAACTCTTTGGCCCCTGCATCAAGACTGTTCTCCACCAGTTCCTTCACCACACTGGCCGGACGCTCCACTACTTCCCCGGCCGCCACCTGGCTCGCCAGGGCATCGGGCATGACGTGAACACGGGGCATGAGCAAAGCCTAGGGGCTTATCTCACCCGCGCCGATTCAAATCACCTTCCGGTCCGAACTCTCGGGCCTCCAACCTCCAACTAATTGTCAAGTGCCGGAATCCAGTTTTACATAGGATTTTAGAATTTTTCTGCTGGAAGTTGTGTTTTCCTGGAGCTTGCCAATCATCCGCCTCTTTCCCCCGCTGCTGCAGAAACTAACTCTGGCACATCGCCCCTCCCTGCTCTATCTTCTTCCCGAATTCACCATGATCACGCTTACGGAAAGTGCTGTCCAGGAACTGAAAGTGCTCCTCGAAAAAAAGGGAGCTTCCGGAAAATCAGGCCTGAGGCTGGGTGTCGAGCGCGGGGGCTTGCGCTGGCTTCCAATATGCCATGCAGGTGTCCGAGAAAACAGAGGGCGACGAGGTGATCGAACAGGACGGGACGCGCGTCTTCCTCGCCGCCGACAGCCTGGAGCACCTGCGTGGAGCCCAAATTGATTACTCGCACGACCTCACCAACTCCGGGTTCAAGGTCGTCAATCCCAACGCCGCCCGCTCCTGCGGTTGTGGCACCTCCTTTCAGACAAAGAAGGAAGGGCTCGAGCCAAGTCACGATCCCGCCCTCGACGGCACGAACTGCTGCTAGAGTCTCCATCCCCCTAATGGCTCTTTCTCCCTCCACGCCGCGTTCCCCGGGCACGGCAGCGGATTGCAGAAATACTTTGAGGGCTGCCCTGCGCGAGCGGATATCAACCACTCCATATTCCCATCGCGCAAGACGCTGACCGACTCCTGATCCTCTTCATGTCCCGGCCCGACGATCTCAAGAAGTTCATCAAGCGGCGCCCACCCTGGTTCTGGTGGACCCTGGCTCAACTTCTAGCCGCAGCCTTCGCGGTAGCGAGCTGGAGCTTCTGCCTCTTTCTCTTCAGTCTCCCCGAACGGACATGGAATTACGAAACCCTTCGCAAACTCGGCCGCATTACCCCGGTGAAGACCTACGACCCTATCGAGGCCCCGGAGGGCACCAGCGCAGACCCGCAGGGTCTCCTCGCCAAATACTACTCCCTCGACAACGAACAGCTCGAGGCGCACAACCTCCACTACAAGCGCAACTACATCACCAACTTTGCCAAGCCCGAGGTCGTTCATTACGTTGAAGGCAGCTACCGCCTGACCGGCACACGCGCGCTCACCAAGGAGGACTTTTTCCATCCCGGTCTGGTCTCCCGTCTGGAAGCGGTGGCGCGGGCTGACGAACTGGCCGAGCCCAGCCCCTACCCCGTCATTGTCGAACTCCTCCTTCCCCTCAAGTCCTCCGCGGATGTGGTGCTCTTCTCCGCCGGACACCAATTCGACCTCAAATTCCTGGAACACCGTGCCCTCATTCTGCACGCAGCCCGCACGGGCACTGACAAGGATCCCCGTATCTGCCTCACCGTGGTGCCCCTCTCTTTTGAAAACTATCTTGATTCAGAGGGTAACACCCTTCCCCTCTCCGCCCCCGACCCCCTGAGGGTGGCTGCTACCTTTCCCGTCATGAAGGAGAACCGCAAGGAGTAGGATCCGGGGAGGCGACCTGCCGTCGACCCGCTTCCCCCTCACTGACCCCGCAAACGTCGCGCCTCCGCGGGTCCAACCACGAAATTCTCCGTCCCTGCCGGCTCCACCTTTCCCTTTTCCTCCACTTGATACTGGAAGATCTTGATCGGCTTTAACCCCGTCACCTGCGACATGAGATAAACCCGGATGGAGAGCGGTTCGGTACCCTGTCCCCCCGGGAGACTGCTCACCGTGAACTGCACTTCGTTAAGTCCGTCTCGCGCTCCTCCGATAATCACTTCGGACTCCTTGGTGTTCTGATAGAGATGACGACTTATCCCGTTGACCATCACGCGCACTTCGCGGCCGGGACAGTAGACATAGGTCTTGGCGATGTGCTTCACCGGGGCGCGAAGTACCACCGGTGGCTGTTCAACTGTTCCTCCCGGAAGAAACTCGGGCTTCTTGAGATGACCGTAGTTCCCAGACTCCAACTGCCGTCGCGCCTCGGGAAGATTGGCCAGATTGACGTAGTCCGCTGTGTCGTACTTCCAGCGATTACCCTCCTTCACAAAGGACAGCACGAGCAGGTTCTTAGGTGGTTTGCCTTCCAATCCGAAGTCCACCGGTCCGAAGTAAATCATCTTGGCGGTAATACCCTTCACCTTCAAATCGAGCAATTTGAGGGAACGATTGTCAGGCGGTGGCGCGGGCAGACTGAAGAGCGTGGACGCGACTGCCCGACGCTCGGAGTGTATGCGGTTAACGATGGCCGTCCTGCGATGGATTGCGGTATGCTCCTCCCATTTCCTGAAATTCTTGGTTACCATTGCATGCCTCCAGTGCTGGTAAACTGCATCGAGATGCTTGATCAGGGCAGAGTCGGCCTGCTGCGCAGTCGCCGGCAGGACGACAAGGGGTAAAGTTACTCCCAGAAGGGTCATAAGCGATCGGATCATGACGGAAACTATGGACATCTCCCGTGTGGAATGAACAATAAAATCCGCATCGTTCCATCTCGGCAGCCACGTGATCGACCAACTTGTCAAAGCGCCCTCCATCGGCGAAGAACGCGACCGGGAACTTCTCAAGGAGGCCCACTCGTTCATCTACTTCCACTCTCCCGGCGGGGACCTCGCGGCCCACTTCTTCTTCCCTCCCGCCCATGATCCGAAATCCGCAAGCGCCCCGGTCATTCTCTTCCTCCATGGCGGAATGTGGGATCTCTCCATGCCCACCCAGTTCGTGCCCCACGCCCTCCACTTTGCTCTCCGCGGCGCGGTCTGCATGTGCATCGAGTACCGTGTCTCAACCAAGGGTAACGCTACCCCTGTCGATGCCCTCGAGGACGCCGCCATGGCCATGGTCTTTCTCCGCAAGAACGCCGCCATTCTCGGCATCGATCCCGCCAAGATCGTCTTCGGCGGAGCAGGATCCGGTGCGCACCTCGCCCTCTGCTGCGCCACCCTCCCTGAAATCGGGAAGGAACCCGGGGAACACTTTCGCCCTTCCGCTCTTTTTCTCTTCAGCCCCCTTGTCAACACCACCCGCAAGGGCGTAGGTGGCGAGAACTTCCCCTCCAGTGAAGAAGCCAGGATATACAGCCCGTCGGAACACGTGCCCCAGACAGACCTCCCTCCCTGCATGCTCTACCACGGGCGAAATGACCGTCTCATTCCAATAGAACTGGTAGCCAAGTTCGCCAAGCGCTACGCGAAAAAGAAAAACAGCTGCGATCTGATGGAGTTCGAGGGCGCAGGCCACACCTTCTTCAACTACAATTCACACCAGCAGAACTACGAGGTCACCCTGCGTTCCGCAGACTGCTTCCTGGTCGCCCTCGGCATCCTGGAACCCGATCCCCTGATGGGCGAGTTCTAGCTCGAAACACACAGCGGAGGGTCGTGCCCTTTCGGGCCAGCAACTTGAAAACTGAACCGTCTAATTCGAGGATCCGCGGAGCAACTCCCGGCGACATCGACGAACTCCACTCCCTGGTCTGCCACCTGGCCGACTACGAAAACCTGGGGCACACTGTAATCTCCACCCCGACCGACCTCCAGGAGGCCCTCTTCGGTGAGACTCCCCGGGCGGAAGCCCTCGTGGCCGAGACTCCCGGCACAACCGAACCTGAATCTCCCTCCCGGCTGGCGGGAATTGCCATCTTCTTCCCCACCTTCTCCACCTTCACCGGACGTCCAGGTCTCTGGCTGGAAGACGTCTATGTCCGTCCGGAATACCGCGGTGAGGGCATCGGCAAAGCCTTTCTCGAACGCTTCCTCACCATCGCCCGCGAACGTGGCTGCGCTCGTGCAGAATGGTCGGTCCTCGACTGGAACACTCCCGCTATCAAGTTCTATGAACGACTCGGCGCTACCGTCATGCCCGACTGGCGTATTGCGCGGATGGACCTGTGAGGAAGCTGCGCTACTTTCTCCCCCTGCAGATCATGGCTCCAATTAGCCTCTCCATCCCTGCCCCACACCCGGGGAATGCTGGATCGCGGTTACATTTCCGTGTTCGATTGGACGGAGCTTGCACCCAGGGTGATGACCTGTAGCTTCGTGGCACAACTCATCCCACCATGATCAGAAACACACTACTCGCTGCCATTGCCTTCATCGCCTCGCTCCTCATCGCCTCCGCTCAGGATGCTCCCAAGCCGCCCAACCCGCTGGAGACTCCATCGCCCAAGGGTGCCAGGGCCTACATCATAGGCCTCAAGGACGGCAAAACCGTCAAGGGGTCCGTCACCATCCGCTTTGGACTCAAGGGTATGGGCGTCTGCCCCGCCGGCACCTACCTCCCGGACACCGGGCATCATCACCTTCTGGTCAACATGGACGTCTCGGAACTCGAATCCAAGATGCCCATTCCCTCCATCGAAGGAAAATGCCTCCACTACGGCAAGGGCCAGACCCAGGTCACTCTCGATCTGCCCAAGGGCAAGCATACTCTCCAACTCGCCTTCGCCAACTTCGCCCACATCCTCCACAAGCCTGCGGTGGTCTCCAAGAAGATCACCATCACGGTGGAATAGAGGTCGTTAATAATCCCCAAATCATCGAGGGCTCGCCCCGCCCTCAAAAGAGTATTTCAAGTCGACGAGCACCCTTCGTCGGCTTGAAAGCCTTCAATCCGATTTGGAGATATTCTCACCAGTAACTGGCTCAAGCACCGCTTGGAAGAAGCCTCTTACCAGCAATTCTTCATTCCTGCTGGCTTCGCTGAATCCCGATCCTCGCCCAGACCTCTCCTACGGCAGCTGTGTACTCCCCATAAGATAGCGATCACATTCCCGAGCCGCTCCCCGCCCTTCGTTAATTGCCCATACAACCAGGCTCTGACCGCGGCGCATATCTCCCGCCGCAAAAACCCCTTCCACATTAGTGGTGTATTGTTCGTGCTCAGCCTTGACGTTACTCTGGGCATCGGTTTCGAGTCCGAATCTTCCTACAATCTCCTGCTCTGGACCAAGAAATCCCATCGCCAGGAGGACTAGCTGACTCGGCAGAATGCGCAGCGTCCCCTCCGTCTCAACCGGAGAGAATCGCCCGGCCTCATCTTTCCCCCAGGTGATGTCTAGTACCTCGATACCAGACACATTGCCATCATCATCCTTGATGAAACGCTTGGCCATGACGAGATACTTGCGGGGCTCTTCCCCCTGTACGGCCTGCGCCTCCACTTGACCATAGTCGAGGGTATAGACCTTGGGCCACTCAGGCCAGGGATTATCCGGAGCGCGCTCCATTGGCGGCATGGGCATGATTTCAAGCTGTATAACGCTTTTGCATTTCTGGCGAAGGCTCGTACCGACACAGTCTGTTCCTGTATCACCCCCACCAATGACAATCACATCTTTCCCTGTCGCGTTGAGTTCTTCCGGGTTGGTTCCATCGAAATCGTGATCAAGTTGGTGACTCGTATTAGCGGTGAGAAAATCCATAGCCATATGGACACCCTTCGCATCCCGGTTGTCGATCGGCAGATCCCGTCCCTTGGTGGCCCCACAGCAAAGGACCGTCGCATCAAATTCTTTGATCAATCGCTCCTTCGACCACTCCGGGTCTTTCCCAATATCGACGCCCGTCACAAACTCAACTCCTTCTTCGCGCATGAGGTTGACACGGCGGTCAACGACCTCCCTCTTATCAAGTTTCATGTTGGGAATCCCATACATGAGCAATCCTCCTATTCGATCGGCCCTCTCAAACACTGTGACTTGATGGCCGGCTCGGTTAAGCTGATCCGCACAAGCAAGCCCTGCTGGACCAGAACCAACCACCGCAACCTTCTTTCCTGTCCGCTTGGCAGGAACCTGAGGCGTAAACCACCCTTCTTCCCAACCTCGGTCGACAATGGAGCACTCAACATCCTTGATCGTCACGGGGGGTTCTATGTAGCCGAGCACACAGGACCCTTCGCAGGGAGCCGGGCAAACGCGCCCAGTGAATTCCGGAAAATTATTGGTTTTACGCAAACGCTCAAGTGCTTCCTGCCAGCGGTTGCGATACACGAGATCATTAAACTCCGGGATGAGGTTGTTGATCGGACAACCGCTGGCCATGCCGGAAATAAGAAGCCCCGTATGACAATAGGGAGTGCCGCAATCCATACAGCGCGAACCCTGCTCCATCACTTTCTCGTCCGAACGATCAGCATGAATTTCCTCCCAGTCCTTGATGCGCTCAAGCGGGGGGCGATGGGGAATCGTTTCCCGTTCGGTATCTAAGAATCCTGTTGCTTTTCCCATTGCGTCGAAATTTGTTTGCTTGGCGAGAGCGCGAATCACTCTGTGCTGAAACGCGACGCTGATCACCGCGCCACGATCCCATTGGTTTAATTCCTGGTTCAGTTCCCCACCTTGGCGTTTTCTTCGAATGCCGCAAGAATGACAGCTTCTCCTTCGAGTCCACTTTCTTCGGCTCTCTTGATGGCGTTGAGAACCCTCTCGTAGTCGGCCGGGAGTACTTTGAAGAACTTGGGCACGATATTGCTCCAGTCATTGAGAAGCTTCTTTCCCTTACGGCTTCCGGTAAGAGCAACGTGCTTCTCAATGCGATCTTTAACCTCAGAGATCTCGCTGTCACCACACTCGATCAACGGATAGAGATTAACCATCGCCCGGTTGAGCTTGGACTCAAAGTCACGGTTCTCATCGTATACGTAGGCAACACCACCACTCATTCCGGCAGCAAAATTGCGCCCGGTTCCACCAAGGCAGACTACAGATCCACCAGTCATATACTCGCAGGCGTGGTCGCCCACTCCTTCAATCACCGCATGCACCCCGCTGTTGCGGACACAGAAGCGTTCCCCTGCTACGCCGACAATATTAGCTTCCCCGCTCGTCGCACCGTAAAACGCCACATTGCCAATAATAATGTTTTCATCAGGAACAAAATCAGCGTGAGAGTTCTTTGGGGGGTAGACAATAATCTTGGTTCCGCAAAGACCCTTCCCAAAATAATCGTTAGCGTCCCCTTCCAACTCAAGCCTCATTCCTTTCGGACAGAATGCCCCGAAACTCTGGCCTGCACTTCCCGTAAACTTCAGTTGAATCGTATCCTCGGGAAGCCCTTCGGCACCGTAGCGACGACTGATCTCGGCACCTGTAATCGTGCCCACCACGCGATTGGTATTGATGATGGGGAGTTCCGCAGAAACGTTCTCACCAGATTCCAAGGCTGGCTTGCAAAGCTCCAGGAGGGTGGTGTTATCCAGGGCTCGGTCAAGCAGGTGGTCCTGCTCCTGAGTGCAGTAGGTCCCCACCTCATCACTCACCTCTGGCTGATAAAGAATCTTAGCGTAATCAAGTCCCTTAGCCTTCCAGTGATCAATGGCCTTGCGCATTTCCAGACGATCGCAGTGCCCTATCATCTCATTGATCGTGCGGAAGCCGAGCTTGGCCATCAACTCGCGAACTCCTTCAGCCACGAAGTTCATGAAGTTCACCACGTTCTCCACTGCGCCGTTGAACTTTGCTCGAAGGCGTGGATCCTGCGTAGCCACTCCAACAGGACAGGTATTCTTGTGACAGACCCGCATCATAAGACAACCTAGAGTGACGAGCGGTGCGGTTGAAAATCCATACTCTTCCGCACCAAGTAGAGCCGCGATAACCACGTCACGGGCAGTTTTGAGTTGGCCATCCGTCTCTAAAACCACCCGACTGCGCAGATCGTTAAGAAGCAGAGTCTGATGAGTCTCTGCCAGTCCGAGTTCCCATGGGCATCCGGCGTGCTGAATGGAGGAACGGGGACTTGCACCTGTCCCTCCATCGTGACCGGAGATGAGCACAACGTCTGCCTTCGCCTTCACCACACCTGCAGCCACTGTCCCAACACCAATCTCGGAGACGAGCTTGACATTTACTCGCGCATTAACATTCGAATTCTTGAGATCGTGGATGAGCTCCGCCATATCCTCGATTGAGTAAATATCGTGGTGGGGCGGTGGAGAAATCAGCCCCACTCCCGGTGTCGTACCCCGAACTTTTGCAATCTTAGGGAGAACCTTGTGACCCGGAAGCTCTCCTCCCTCTCCAGGCTTGGCACCCTGAGCAATCTTGATCTGCAGTTCCTCGGCATTAACGAGGTAGTGACTGTGGACTCCGAAACGTCCGCTCGCGACCTGCTTGATGGCGCTTTTTTTGGAATCCCCATTGGGCAGAGGTTCAAAACGCACCGGGTCCTCTCCTCCTTCCCCTGTGTTGGAACGCCCGCCAATCCGATTCATCGCTACGGCGAGAGCCTCGTGGGCCTCTCTGGAAATAGAGCCATAGGACATGGCACCGGTTTTAAAGCGCTTGACGATTTCGGAAGCAGGTTCGACCTGCTCCAGAGGAATCTCCTTCTCCGGATCGAACTTGAACTCCATCAGTCCGCGCAAAGTGTAGAAACCCCGCGCCTGGTTATCGATCAGCGTACTATAGTTTCCGAAAAGCTCATAGTCTCCGAGACGAGTAGCCTGCTGCAGAAGATGAATACTCTGAGGATTGAAAAGATGGCGTT
>Ga0310120_10002708_pt1 | contig 12810 bp, 6 predicted proteins | sample CB27_AW_983_MG_FD_203506 | JGI IMG/M metagenome (GOLD analysis project Ga0310120, IMG submission 203506) | Marine microbial communities from Western Arctic Ocean, Canada - CB27_AW_983 | ecosystem: Environmental > Aquatic > Marine > Oceanic | place: Canada: Western Arctic Ocean | collected... | reverse complement strand
TGTTGTATCCGAACAGCACCGAGGGGATATCGCGTTACATGACCTTGGGCCTGGCCGTGTCGCTGATTGTCGGCCTGGCGACGGTCAACATCATCGGTGTGCTGTGGGGCGGTTGGGTACAGAGCCTGACGACGGTGTTCAAGGTCGGAGTGGTCCTGGCGGTGGCGGTGTTGCCGTTTTGCGTCGTCGGGCTCCACGAGCGAGCCGCTACGATCGGGACGGTATGGTCGGCGGCGTTGCCGATGGTCGAGGATACCCCGTCGGCAGCCTCCCGCTTTGCCATCGTGCTGCTGGCGGTGATGTGGGCGTACAACGGATGGCACGGGATCACGCCAGTGGCCGAGGAGGTCCGCGACCCGGGCAAGAACATCCCTCGGGCACTGCTCATCGGAGTGGGAATCCTGACAGTCCTGTACGTGTCGGCCAACCTGGCCTACCACCTGGTGGTTCCGATGGAGGAGATGATCGACGGTGAGAACCGTAAGAAAGTCGCGGTGCTGCTGTTCGACCGGCTGTTGGGTCCCGTCGGAGGCCAACTGATGGCCGTGGGAGTGATGGTCAGCACTTTTGGCGCAATCAACAGCAACCTGCTGCTGGGGCCTCGCGTGCCGTTTGCCATGGGACGTGACGACCGGTTGCTGGGTTGGCTGGGTCGGGTCAACCCCCGCTTTCGGACTCCGGCTCGAGCGATCGGAGTGCAGGCGGCGATGGGAGTCCTGTTGCTGATCGGCTCGACACTGCTGGTCGATAGCCTGCAGTCGCGGTCGGGAGGCGGCCCGAGCGTGTTTGACCTGATGACCAGCTACATCATCTTCTCCTCCAGTATCTTCTACGTGCTGGCGGTGGTGGCGGTGCTGGTCCTGAGGCGGCGTCACCCCGAGTGGGAGCGGCCGTTCCGAGTGCACTGGCTTGTTCCGGTGGCCTACCTGCTGTTCTATGTGTGGTTCCTCGGCCACGTCTTGATCGGCAAGCCGGTGGAGTCGGGGATCGGGATCGCCATGAGTCTCTCGGGGATCCCCGTGCTGCTGTTGAGTATCGCCTGGTCACGCCGACGCGGGCCCGACGAGGACGGGCCGTCTGACACCCCGACTGGAATCACACCCAATGAATAAGCCCTACATGGCCCTGCAGCCCACCGAGGTGGCATTGCTGGACGCCGCCAGCCGGATCTACTCGGCCCGTCTCGCCTCGGGGCAAGTCTCCGAGGGGGGGGGTGAGGCGGCAGCGATTGAGACGGCGGTGGCCGAGTCGATCAGCATGGGCCGCCTGATCGACGAGAAAGTGATGGCCGACAAGGAACTCGACTAGCCCGCCGCAGGCGGCTTAGCCAAGTTGCCCGAGAATCTCGTCGTGCTCGGGGAAGCGGTCGACGTCGTGCTTGCTGAAGATCATCTTGCCGTCGACCACGACGTCGAAAATCCCGCCAGCACCCTCGATCAGCGTCGCCTCGACACCGCAGTGGTCCTTGATCGCGGCGGCCAGACCGGACGCCTTGGGCTCGTAGTTTCACTGCATGCAGTAGGTGATCGAAATCTCCATCCCTGGTCGGCTCCCTGATTGAATAGGGCTGAGTGGTGCTGAGGCGTGACGGGCTGAGCGTGTGAGCCCGGTGTCGAGGTTTACTTGTCGGTGCTGGGCGTTTTGGGCGTGGCCGGACGCAGCGGAACCCGAGTCCGGCGACTGGTGAGATTGCGGCGGTAGAGCTTGACCGCTTCGCGGAACTGCAGCGGCACGGGGATGTCCTGAGAGTTGATCGAATCGGTCTTGCGTGTGCGTTGTGAGCGGCCGGTCCGCTTGCTGCCCTGGGACTTGATGGTGATGCTCTTGAGCAGATCCTCGAACTGGCGCCGCCTGGCCTGTGACTCGGGCGAATTGTCGTCCTTGGGCACATCGACGTTGTCCCGAATTCGCCCGGCGAACTTGTGGACGTCTTCCTTGGTCCAGCCGAGTTCCTTGAGCAGTTCCGGATCGACCTCGCCGCGCTGGATTTCATCCTCGAGCCGTTTCAGGACCAGGTTGGCGGCTTCCTTGCTGAATTCCTCGTTGGCCGGATCCGCCTCGGATGCTTCCGAGCCTGCACCCTGGCCCTTGCGATTCTCGGCGCCGGGGTCGTCCCCCTGTTGAGCCGTCCCGGCTCGCTTGGCGGTTCCGCCGGACCCTTCGACGGCATTCTTGCCCGAGGTGCCCTTGCCCCCCTTGCTTCCCGGCTTGTCGCTCGGCTTGCCACCCGGCTTGCCTCCGGGCTTGCCCGTCTTTCCGCCGGCGGCGTCTTTCTTGCCGTCCTTCTTACCACCCTTTTTGTCACCGGGCTTGTCACTGGCCTTGCTGTCGCCCTTGCCGCCTTTTTTGTCACCCTTGTCGGACTTGGAGTCGCTGGGCTGGGCGTTCTTGGGGTCGCCGTCTTTGGAGGCTGCGCCTTTCTTGGCGGCTCCGGGCTTTTGACCGGCGCCGTTCTGCTTCTTGTCGGCCGCCTCGGGCTTCCCGTCGGGGTCGGAACCCTCGCCCTTCTGCCCGGCAGCACCCTTCTTGGTCTTGCTGCCTCCCGAGGATCCCTTGGTTTTCTTCGGCGGCGGGTTTCCCTTGCCGTCTTTCGGTGTGGATTTCGACCCGTCCGGTTCGGACCCCTTCTGTCCGGGCTTCTTCGAACCGTTCTTCTTGTCGCCTCCCTGGCCCTTCCGCTTGGGCGCAGAACCGGGTTCGCCTTTCTTCTTCGCCTTGGCCGCGGCCTTCTTGTCTCCGGCAGCTCCCTTGCGGTCACCCTTCTTGTCAGACTTGTCTCCCGGCTTCCCGACCGGATCGTCGGATGTCTTCTTGGCGGCCGGAGACCCCTTGGTGCCGGTTTCACCCTTCTTCGGGGCGTCGGAGCCCTTGGGCTTGGCCTTGGGGTCGTTGGTAGAGGACTTGCCCGAGGGATCGGCCTGGTCGGGGCTGCTCTTGGGATCCCCGGTCTTGGTGTCGGGGTCGGTGCCGTCGGGATCGGAACCGGGTGTTCCGTCGGGGTTGTCCTGTGCATCCTTCTGTTTCTGGAAGTCGCGGACCCGCTTCAGGGCCTCGGCGTCGTCGGATCCGTCGTTGTTAAGCGGTTCGGCGTTGGGGTCGGGGTCGCCGGAGCCCGGTTTCGAGTTGTCCGAAGGCTTGCTGGACTTGTCGCCGGATTGGGAGTTCTTCGGAGAGTTGCCGCTGGCGGGGTCGGTCTTCGAGTCCCCGTTCTGGTCGTTGGGCTGGTCCCCCTTCTTGTCACTGGCCTTGTCATCGGCTTGGCCCTTGGGTGTGTCGGACTTGGCGTCCCCGGGCTCGGGCTTGTCGTTCTTGTCGTTCTTGTCGTTCTTGTCGTTCTTGTCGTTCTTGGGGTCGCCATCCGAGGGCGTGTCGCCCTGTTGGGGCTTTCCGTCCTGGCCGGGTTCGTCCTTCGTGTCATCGGTGGGCTTGGTGTCCGAGCCGTCGGGGTCGCCTTCGCTGCCCGCATCGCCCGGCTGGTTTTCCTGCTCGCCGTTCTCCCGCTGCTGCTTCTCCTGTTCCTGCTTCTCCTGTTTCTGCTTCTCCTGTTTCTGCTTCTCCTGTTCTTGCTGCTGCTTGCGCTGTTCGTCGCGTTGTTTCCGGGCTTCCTCGGGAGTGACCGGTTCGGTGATGAGGATATTGAGCTTGGGGGCGGTGTTGGCGCGGTTGCCCAGCGGCATCTTGTTGTCGCGAGCCTCGATCCAGTAGCTGATCGTCTGGCCGGGTTGCAGCCCGAGCGGCTCGAGTGGGAAGTCGACCGACTGGGGTCCGAAGGAGGGTTGTTCACCGGCGAAGAGTTCGCGGTTGTGTTCGACGAGCTGTTTGCCGTCGAGTTCGACTCGGAGCGTGAGGTGTTTGAGTTGGAAGTCGGGATCTCGGGCCTTGACCAGCAGCGGCACGATGGCATTGGAGGGCAGTTCGAGATCGGCTCTCGGGTCGAGCAGTTCGACGACCGGCGGCAGGTCGGGCCGGATCTCTATCGTGTGGAGTGTCGGGTGCAGGTCGGTGGCACCCTGCTCGTCCAGGCAGACAATCCGATAAAACTTCGCGTAGTCCTCGGGTTTGTCATCGCGGAAGGCGAGTGTCCAGGCCACCGAGAGCTGTGTGCCATCGGTGACCCGCATCGGGTATTCCTCGGCCCGTTGCGTGGTGTCTTCGGAATCGGAGAAGACCAGCCGGGCGGACTTGACCGGTTGCGAGGCGGTGGCATGGAGTGTGACGCGGGTGCCTTCCCAGCCCTCGATGGTGGCACTCTCTCGCGACTCGTCAGCCAGCCGCATGTACTTGGGGTAGGTGTAGTCGATCGAGGCGACCGTGGCGGAGGGGACGGTGGAGACGTGGATCGAGTAGTCGGGGGTGGTCGCGTCACCGGCTTCGATCCGGAACGAGAGGTCTTGCAACAGTCCGCGGTCGCTTTCTCCGAGCAGCGTCACCGAGAACTCGGGGTAGACCTCCTGCAGCGACCCATCCACCGGTCTCATCTCCAGTGGCTGATCGACGAACCGCTGGTCGGCGGTGGTGAAGTACAGCGTGACGTGTTCGCCGTCGTCGAGAGCCTTGTTGAGTGTGGCCTTGATCACGGGTTGGAAGCGGGCCGGGACACGGGGCGCCTCGGCGGCGTCGACAAACGAGCCACCGTCTGCGATCTGGATTTCGACCGATTCGAACTGGATCCGCGTGGGTGCGGTCGCGGCGGCTCCGAAGGCGCGCATCAGCGAGGGCCCGATCGGTTTCAGGCCCAGAGAAACCGTCAGCAGGGTGTAGAGGCATGAGACGACAACGAGGCCCAGCAGCGTGTAGGTCGATCGCATCAGGGGGCCGCGGTCGACGGTGCCGTCGAGATCGGTCTGGGAGAGTCCGACCGCGGCGCGTTTTTCGATCGAACGCATTACCGGCTGGTCGAGCTCTCGCTGGGCCTGCTGCAAATCGACGAGGTTCAGCAGGTTGCCTTCCAGGGTCGACTCGTGCGTTTCAATCTCGCGGGCCACGAACAGCCGGTTGATCCGACGTCGGTGGGGCAGCCCGATCCGCCAGCAGGCCCAGGCCAGGGATCCGCCCAGGATCGAGAACCCGATCGCCAGGCGGATCACCGGCGGAACAAAGTCCATCCCCAGCCAGTGGTCGGCGAGCACGAACACCAGCAGGTAGCCCAGCACCGCGGCGACGGCCGCGACCAGCGCCACCATGATGTCGGTCGAGCGGATCACGTCGCGGGTCCGCAGGATCTTCGAGTCGACGTATTCGTCAAACTCGACGTAGTGCGCCTGTCCGCCTCGTGTGGTGGTCGCCATCGAGCTGGTGTCCGGTACGAAGTCGAGTGGGAACGCCTCCCTGATGCCCCGTCGGCAGTATAATCGACGCGGCCGTGTGCGCGAATGTTCCTCTTCTTTCTGGGAATCTCTGCAGAGAGAATTCTCGGCTCCTGCGACCGGAATAGTCGACGCGAACCGCCTGCTACAGCGAGCCAAAACGCTGCCAGGGACATGGAGGAGAAACCGACGTGTTTGATCCGCTGCTGGGGGAAGTGAGCTCCTCGGGCCGTATCTGGGAACTCACGACCCTCGCCGTCTACCTCGGCGGGCTGCTCTGGATCGGCCTGCGAAGTGCCAGAGAAATCCACACCGTCGACGACTACACGGTGGCCGGTCGCGGGATTCCCTGGATCATCGTGCTGGCCACGACGGCGGCGACGATGGTCGGCGGAGGCGCCTCGATCGGATACGTCGGCAGGTGCTATTCGATCGGGATCGCCGCGGCGGTGATCACCTGTGCCTGGCACCTGCAGCTGATCTTCACCGGAATCTTTCTGGCTCCGCGTCTGCGAGGCATGGGACTGGTCACCGTCGCCCAGTACGTCGATCGGCACTACGGAGAAGTCGCCCGTCGGATCGCGGTGCTCAGTGGAGCCGTCTTCCTGGTGGGGGCGCTGGTGGCCCAGATGGCGGCGATCGGGACGGTGACCGAACTGGTGCTGGGGATCCCCGGCCACTGGGCGGTGCTGTTGGGTGGGACGGTGGTCGTGGTGTATTCGACCGTCGGTGGCATCCGCGCGGTGGTCAAGACCGACGTGTTGCAGTTCGTGGTGCTGGTGGCCGGGATCGGTGGGGCCTCGGCCTGGCTGCTCTACAAGCACGGTGGCTGGAGCGGCCTGGCGGCTCATCCGCAGGTGGGGCTCGAGAGTTTCAACCTGACCACGCACTGGTCCACGACCCGGCTGATCACTCTGTTTGGTGCGTTCCTGCTGGGCGAGATGATGGTGCCGCCCTACGCGGTTCGCTGCTTCATCGCTCGCGACGCAGTCGATGCGCGGCGGGGTGTCGCCGGAGGGGGGCTGTTCCTGCTGCTGTTCCTGCCGGTGGCCACCTTCACGCTGGGGATGGCCTCGAGGGTTGAACCCCAGGTGCAGCAGGAGGTTGAGCGGGAGTACCAGGAACTGCAGGCCTCGAACCGGGTCGCTCGAGAAAAAGTGCTGGCAAGGATCGAGGACCCGGCGGTCCGAGCGGACCGGGTCACCCAGTTCGAGTCTGCCGATCGAGGGCGTGCGGGGCAGGTGGCGTTTCCGGTCTTGATGAGAACCACGTTTCCACCGTGGCTGGCCGGAGTGATGATCGCGGCGGTGATCGCCGCGGTGATGTCGTCGGCGGACAGTTGCCTGTCGTGCCTGGCGACCAGCGTGATGGAGGACATCTACCGGGTTCACATCGATCCGGAGGCTGATGACAAACGCCTGTTGCAGGTGGCACGCTGGACGACCGTGCTGGCCGGGGTGCTCTCGGCGGTCTGCGCATTGATCTGGAGCAACATCGCCGACATCCTCGAGTTCATCTACGACTTCTGGGCCCCGTCGATGGTGCTGCCCTTCATCGTCGGAGCCTTCTGCTACCGGCGACACCAGGCCAAGGCCGTGGTGGCGTCGATGATCGCAGGCCCGCTCTCAGCGGTGGTCTGGCGGTTCGGGCTCGATGCTCCGATGGACATCAGCTCCGGCTTCTTCGGTGCCGGATTCGCCCTGGTCGTGTACCTGCTCGGCTGTCTGGTCCTGCCTGGACCATCGCAGACGGACCCGGCCGGCCCCATTGGACCCACGGAGGATCAGCCGTGATCCCCATCTGGCTGGTCAGCATCCTGCACGTGGTCTCGGTCGCCTCGGCCATTGTCATCCTGGCGTGGATGGCCGTATTGGCCTGGCGCGGCTGGCGGGCGAGGCCGTGACCCGGCGGCGACGGCGACCCGATGAACGGCAAGAACCCCGTTGGGGTTCTTTTGTGAACCGGGGTGGTGGTGGTGGGGGGTGTCGTGGCACGTGACCCAGCGTAGGCCGCCCAGGGCGGCCAACACTGGGCTATGGGATGAAACCCCGTTAGGGTTTGGGTGTTTGGAGAAGAACGTGGGGTGGTGCGGGGAACGCCTGCGGTTCACGCGCAATAGGGGCTGTCGCTCTTCCAGCGGTTGAACCGCACGTCGTCGCCGGCGGCCAGTCGGCTGCGGGCGTCGTGCCACGAGGCGTCCCAGGCCAGGGCGTCGCCGAGTACCGTTTCGGGGTGGGCCCGGCTGCGAGCCACGAAGCCGGGGAACCACTCGCGGCCGGTCGGCTGGCCGATCGGCTGGTATCTGAGGTCGAAACTCCAGCGGATGCGGTCGCTGCGGTTGGGCAAACCGGCATGCTGCGTGCAGCGGTGCATGAACAGCACGTCCCCAGGGTCCATCGGCAAGGGCAACTGGTGGGGTTCGACCAGCCTGTCGGGGATCGCCACCTGGCCGCGGGTCAGCGGATTGGTGCTCTGGCAGTGCGTGACCAGGTTCCGCTTGTGGCTGCCGGGCACGACCGCCAGGCAGCTGTTGTCGACATGCGCATCGGTGATCGGGAACCAGACGGTCAGGATCTCGCACTCGTCGGCATCACCGGTGATCACGCCCTGGTCCTGGTGCCAGTCGATGCGGGAGGTCAGCCCCGACCACGCCTCCGGCGGAAGGGACGATTCGGGTAGCTTGATGCGGGTGTGCTGGACCGGGTTGGAATAGATTTCCGGGCCGATGAACTGCTCGACCGCATCCAGCAGCACCGGGGTCCTGAGTAAATCGAAGACGGCCGGTCCGTGGTGCATCGGAGTGTCGCAGCGGATGTCGGCCTGCGGTAGCGAGATGTCCAGCGCCAGGTCGTAGGGCTGCCGAGCCCGGGGTACCGTCTGCTGCAGTCGCTCGGCAAAGGGGAGCCCGGCGTGGGGCTGGTCGAGGTGGCCCTGGTCGATCCAGTGATTGACCAGGTCGTCGAGCACCACGTCGTACTCGGCTTCTACCGGGGCGAAGTCGCGAGCGGGATTGAGCAGGCCGCGGATGATGACGAAGCCGTGCTCTTCGAAGCGGGCCAGGTCGGCGGCGGTGATGCGAGTGGACGAGACCATCGGCAGAGGCCTGCGGGAAACACGGTCGTAGCCGAACTCGGCGACCAAGCGTCAGTGTAGCACACGGTGCCTTCAGGCGAGGATCCCGTCGATCACCTCGCCGTGGACGTTGGTCAGCCGGCGTTCGATGCCGTTGTGGTAGAAGGTCAGCTGTTCGTGATCGAGACCCAGCAGGTGCAGGATGGTGGCGTGGAAGTCGTGCCAGGTGGTGATGTTCTGTTCGGCTTTCCAGCCGTAGACATCGGTTTCTCCATAACTGGTGCCCGGCTGCAGGCCACCGCCGGCCATCCAGACGCTGAAGCCGTACTGGTTGTGGTCTCGGCCGGTCCCGAGCACTCCGGAGCTGGACTGAGCGAACGGGGTGCGGCCGAATTCGCTGGTGAACAGGACCAGGGTGTCGTCGAGCAGCCCGGTGCGTCGCAGGTCGGTGATCAGCGCGGCCAGCGGCTGGTCGACCCGGGCGGCTTCGCGGCCGTGGTTCTTGACCATGTCCTCGTGCCCGTCCCAGTTGTGCCGGGGCCGCCCGAAGGCTCCGCCGCTGAAGAGCTGCACGAAGCGGACTCCCTTCTCGAGCAGTCGCCGAGCCAGCAGGCAGGCTCGGCCGAAGTCGGCGGTGGGTTGCCGATCGAGCCCGTAGAGCTCGCGGGTGGCTCGGGTCTCGGAATCCAGCGCGGTGACTTCAGGAACGGCCAATTGCATTCTCGCGGCCAGTTCGTAACTGCGAATCCGGCCCAGCAGCGCGTCATCGCCGCCGCGAAGGGCGAGGTGACGTGAGTTGAAACGGGCCAGCAGCCGGCGGCTGTCGCGTTCGCTGCTCGCAGAAATCGCTCTCGCGGGGAACAGGTCGTCCAGCGGCGCGCCTCGGGCCCGCAGCGGTACGCCCTGGTGCTCCGACGGCAGGAACCCGTTGGTCCAGTTGATCGATCCGCCCGCCGGCAGGCCGCGTGGGTCGGGGATCACCACATGAGTGGGCAGGTTGCGGGTTTCGCTGCCCAGGCCGTACGAGAGCCATGCGCCCAGGACGGGAAACCCGTTGAGTCGGAAGCCGGAGTTCTCCTGGAAGGTGGCCGGTGTGTGGTTGGACGTTTCGGCGACCATCGACTTGATCACCGTCAACTCGTCGGCCACACCCGCCAGGTGCGGGAACAGCTCCGAGATCCACAGCCCGCTGTCGCCTCGCTGCCTGAAACTCCAGTCGCTTTGTCGCAACAGACCGACCTGGCCGAAGAAGACATCGGGCTTTTCGTCGCTCTTGAACGGTGTGCCATGCAGCCGGGCGAGTTGCGGCTTGTAGTCGAAGCTGTCGATCTGGCTGACACCGCCGGTGGCGACCACATGGATCACTCGGCGGGCCCCGGGTCGGGTGTCGGGACCAGACTTCTGTGAGGGTGTGGATGCGGCGACGGCCGGTTGGTCGTCGGCCAACAGCGACATCAATGCCGTACTGCCGATGCCGGCGGTGGCAAAGTCCAGGAAGTGCCGTCTCGAGACCGATTCAGTCGACATAAAGGAACTCGTTGGCGTTGAACATCACACGGGCCAGGGCCGCCAGGCCGTGACGGGTGACAAAGGATTCGGCGGCCTCGGCTTCGGACGGCGTCGGAGGTCGTGAAAAACAGAGTCGAAAGGTGAGCCGGACGCGGGCCTGTGTGGTCAATGCGGCCTGGCGGGTGACTCGGTCGGCGAGCCGGTCGGCCATTCGCAGTCCGAAGTTGCTGTTGAGAAGCGAGAGGGCCTGCAGCGGCGTGGTGGTCACCGCACGGCGGGGCGCCTTGGTCGAGGGGTCGGGGCAGTCGAAGGCGTCCAGGAAGCGACTGCGGCCCGAGCGGACCACGGTGCGGTACAGGCTGCGGCGATCGAAGGTGGCTCCGACAGGGTCAACGACGTCGTAGAACTGCGAGTTGTTCGTAAAACTGATGAAGTCGTAGAAACCGGGCCCGCCGATTTCGCGGTTGAGTGATCCTGAGACCGCCAGCAGGCTGTCTCGCAGGGCCTCGGCCTCGAGACGACGGGGTGCATGACGCCACAGCAGCCGGTTGCCCGCATCCCGGGCGCCCGCCCGGGGTCGAAATCGAGACGCCTGCTGATAGCAGGCGGAGGTCAGGATCAGGCGGTGGATGTGCTTGAGACTCCAGTCGTGGTCGACCAGTTGGTTGGCGAGCCAGTCGAGCAGATCCGGGTGCGAGGGCAGGCCTCCGTTGATCCCGAAATCGCTGGGGGTTTCGACCAGGCCGGCTCCGAAGTGGTGCTGCCAGAGCCGGTTGACAATCACGCGGGCGAACAGCGGGTTGCGTGGGTGAGTGATCCAGCGGGCCAGCTCGCGGCGGCGGGGGGGATCGGGAGCATCGGGCTTCAGCGCGAAGTCGGAGGAGCCGCCGGGGACGGCTGAAACCGCACCCGCTGAGACCGCTTCACCGGCCGACTCGGGGTCGCCTCGGGCCAGCACCCGAGTGATCCCCGGCGGGCGGGGCGAGACGGCGTACGACTTCCAGGTGTTCCATCGCTTGCCCAGTGTCTTCAGTTGAGCGATCTCGAACTTCAGGGCGCTGCGTCGTTGCTGCTGGAGGGGTGAGAGTGCTGAGCGGAATTCCTGGTCGGAGACCGCCTGGGCACGGGGCCCGGCCGAGGCGATGACCTGTTCGTGTGAGAGCGCGACCAGGTGCAGTTGCACTCGGTCGATCCGACCCCTGAGGTGTCGTTCCCGGAGCGTGGGGGTGTGTCGCAGCCCGATCAGCAGCCGGGCTTCATTGGCGGCGAAGCGGATCGGGCCCCGGGTACGGATGGTGCGTCCGTAGGGTTGGCCGTTTCGGTAGGCACGCACCGAGCCATCCTGCTCGAACACGAAGGCGAGATGGACCAGGTCCTGGTCGGCTCCCTGTTCCTCGGGGCCCTCGAAGCTGACGGTCCGCTTGCGGAGTTCGCTGGCGAGGTTCCAGCGTCCCGGTTCGAGCTCTCCGAAGGCGATCGCGTCGTGGACGGGTCCCTCGACCGCCTGCAGCGCGACGACGCCTCCGCCCCGTTGCTGGGTATCGTCGAGCCCGACCCAGGCCTCCAGCGTGCGGGCTTCGATCGCGTGCGGGATCGGAGGCGTGGTGACGTAACCGCGGCGGGGCAGAACCAGATGGCCGTTCTCGACCCGTGCATCACCCGAGACGGTGCCGTGCAATTGGCCGATCGAGTCGCGGGCTCCGTCGGTGAAGTCCCAGCGAGCGAACGGGCGAGGTGCCTTGGGATGGGCGGTGGCGGAGCGCCGTTCCTTGAGGATCCCGAGTCGGGCGGGAGCCTCGAGGGCGACGAGCTGTTCTTCGAGCCGCCTGCGACGGGCCTCGATGCTCGACGCGGGTGCGGAGGTGTGGCGGGGCAGCGGAGGGCCGGGCAGGTCTCTGAGTCCGTGGCGGACTCCGCTCAGCGCCGAGGCCATCCGGTAGTACTCTCGCTGAGGGATCGGGTCGAACTTGTGGTCGTGACAGCGTGCACAGTGGATCGTCAGACCGAGGAAGGTCTGGCCGACCACGCTGACGAGGTCTTCGAGCTCGTCCTGTCGTACCACGCGTTTCATCGCCTGGCTCTGCTGCGAATTGCCGACCTCGTCGTAGGGGCCGGCGACCAGGAAGCCGGTGGCGACAACGGCCAGCGGGTCGCCCGGGTGCAGCACGTCACCGGCCAGTTGCCAGGCGGCGAAGCGGTCATACGGCATGTCGGCGTTCAGGGCACGTGTCACCCAGTCGCGGTACCGCCAGAAGTTGGGTCTCAGCTTGTCCCGCTCGAAACCCTGGCTCTCGCCGTAACGGGCCACGTCGAGCCAATGGCGGGCCCAGCGCTCTCCGTAGTGAGGGTGAGCCAGTAGGCGGTCGACGAGTTGGGCCCAGGCGTCGGGTCTCAAGTCGGCCAGGAAGCCGTCGATGGTGTCAGGAACCGGTGGCAGGCCGAGCAGGTCGATGGCCAGGCGACGTGCCAGTACGCGGCGAGGGGCTCGGGCCGAAGGAGTGATGCCCGCGGTCGCCAGACGGGACCCGATGAAGGCGTCAATCGGGTTGCCGTGACTTGGTGAGCCAGGTGAGCCGGGTGCAGACGGAGGTGTTGGCCGGGTGAGCGGTCGCAGCGACCACCACAGCTCTTCGTCGCCGGCTACCGCCTGGGAGGTGAGTGGCGTGTGTGCCGAGAGAACCAGCAGGGCGATCGGGACAAGGCGGCTGAGCATGAGCTCATTATGCAACGTAGCGAGGCAGGGGGGCAGGCCACGGTGCAATCGCGGAAGATTGCACTTGCAGGTTGTCTGAGAATTCGGAGGATGACCGAATCGTGTTGCACTGACGCGGTGCGACTGGGCAAGAGGCCCGTGAGGAGATCGGCACTGGCTGTCCGTTCGGAAGCGGGTGGGACCCTGTTAGAGGAAGGAGGTGGTCGAGTG
>Ga0310120_10002702_pt1 | contig 12832 bp, 7 predicted proteins | sample CB27_AW_983_MG_FD_203506 | JGI IMG/M metagenome (GOLD analysis project Ga0310120, IMG submission 203506) | Marine microbial communities from Western Arctic Ocean, Canada - CB27_AW_983 | ecosystem: Environmental > Aquatic > Marine > Oceanic | place: Canada: Western Arctic Ocean | collected... | reverse complement strand
CGCTCCGAAGAGCTAACCCGCTTCCTTAACCTACCGGCACCGGGCAGGCGTCAGTCTCTATACATCCACTTACGTGTTAGCAGAGACCTGTGTTTTTGATAAACAGTCGGAGAAGCCGATTTACTGTGGCCACAGGCAGCGTTAACCGCCCATGGCACCCCTTATCGCGAACTTACGGGGCCATTTTGCAGAGTTCCTTAACCACCGTTCTCCCGAGCGCCTGAGTCTACTCGACTCACCTACCTGTGTCAGTTTTAGTACGGTTAACAAAGTGTCAAACCCCTAGAAGCTTTTCTTGGACGTCCCTTAGATCACTTCCCGAACATAAATGCAGTCGGTCCTCTCCTTTGGCTTATGTGGGCGGATTTTCCTATCCCACACCTCTAGAGAGTCCACGGACATTTCTAATCGTGCCGCTGACCCTACAAACGTCGTCCCTCCATCAGGTCCACTTTGAAAGCGCAGGAATGTTGACCTGCTATCCATCGTCTACGCCTTTCGGCCTCGACTAAGGTACCGGCTAACCCTGGGCGGAATTGCCTTCCCCAGGAAACCTTAGGCTTTCGGCGAGCAGGATTCTCACCTGCTTTATCGTTACTCATTCCGGCATAATCACCTCTAGACCCCGACACCGCTCCTTTCGGTACGGCTTGTATCTGATCTAGAGCGCTCTCCTACCGCTTCGCCTCTCCCGAAGGATCGACGAAACCCACTGCTTCGGTGTCATGCTTACTCCCGTTCATTATCGGCGCAAACTTTCTCGACCAGTAAGCTGTTACGCACTTTTTAAATGGTGGCTGCTTCTAAGCCAACATCCTGGTTGTCGCGGAAAATTCACTTCCTTAGTGACTGAGCATGACTTCGGGACCTTAGCAGATGGTCTGGGTTGTTTCCCTTTTGACCGCGCAGCTTATCCCGCGCGGACTGACTCCCGAGATAGTCGTACCGGTATTCGGAGTTTGGTTCGGCTGAGCAGGATGCGACTCCCCCCATGCCAATTCAGTGTCTCTACCCCCGGTACGTAGTGGCTCGAGGCTATCCCTAAAGATATTTCGGAGAGAACGAGCTATCTCCTGGTTTGATTAGACTTTCACTCCTCCCCACAGATCATCCCCTCAGTTTTCAACCTAAGTGGGTTCGGTCCTCCACGCGGTATAACCCGCGCTTCAACCTGTCCATGGGTAGATCACCAGGTTTCGCGTCTACCACTGCCGACAAATTCGCCCTATTCAGACTCGGTTTCCCTTAGGCTTCGGCCCGTAAGGCCTTAACCACGCCGACAACGGTAACTCGCCGGATCATTATGCAAAAGGCACGCCGTCACACGGCCCGAAGGCACACGTGCTCCGACCGCTTGTAAGCGTATGGTTTCAGGTTCAGTGTCCTCCCCTAAAAGGGGTTCTTCCCATCTTTCAGTCACCATACTGAGTTCACTATCGGTCGTCAGGGAGTATTTAGCCTTACGGGATGGACCCCGCAGATTCAGTCGGGGTTTCACGTGACCCGACCTACTCAGGTACCCTTCGGGAGATAATCCACTTTCGCATACGGGGCTGTCACCCTCTATGGCCCGCCGTTCCAGCAAGTGCGGTTCTACTAGCAGATTATTTTCTAACTCCCATGTGAAAGGCCCTACAACCCCGCAGAGGAAAACCCCCGCGGTTTGGGCTATTCCGTGTTCGCTCGCCGCTACTGACGGAATCGATTTTTCTTTCTTTTCCAACGGTTACTGAGATGTTTCAGTTCACCGCGTTGGCCACATGTACCTATGTATTCAGTACATGCCAGTTCAGGAACCCCGGGATCACCGTTCGTTTGTCAACTCCCCCAGGCTTTTCGCAGACTTCCACGCCCTTCACAGCCTCCTGACGCCAAGACATCCCCCATACGCCCTTTGTAGCTTGACCACATGATTCAAAGCTCTCGCCAAACCGCTTAAAAAAACAGCTTCGCTCCAACTCATCATGCGGATTACCAACAGTCCACACTCGTAATTTACGAAGTGAACGTGTAACGATTGATCCTATTAACGCGTCTTGGAGAACAATAACTGCTTGCTAGGGTTGCCCCTAACTACACAGCTTCATTCTAATTTTAAGATGCCATCTACAATACACAACAAATTGTCAAAGAACGACAGGAAGAGCTACTTCCTGCTGCCAGGATCGACAGGCCCCGCCCCGAACAGGTTCGGCGCTAGGCCAGTGGATCCTTGAACTTTTTCACCGAGGTGGAAACGACTCATTCTTCACCGGGGTGGAAACGACTCATTCTTCACCGGGGTGGAAACGACTCATTCTAAGGATGATGGCAATTGCTGTCAAACCCGGATCGGGAGATCTGGTTGAAAAATTTTTGCGAGCCCGGGCAGGCCAGGCGCACCAACCACCGAAACTGCCCATCGATCCGGTTCGGGAAAATCTCCGCCCGTCTACCTGACGGGTCACCGACGACCACTGCCTGATCCAAGCCACCTCTATGCCCCGTGTGTATAACGTTACCTGCTCAGCTTGTGCAGGAACTTCCGGGCCGGCTGAAAATTGCCGTCCAGGCGCAGGCACTGCTCAAGCAATTGACGCGCCTCCTGAGAGCGGCCTTGCTTGTGCAACACCAGGGCCAGGCGGAAAATGGAATCGAGATCTTGAGGCCGCAGACGTACGGCAAGGCGAAAGTGCCGTTCGGCCCGCTCCAGGCGCCCCAAAAGTGTCAATGCGTTGCCCAAATTGAAGTGAGTTTCGGGATCCTGGGGATTGCGTTGCAAAGCTTGTTCAAAATGGCCGAGTGACTCCTGCCAACGTCCTATCGACCCCAGCGCCACGCCCAACCCCTGATGAGCCCGCGCAGCCAGAATCTCTTGCGAGCGGGCCGCATTCGTCGGGATCGCAAGGGCCTGGCGGTAGGCAGTGATGGCATCCTCTGTTTCCTGCTGCGCAAATAGCAATTCCGCCAGTTGCACGTGGCCCTCCACCATCTGCGGGTCAGCCGAAACAGCCCGCCGAAAAGCCTGCTGAGCACGAGAAACCTTGCCTGTCTGCCGCAGGACAAGCCCCAGATTATAGAGGGCTGCGCTGTAATTCGGATCAAGCTTCAAACACTGCTCAAATTTAGCAATCGCTTTTTCGTGCTGCTGCTGATTGTTCAAGATCACTGCCTGATTGTAAAAGAACCTGGCCGTAGTTTCTTCGGCCAACACGCGATCGTGTCGAGCAGCGCAAACCCGCCTGAAAAGCAACTCCATCTGGTCCCCGGCCAACAGGGGAGCGAACCCCTGATCGCAAAGTGCCTTCCAAATCGCATAGGCGATTTGCTGATGGCCTTCGACCGTCGGGTGGACGTAGTCTTCGATGAGGTTGTAACCAATCAGTCCCTGTGGCGAGAGGTCCGCGAACAGCTTTTCAATATCGACAAAAATCACCTCCTCCGAGGCGGCCACCTCGCGGGTCGCGCGATTGACATCATCGGTCGCCCGAACGGCCATATCATCCAGTTGACAGGCACGACGATAACCTGCGTCCGCAGCTTTCCACTGCTGCAAACCCTCCTGGGCACGGGCTATCCAATAGACAGTTGGGGGATCTTCGGGCAGTCGTCGAGCAGCCGACTGAAAGTGTGCCAGGGCTTCTTCCGCCACCGTTCGACGGTTCAGATGAGACGTGTTCTGCGGGTCCAGAAGAGGTTCCAGCTTATCCAGGGCCTGGCGGCCTCGGCGGATGGAATCCTGCCACAACTCCAATTCCTCACCCGCCAGAGCCGGACTGTCCCAGCGCGAAGGGGACCAGTCCCTCAAGTTCGCCGGCACCGTACAAAGCACCACTTTGATTTGCTTGTCAGCGCAGGTGCGGATAATCTTCCGCAGATTTTCTGCAAAAAAATCCACCAGCTCCGTTCGCTCTGCCAGTGGAATGCGCTGACCCGGGTCACGTCGCACTGGCGTTGGCAAACCCGCGCCGGGCGATAACGTCCAGCTATTTCCGGACCCATCTGTCTGAGTGAAAGGCTGCAGAGCCGTGTAAGCCAGGCTGTAAATCCGAGAGCGATAGAGGAGCGGATTGAGTGCCGCCTGCCGCCGAACCGATTGCTGAAGTGAGCGAAACACACCCTTTTCAACGAACTCGTTGTGGCCGCTATAAATGATCAGAACATCAGGCTGGTAGTGAAGGATTTCGTCGGCAACAAACCTCAGCCGGTGAGACGCATACGACATCCCCGCCACATTAACGGCTTCGACCCGCCGCGCCGGGAGGCTCGATTCGAGCAACTCGCCGAGAACCGCGTGAAAGGAAGCCGCGGCTCCACGAGGAAAGCCCATTGCACTGGAACCGCCTATGCAAAAGAGCCGCAGACCCTCCGGAGGCTTGTCAATCAGGAACTGTTGACTGCTGAAGGTCCCCAGGTTTCGCGGCACCTGACAGGGATCCGATGTGAACGCACCTTGCTCCTGGTCTTTGACAAAGACCGACGCCAGGCCGGAAAAACCACGGGAGGGATCGGCTGTTTCCAAGACGGTTTTGACTCCCAGCAGCGAGAAGACGAGTTCGAGCAGAGCAACGACCAGGACGCAAACGATGATTCCATACAGTCCCTTCTTCCAAACCGGCAAACGTCGATGCTGCCCTTGCTGCGACCCTCCGCCCGTCCCTTGCCGTCCCTTTGCCAAATCTTCAGACATTATCTGGTCACGGCTCCTTCGGTACTCCAGTTGGCTGTGATCAAAAGGATCCCCTTCCGGGAAACACCTCTGGGTGGCTAAGCGAAAATCATCGGCAGACCGCTGGCGGCCTGCCAAAAAGGTCTTGTCTCTAGAATAACAGATCCGCAGCCCTGACTCGAAGGGTTGGCGATGGTCCTCCGGCGGCGGGAACAGGTCGGGAAGCCCGCGTCGCTGCCGACTTCCAGGCAAAGCTGCGGGTAGCGACAGGTGCAATCCACGGGTCGCTCTACCTGCCCCTGGCGCAAAACAGGATCAACTCTCACCCGAAAGCCCCTCCAGACCGGGAGGATGGATAGCGTGCACCGGCAAAATCCGCGGGTAGGTTGCAGATCATGCGGGGAGAGCGAATTAGAATTCCTATGGTTGATTCCGGCGGTTACAATGCAGCACAACAATCGTTTGCTGACCGCCATGCGATTTACCGGAACGCCGGTTTAGCAGGCCTTTCCAGCGAGTCCTCGCTGGCGAAACTGGGAAAGCAGGCGGTTTGCGGAGGATACTTGGTGCGAGAGTTGGTGATGGTGGCCCCACAGAGCAGGTGGAGCAGCCGGTTCACCAAATCTCGATTCTCGACAAATTTTGGGTGTGGAGTCCGGATTACTCACCATGCACGAAGCGACCAAAGTGATCAGTTACGATCTCCTGGTGACCGAGGATGGTCGAATTGTACGAGAGTCACCAGCCGATCAACCAGTTTCTTTTGTGGCAGGAGTCAGTCAATCCCCGCCTCCAAAAATCCAACAAGCACTTCGCGACGCGCAACCGGGCGAGGTGCGCACGGTCGAATTCCCCACACAAAATGCGGGCGCCGGGACAAGGGTTTTTCGTGCAACAATTCGTGCAGTCCGGCCGGCAACTCCAGCCGAGTGCATCCAAAAAAGGGGGCGTTTTTTCCCCCTCGACCTGTTCGACATGGGTCCACTCCCCGGTGATGCGGGCCAGACCATCAAACAGCTCGAACCATACAGTCTGATTCCGCCCTATCCCTGGGGGCAGTGGACCTACGCCCAGCGGCTGTTGAAAATCTGTACGGACGTCCCGGGTGATGCGATCGAACTTGGTGTGGCCAGCGGGGGCACCTCGTTGTTGCTCGGGCACCTGCTCAAGTCCCACGGCAAGCAGGTTTTCAGCCTGGATAGCTATGAAGGTCTGCCTCCGCCCACCAGTCGAGACAACCGCTATTTCCTCGCGGGCGACTACGAAGGTGACGGACCACTACTCGAGCGATTTTGCGGCGTGATTGAGCAAGAAGGACTCACCAACGTCGTGATTCCGGTCAAAGGTTTTTTTGAGGACACGGTCCCCAAATTAGAGCAACCTGAACACCTATGCTTTGCGCATCTGGATTCGGATCTCTATGATTCCGTCTACTGCTCCCTGGAGGGAGTCTACGATCGCATTTCTCCGGGGGGTATTCTTATCATCGACGATTTTTTCCACCACGCCCAGGGACCTGCCCGCGCGTGCTCGGTCTTTTTCAACAAAGCCCAGATTCAACCGTTGTACCACGTTGTCTTTCCGTACGCGGTAGGCATCATCAAGGGTGAGGAACCGCCCGACAACCGGCGACGCAGCCTGGACGGTAACATCTACACCTTCGATTGGCTGGCTGACGACCCGGTGTTTCGAGAATCACTCGAGTTGTCGCTGGACCGAACCGTACCCGATTCCCGCAGTCGGAAACAGGCCCGACTCCTCATCGACGTGCTGGATGACAATTCGCCCAGCAGTGCAAACATCTACCGCTACTGGGCAGCACTCGAGGACTTCTGGGACGGCATCTCTGCAACACGCTCGCGCGATTGGAAAATAAAAATCTAGCACAACGAGCAGGCACCCCGTCCGAGTGCCTCGAAGCACAACGGACAAAGACGACTGCCCACCCTGCACCAAGCTGTCAGTGCCACTTCAACCAGGCAAGACCCCGAATCGCGGGGATTCTTTCCGTGCTGCGGCATGCAAACCAGCTCCTCGATGTTCGTGAACATCGCCTTCCTCCAGTAAAAACTCGCCTGAACAGCCCTCACACGCCGTATGTTCCGCAAAATCAATTTTTTTTTACTTGGAAAGATGGGGGATCTTTAACTTTTCCCGGCCCGCTTGAATTGGTAGTCATACGATTTTGTAGGATCGAACGCGGGACAGATGCTGCACGCTTTCCTTCCTTAGTTTTTGAAACGCAGCACAACCACAACTACGGGGTTACATTATGAGTATTAACGTTTTGGTCGTCGACAGTTCCAACGAAACTCGTTCCACGCTGGTAGAATTTCTCGGGACTGCTGGAATCTCCAGTGTCACAGAGGCCAGCGACTTTGACGCGGCTATCAATCAGTCCAGCCAGGGATCCTACGACGCCGTACTGATCAACTGGAATGCATCCACCCAGGGCGACCGCAGCTTGGTCCAGGAACTTCGTGAGAATGGTACGAATTCCCCCATCTTCTTGGTCAGTGACGAATCCGAAAGTGAACTCGCTCAGCAGACCCACGGCAGCCAGGTGACCGAATACATCACCACGCCGCTTGACGCTCAATGGTTGCAGGAGACACTCAGTTCAAACTTGAGCAGCACCACCAGCTAAGCTCTCTTGGTAAAACCGAAAACCACTTTCTGCCGCAACGGTGAAAAGTGGTTTTTTCTTTGGCCGGAACTTGGCGTGACTTCACCCTCGTCCTCTCTGCTGGATTTTCGTAGCAACGCTACGAACCACCGTTCTGTCAGGAACGTCCCCTAACGAGCAACCAGGCCCCACTTCCGTCTGACACTCAAAACCAGGCCGGGTCTCCCCTGACGGTGGACCATCCCAGGCAATCTGTCCGGCTGATTGGCCCGCGAAGGGAATCAACAGCCCCAGTCTCGGCCGTCTCCCCTCCTCCGGAAAGTTGCCGTTGGGAGAACCTGGCGTCCGGTGGATAATGTCGGCCTGTACTAAATGACAGATCACTGGCCGTATCCTACAATGAAACCGGACGGCGCATTTTCACTCGCTTGCGAATCACGGCGCCGCACTTTATCCTGCTGCAAACTCCGGATTTGCACTTTGACGACCTACGAGGCCGCAGATGGAAAAACGTAACTCGCGAATTGGACTCGTCCTGTTTGGAATCTACCTGGTTCTCTACGGCGGCTTCGTGTTATTGAACGCGTTTTCGCCGGAAACCATGGAGAAGACGCCCATGGCCGGAGTCAATCTGGCGATCCTTTACGGCTTCGGACTAATCATCGCGGCGCTGGTGTTGGCCCTGCTGTACGGATGGCTTTGCAAATCAGACGACTCTGAAGTGACCGAGAGAGGAGTCGACGAGTGATCTACGAAGCGACCTTTGAAGCCACTGCCGTCTTCGCGGTGTTTGTGGCCATCACCCTGGCTTTAAGTTTTTATCTGGGTTCCCGTGCCAAGTCATCAAAAGGCTACTTCACGGCGCACGGAGAAATACCCTGGTTTGTCAACGGGATTGCGTTCGCGGGTGATTATTTGTCGGCCGCTTCGTTCCTCGGTATTTGCGGCATGATCGCGTTCTACGGGTACGATGGTTTCCTGTATTCGATCGGCTACCTGGCTGGCTGGGTCGTGGCCCTGTTTGTGATCGCCGAACCCCTGAAACGCCTGGGGAAGTTCACGTTTGCCGACGCGCTCGATGCCAAATTCAACTCGCGCGGCATCAAACTGGCGGCAGGAATCAGCACCTTGGCGGTCAGCATCTTTTACTTGATTCCGCAAATGGTCGGGGCCGGTGTTTTAATTCAACCGCTGTTGGGATTAGAGCATTGGCATGGAGTGGTCATTGTCGGCACGGTCGTCATCATCATCGTCGTCAGCGCCGGAATGGTGTCGACCACCTGGGTTCAGTTCCTCAAAGGTTCACTGCTGGTCATCTTCAGCGCAGTGCTGACGCTGATGATTCTCGCCCGTGGTTTTGAAACTTCACCGGGCGGTGGCGACCGTCACGTGTTTGCATCGGTCGGGCCGGTTGGCGGGCGATTGATTCCGACCGAGAACGTGAAGCAGTACGAGAACTCAGGTGATTGGCCCGAGATGCCGGTCGTCCGTCTGGAAGATCCGGCAACCAACTCAAAATCCGTCTGGCACGTCGAACTGGCTGACATTCAGCAGTTACCCGCGTTTTACGAATCCACGGTACTGCCCCTGGAGGGAAACTGGCGAAACAAGCCGTTCGTTCGAATTCAAAACAATGCGACGGGCGCGATTACCGTGTGGAGCATTGCGGGTAGGCAGGGCGATGCGTTGATGATCCATGAAGCTCAATATCGCACCATTACAAGCGAAGGGAAAGAACTGGTCAACGGTGTACTTAAGGGTGACGAGAAAGGCGAACCGGAATTGTACCCGGTCGGTACTGTCACTCGCTTGCCTGACGGCAAAGACAAAACAGGGCCCCTCGGGCCGTTGGAGTTTTTCAGGACACTACAAAACAGCGAAGTCATGTTGTGGGGCAGTACAACAATCAGTGACTCGGCTGGCGAGTCGACGGTTTACTTTCAAAAGCCGACACCGGGCAGCCACGTCTTGCGCCCCGGCGAACATCCCCGCTTTGCAGGCATCCGAAAAAAAGAACCTGTCGAAAAACTGAATTTCCTCTCGCTGATGCTGGCCCTGTTTTGCGGCACGGCATCTCTGCCGCACATTCTCATTCGATATTACACGGTCAAAGACGCGCAAAGTGCCCGCAAGAGTACGATCGTCGGCATCGGAAGTATTGGATTCTTTTACATCCTTACTCTTTACCTTGGCCTGGGCGCCATGACCAGCGGCTCGATGGATGTGACCAACAGCAATATGGCGGCGCCTCTGCTGGCCAAGAGCATGAACGAATGGTTGTTTGCAATCATTTCTGCCATTGCTTTTACCACGGTGCTCGGGACCGTTAGCGGGTTGATTCTCGCATCGGCCGGCGCGGTAACGCATGATCTAATACAGAGTGTTCTGAAAATCGAACTGAACGATCAGCAACAGGTACGTGTCGCAAAAATCGCATCGGTCGTCGTCGGCGCGGTGGCCATTCTCCTGGGCATCCTGTTCCAAGACTTGAATGTGAGCTACCTCGTCGGCTGGGCCTTCAGCGTGGCAGCATCTGCCAACTTACCGGCGTTGGTGACAATCCTGTTCTGGAAGGGTGTCACTCGACAGGGTGTCGTCGCGGGCATCACCGTCGGCATGACCAGTTCGTTAGCCTGGATTTTACTCAGCGCCGATACATTCACAAAGGTTTATGGACTGTCGGCCGATTCAGCAATCGTCCCCTTCAGCCAACCAGGCATTGTCACCATCCCGCTGGGTTTTGTCACGCTGATCGTTGTTTCACTGCTCACGCGTAAACCATGACCCACTGACGGTTCAAGCACTTCCGGATGCCGCGTTCTGCATGAATCACAATCCTCGTCGAATTTGTTCTTCTTTGTATTGTGAGAATCCGCCCTTCTTGTACGTTGGCATAGCGGCCGGATGGTCCAGCGTACATGTGTGCAGCCACAATCGTCTGGGCTGATAGCTCCAGGCTTTGTCAATGGTCCATTGCAGGAACCACTTTCCCAGACCCTGGCCGATGAATTCGGGCAGGAGACCGAACTGGACCAGTTCAATCTGGCCACCCCCCCGCCGGACCAACTCGCTAAAACCCGCCGGCACCCCATTTACATGCAGCACATGTAATTCATTCAAGGGGGCGCAAATGATGGCAGCCAGTTCTGCGTCAGAAATTTTTCTGCGACTCAGCCAGTGGTAATCCTTTCCCACAACGTTGTAAAGATTTCGATAGTAGGAAACATCGGGAGTTGGAACTTCGATGACCGTCAGCCCGTCTCTCGGAGCCGGCACGGACTGGTCCGAAGGCGAATACATCTCCAGATAGTAGACGGTAACGTCAACAACCTGCTTGTCTTGGTCCACACCGCACAATTCCAGCATTTTCGCCAGCGGTTCTGGATCAGCCAACCGATGATCGTTTCCGATCTCGATCAGTACTTCCGCTGGCAGCCCACTGTTAGCGACCAGTTCCAGGCTGTGTTCGAACGGCACCACGTCGTCGCTCCGGGAATGAAGAATCGTTGTGTTCGGTTTCGCGGACCTGGCATTCCCCCAGTTTTTCCAGGCCGGACAGAGCAGGACGAGCGGCGTGTTGCCAGATTCGATGTTCATCGCCACAGCGCCACCACGACTTGAACCAACAACCACGTCGGGCTGATGCTGGTTGTACTCCACCTGGGCAATCTTCACCGCTTCCTCGAAATCCTCGTCGGGCAAGGAGGGATTGAGCACCGTGTGGCCGTGTTCTTGTAGAAAAATGGGTTTTCGACCGCCGGGAACGCTCGTCCAGCCGTGCAGAAAGAGAACCACCATGAACCTTTTCTCCTGGAACCTTCCCTCAACTCACTCTCATCTGAACCAGTCGCCCTCTACGCTCGCACGCGTGAGACGCGGCAACATGACAATTGTTCACATTGGAACGTCGGCAGATCACTCCCATGTCTGGCCGACACCTTTCCCGGAGTCAGCGCCTGTCCAGCCCCGACATTGGTCCGCCAAGTGTCGCCTTGTCGATCGATTGCGGGAAACAAGTACTGTATTTCACCCGAACTTTTTCGTCAAGAATCGTAGCAGCAACGAGGCTGACTCCTGGAAAAAATTTTCATCAAACCGGGTCGGAAAAAAAACTCGTTCTCCGGAACGAAGCGCCGCCGAACCCAAAGCCACAAGGGACACCTGCGAATCGGACACTGGAAAGAAACTGACCTCGACTGCCCGATGTGTGGCTGCCATATTACTGAAATTGAAGTTTCCGTTCGCGACATCCCGAAGCCAGAACACGACTGGAAACGGACCCAACATGGCGAACCGTGGCAGAACAACTCGCTACCGCCGTCGAATCAATTCCCCTGGAAATTTCAAGAATCGTCAAGCAAGGTCATCCAGCCTGCGGTCCGCGGCCCACTTTTTAACCGAACTGCTACTCGAGCTGAAGACACAACACCGCTGGCTACCCTGGCCAGCCAGCACTTACGAACGGATTGTGGATACGCTCCGGAGCAGAAAACTGGCAAAAGCACCCTCTTCGCAAAGGACTTCCCCATGCGTGCCTGGTCGACTTACCTTCTTCTCGGCGTGTTGGGCCTCGGCTGCAACCGCATCGAGACAAACCAAGCGCAACCCACGGAGAACCAACTTTCAGAGACTGGAGACGAATTGAAACAACACCTTGAGCCACAACCCGCTCGCGTTTCGAAGGTTTCGCACGTGCTCACGGCCGATACCGAATACTACACCACCGGACCGCAACAAGGCCGACCTGCTGATGGAAAATTCCTGGCAGGCACGAAAGTAAGCATTGTTGAAGATGCGGGAAGCTACCTGCTGGTACAGCCTGCGAGCGGCTTGGCAGCCTATATCATCGCTGATGTCGTCGAACCACTGACGTCACAAGGCACCCGGTAAATTCGGCATCCATATGCTCCGGATTCCTGCCAAGCGGTTCAGGTACTTGCCACACGGAAACTCTCTACGTCCTTGCGCCGAATCGAATCCAGAATACCGTCCCACAGTTGCAACCGTGCGTGCAGAACCTGGCCGGCCGCTACGCGAGCTTCTGCCACCCGCTCAGAATGACCGTCACACAAACGGCTCACTAGATTCTCTGCCCAAACGGAATGTTCACCAGCGTCCAATTCGATGTGCCTTTTCAAATAATAAATGAACTTGCCACAAGGTACGCCTGCCTCATGCAACTTTTCGAGCATCGGCTGGAACATCTCCGGTATCAGTTCTTCTCGACCATAAAACAGGGCGGCCGCCAGAACGTGGTGCTTGCCCAGTTCGATCATCTCGAAAGTCTGCGACACAAAACGACGGGCCACCTCGGGGACTTCGGATCGCTCCAGGCTTTGCTCCAGAGTCATCCCCCTGGAGAGTTGGCCAACGAACGAACGAATCCAGTGTGGGTCGGCGCCTATTTCCAGCATCGCTTCCAGATAAAGTTGATAGTGGCTGGAAAACGAACCGTCTGCTCCCTGATCCGTTTCTTCGCCCAACACAATTTCGTTAATCAAGCGGGCAGCTTGAACGTCTCCCGGTGGCAGCCAGGGAACACCCACTCCTGCAAGCTG
>Ga0310120_10002700_pt1 | contig 12843 bp, 8 predicted proteins | sample CB27_AW_983_MG_FD_203506 | JGI IMG/M metagenome (GOLD analysis project Ga0310120, IMG submission 203506) | Marine microbial communities from Western Arctic Ocean, Canada - CB27_AW_983 | ecosystem: Environmental > Aquatic > Marine > Oceanic | place: Canada: Western Arctic Ocean | collected... | reverse complement strand
GGCGCTTTACTGGGAACGATCACGGTGGCCGGAATCATCTGGCTGGCGTGGTGGTTGTTCGGCGAGTCGGCTGGCTGGACGGCCGGAGTGTTGGCCGCCCTTTACCCTGGCGGGATCATGACGAGCGTCTTGATATTGAGCGAGGTGTTTTTCTGCCCGCTGATGTTGGCGCAAATTGCCCTGACGCTCTTGGCGCTTCGAGCCCCGTCACTCCGGCGGGCAGGTTGGCTGGCGATTGGTTCTGGGGTGTGTGGCGGCATGGCTGTGCTGACACGACCCAGCTGGCTGATCTTTACACCGGTCGCCTGGCTGGTCTCCTGCCTGGTTTGCCGAGAGATCACTCACAGATGGTTCTCCGCGGCCATCGCGCTGTTGGGATTGGTTCTCGTATTGACGCCCTGGTGCCTGCGTAATTTCAGCGTCACTGGCCACTACGTAACGACGACCCTTCAGACTGGCGCCAGTCTCTACGACGGGTTGAATCCTCGGGCGACCGGTGCAAGCGACATGTACTTTACTGACCAATCCGTGGATGCGGTGTGGCAACGGATGCACGCGATTGGCACCGAGCAGGATTGGGAATTCGCCTGGGACCAAGAGATGAAAACCGCCGCGAGGCGATGGGCGGCCGAGAACCCTGGACAGGCGGTGCGACTGGCGGCGATCAAGTTCGCGCGGATATGGAATCCGTTGCCGAACGAACCAACGCTACGTGGCGGCTGGCTCGGGTACGGATGCGCCGCAGTGTACTTGGCGATTATCATACCCGCCGCCTGGGCATTGATCTGCAGACGTTTCGCGCCCGAGCTGTGGATTTGGCTGGTACTACCCACGGCGTATTTTACAGCCTTGCACATGATATTCGTCGGTTCGATACGCTACCGTCAGCCGCCCATGCTGTTGTTGATTGTGATTGCCGCCACGGCGTACTTGGGCTGGTTGCGGCCCAAACAATGGATGGCGGCGTCTCCCCGCCACGGGCACGGGAACTAAGGCTATTTTCACGAAATTCATTGATATTTGCTGGTTTCTAATCACGTGGGCTCTCACGGTTATGATCGTGTGCGCGCTCTTGGGTGCGGTCTACTTTTACAACCGCGTGGACCAGGAGATTCGCAACGCGGTGCAACGGCATCTAGCCGAAGTCTATCCGGGGTTTAACGTGTCCGTTGGTTCAGCCCGTTTGATCGAACGCCGCGGTTTCGAGATTCAGGATGTAAATATCGCGGAGAAACCGAGCGGGGCAGGCGAAACTGGCGTCGTTGCTTTTTTCGACGAGATATTTGTACATTGCGAACCGACGATTCAAGGTTTACTGGACGGGGAAATCAACGTGCAGCACGTGACGATTCGCCGGCCGGTGCTGCACGCCGTGCGGTCGGTGGATGGCCAATGGAATGTTCGGAGCCTCTTGGATGCTTCGTCGGCCAGTGGCGCCCCGTGGCCAAGGGTCGGTATCGAGAACGGCACGGTCGAAGTCACCGACATGTCACGGGCACCGTACGGGCGGTTAACGATCCGGGACGTCAACCTGAACCTGGAACCCGAAACGGCGACGGGTGAGACCAGCGTCGGGTCTAATGCAGTGGTCCGCTACCGTGGTTCGTTCACGAGCAATTGCTGTCAACGTACGAGTTGCGAAGGATGGATCGACCCTCAGAGAGGTGACTGGAGCCTCAAAGGAAGCGCTGATCACTTTGTCATCTCACCGGAAATGCAGGGCGTATTGCCAGCGGAATTGGCGGTATTCTCGGCAGGGCTCGCGCGACTGAGAACCAACGGATCATTGGAATTTCAGCTTTCCCGGCAAACATCGCGCAGTCCGTCCTTCGACTACCACATCCACGCCGAACTGGTCGGCGGCAGTTGGTATGATCCACGGCTCAAGACACCGATCAGTGATCTGCAAGCCAGCCTCGATCTTGATCGCACCGGTGTCACGGTCGACAAACTGTCAGCGCGGTACGGTGGCGCGGAACTCGATTTGTCCGGTCGTTGCAACGCTCCATTTAACTCGCCTACAGGCTTCATCGAAGGGACGACGGAGGGATTGGTTGTCGACGCGGAATTAATGGCCCTTTGTCCCACCGCGGTGCAATCAATGTGGAGAAAATTTCGGCCACTGGGTCTGATCGACGGACGTTTTCATCTGGCCTACGACGGCGTTCGCTGGAAGCCCATCATCGCCGTTCAGTGCCTAGACGTGTCGCTCCAATGGGAGAAATTCACTTATCCAATCGTCTCGGCGCGTGGCCAAGTGACCTTTGGCGATCCCAAGCTGGGCGACCGTCGTCTGGTGGTGGATCTCGAGGCTGGAGACATGCGTCATCCGATTTGGATCGACGCAGACGTGGACGATCCAGGCCCCCTATGGACCGGATGGTTCTCGGCCAACACGGACGCCTGGCTGCCGATCAACGAGCGATTTGTCCAGGCACTTAAGCCGAAGCACCAGCGCATCGTGAAGGCTTTTTCACCAGAAGGTTTTCTGAAAATCAACGCAATCTACCAGCGACCTCCAGGCGCGACGGAGGTTCGCAATGATGTAGCCATTGTATTAAGGCAATGCTCCGTGCGACACGAGAAGTTTCCGTACCCGATCAGCCAATTGAGTGGGAAGCTGACCAAAGCGAACCAACAGTGGCGATTCGATGAGTTGTTCGGCCAAAACGACGACGGAGTGGTCGAAGCGGAGGGCCATTGGAATCCAGATGATCGCGGCGGTGTTCTTGTCCTCAAGGGGAAAGCACGAAATGTCAGCATTGATGAAGACCTGCGGCAGGCACTCAGTCCTAACATCCGCACGCAGATCCAAAACTTGCGACTTGAAGGGAATATCGCCGAAGTCGACGTCGACATGGAGCATATCCCAACTGAGAATGAAACGCACCTCAACGTCGTCCTCACGCATAAGCCGAACGACTCAGCCAGTCCACTCCATCCGATCTCGGCCAGTCCGCACGCGTTTCCGTATCGAATCGAAGCGATCTCAGGAAAAGTCACCTACCGGGACGGCCAAGTCTGGATGGAAGGCCTCCGAGGTCGCCATGGCCGACGAGTCCGCATGGCGACGGAAGGACACGGGTCGGTGGACGACAGCGGTGACTGGAGTGTCGAGTTTGACGGACTTACGGTGGACCAACTTCGCACGGACGATGACTTCTTGGAGGCGCTGGCCCCGAGGTTCCGGCGATCCGTGGAACAGTTGTCGTTGGACGGACCGATCAATCTGACGGGAAGCCTGAGCTTCAGTGGAACGGCGGACGCCAAACTCCCGACACGATCCCAATGGGACATGGCTGTCAGCATGGAGGACGTGAGTTTTAGTTCAGGAATACCGCTGGAACATGTGTCTGGGTCGCTGCGGGCAGTCGGCCGATTGCAAGGCAACCGATTTGCGACTCAAGGTGAGCTCGACATCGATTCAGTGACGTGTCATGGGATCCAGTTCACACGATTGAAGGGTCCTCTTTGGCTGGATGACCAACGACTTGTCTTAGGACAGCGTGCGCAGGCGGTTGGGCAACAACCGCTCACGGAGAGGATTCAAGGGCGTGCCTTTGGCGGTTCGGTATCGTCGTTCGGCGAGGTCTCATTGTTGGATAAAGGCAGCTTCGATTTACAGATCGAATTGAGTGACGGACAGTTTCCTCACGTGCTGCAGGAATTCAACAGCGGTATAAATATGGCGGAGGGTACGAATGAAGTGGGAGGGTTGTTATCAGGCCAACTACGTTTACAAGGTGTTCAACAACGCCAACATCTACTGAGCGGAAGCGGTAGCATGCAACTTCGAGACGCCGACCTGTATGAGTTACCCCCTGTATTGGCGCTGCTCAACACCATTCGGTCTGCATCGAGTGATCGCACGGCTTTCAATTCGGCCGACGTGGCCTTCACCATTCGCGCCAATCAGGTGTACCTCGACCTCATCAGTCTGCAGGGCGATACGCTGGCTCTCAAAGGCAAAGGAGAAATGAATTTTGACCGCGAGATTAACCTGAATCTCTATACGGTTTTGGGACGTGAGGATAGTTCATTTCCCATGATGCGAACGTTGTTAGGGATGGCTAGTCAGCGATTTCTGTTGATCAACGCGAAAGGACCGTTGGAAGATCCGAAGCTGACCCGCGAAGTGCTTCCTGGACTCAACGAAACGTTGCAGACGCTCTTCCCAGAACTGAGCTCCGCCGAGCCAACTTCCGAAGAAGTCGAACCACTCAGTCCCGCGAAGATACCCTCCACCGCGGACGCACCGCCTCAACGCCTGGGTCCTTTTCGATAGACGAACGCCACCTCTGTACCGGAAGCTCTGGGTTGGCGGTTTTCGCCTTGACTATGTATCGGCTACAATGCTTCGTCATTGATAGATGGATGGAGTATTTGCACGTTGCGAGCCCCCGCGCGCACCAGCTGGAGCACGGTTTATGATCCATAATCAGGCGGTCCTGGTGATTTCGGGGTACAACATCAGGGCGGTGATTGCCTTCTGCCGTTGGGCCACGGCTCATCGCGTCCAATACCATATAGTTGCCCAGAGTAGCACGGATCCGATTTTTGCGACTGACTACAAAGATCGCGTGGCAGTCAGACGAGATTCGCTCAATCTTTGCCCCGCGGAGTTTCGCTCATGGATCGGGGAATTGTGTGACCAACATGGATACGACCGTATCTTAATCTTGCCGTCGACGGAGTTCCTCAACCGGTTCTTGGTCGAACATCGTGACGCGATCGAAGCCGAGGATTGCGTGATCCCGTTAGTTGACAAGCGGCTCTACCACACCATCTCCGACAAGCAGAGCTTTACAGCCCTTTGTGATTCGTATGGACTGGACATTCCAGAGGAGTTCGCCGACATTCCAGAACAGCTGCCATTTGTGGCAAAACCTCGCGTCTATTCATCCGCCAATGGCAAACAGCGAGTCCCACTTCTGGTGCATACCCCGCATGATCTGGAACGGCTTTGTCGTGAGGAAGACACAGAGGAGTATTTCTTTCAGCAATTCATTTCCGGTGGAAGCCAGTATTTGCTGGCCTACGTTGGGCGAAATGGCAACGACGTTCTGTTTTCACAAGAAAATCTAATGCAGCAGGCCCATGGCGGCTCAGTGGTCTTGGCAAAAGCATCTGGTTTCCATCAGTCCTCGATCGCGGGGCGCTATATCGAAATGTTGCGAGGACAAGAGTTCTTTGGCCTCGTGATGGTGGAAGTGCGTTTTGAGGAGAGACATGGTCCGTACTATGTGATCGAAGCCAATCCGCGACTATGGGGACCTCTGCAGTTCGCGATCGACAACGGCATTGACTTCTTTGGGGCCATGTTACGAGACCACGGCTTTGATGTATCCCAGCCGGCCGCGGCTGCTCGCGGGGCGTCCCATTATTTCTGGTCCGGCGGGATCACTCATGCATCTCAGCCTATCGCTTTCCACAACTATTCGGCTGTCGAGTTTGTCAACGAGTTTTCCCTCTTGCGACCACAAGATATCTTCTTCAGGGCGGACACCCTTGATCTGTTCTTGGAAGAATCAAAAATGGAGCCAATCCGTGAATCATAAACGTTTGATCGATCTCTACAACTTGACTAGCAAGCACAGTCACTATCAGGTATTGGCGGAACGACTTAGGGAGTACGTTCCCAACGATACCCTGAACACGCAATCCCGATTCGAGCAGGAACGACTAGAGTATGTCCTAAAGCAGGTGCCGTGCCAGGGCATTTCACTGGCTGACATCGGGGGAAACACTGGATATTTCACCATGGAGCTGATAGATCGCGGTGCAAAGTCAGCCTTGTTGATTGAAGGGAACCGAGAACACGGTGCCTTCGTGGAGGAGGCGGTCAAGGTGTTGGGCTGGCAAGACCGCGTGAAAGTTCACCCTCACTATTTAAATTTCGAGCACGATCTGTCACTGATGCACGTCGACGTGTGTCTGCTTCTCAACGTATTGCATCACGTGGGTGACGACTACGGTGACCCGGCCCAATCGATCGAGTCCGCAAAACAAAACATGTTGGATTCCTTGTCTCGGTTGGCACCGCACGTCGATCGGCTGGTGTTCCAGCTTGGTTTCAACTGGAAAGGAAACCGAGACCTTTCTCTATTCGATCACGGAACAAAGCGGGAGCTTATCGACTTTGTTGAGTCGGGAACCCAAACTAGCTGGTCCATTCAAAAAGTGGGCATCGCCGAGAAGTCAGCCGACGGAATTGTGTACGCGGACCTCAACTCGACCAACATTCAGCGGCAGGATTCACTCGGAGAATTTCTTAACAGGCCGTTATTCATCATGCAGTCCAAACGATTCCAGGCCTGACCATGGCGAAATGTCAAATCCTCGTCTCGGCGCTACGAGGGATCGCGGTGCTAGCCGCGGCACTCGCAAGTGCATCGACTCTCACGTTTCAAATGAATCACAATTTTATAACCTCATGACCCACGAACTTCGCCTAATGAGCTGCCGATTACTGACCGTACTCATTTGTGTTCCCGTTGTCCTTAATCAATGCCAGGCAGGTTTCGACTCTCCGAAAATCGAATGGACCGTCCCGTTAGAGACGAGCCTTGATGCTTCACCAATCCTCTATCCCCACGAGAACCCGGACAGCATCGTCGTGGCGACCGGTGGGCGCGTGGCTCGTATCGGTGGCGACGGGACCATTCGCTTCGACAAGACGTTCGGTCCTGCGGGCTCGCAAGGAGGTATCTTCGATCCTTCGGCGGTGGACCTCGACGGAGATGGCACCGAAGAATTGATCGTTGGGCACAACGGTGGATTTGTATTCGCTGTCGACGGTCAAGATGGCAGCGTTTTGTGGGAACATAGTTTGGGAAACGACATTGGCAATTGGCGCAGTGCGATTCCAGCCGACCTTGATAACGACGGTCGGCCGGAGGTGCTAGTTACCGCCAGAGACGGCTGGGTTCGCTGCCTGAACGGCGACGGCACATTACGATGGCGGTCCAAAGTCGAAGAGTATCGTCTGGGGACGCCGAGCGTCGGAGACATCGACAACGATGGCCAAACGGAAATTGTCTACGGCACCGCGACTCGTCACCTGATCGCCTTGAAGGCCGATGGACGGCTGCTCTGGGACACCTTGGCTGGTCCGCTTCACCTCGGTCGGACCAAACCCGTGATTGCGGATTTGGATCGTGATGGCACCGCGGAAATCTATGCGGCTAGCTCAAACATTGGCCCCGATACGGGCCTGATTAGCTTGGAAGGCGCTAGCGGCCGGATTCGCTGGTACGGCAAGACTCGTCACAAGGCCTATATGGCCCGCGGTGTGGTGCCATTTGCAGACGGGTCACTGGGCGTGCTCATCGGGGACAAGGCGAATAGCCTGGTCGCTTACTCCGGCGATGGGCGACGCCGCTGGAGCTCCCAGGTAAAAGGAAATGGAGTTTGGACAACTCCATCCATTGCCGACGTCGATGGCGACGGACGACAGGAGATCATTGTTTCGGTGCGAGGAATGTCCGCCGACGGGCAAGCCTGGTATGTTTTGGACCTCGATGGCAACCTGCAGGGAAGCTTCGCCCTCCCAGGGGGAGGTGGCTTTGGGGCGACGTTGGTCGCCGACATTGATCGTGATGGAGAGCTCGAAGTGGTATTGGCATCGCGCTCTGGAGATGTCACCGCATTTTCGTTTGAAGGACCAACGACTCCCACCGCTGTATTCTCGACTGGTTGGCATGTCCCGGCGTTTGGACCGACGGAGAACAGGGCGACAGAGGTTTCCACTAACGAGAATTCCATCGCTGTATCGAGTGAAACTCGACTCGAGATTGCACTGATTCATGCGCCCCGATATGGGAACAATCACGCGCAGGTTTCGTTTTCAGCGGCCGCGATTCGAGGTACGGATCGCGTTGCCGTCGAATTGGAAACGGCTGGTCCGGCGGGAATCCGAGAGGTCCAACTTTTCAGAGTCGCCTCCGACGGGTCGAGTGTTCCGGCCCGCTGGCAAGTGAATGCAACCGGCAACTACCAGCTAAATGCTCGGCTGTTGGACTTAGACACCGGCGCCCAATTGGGAACGGGCGAGCTTTCAGTCAGCGTGAACGACGTGGCCGCGGAGATTCACGCCGCTAAGCGGGCCAGGATTGAGTCGCTGCGGCAAACGGCCAAGCGAGTACGTGACGCGGCGCCGGATTCCACGATTGCGATCGAAGGCGGCATCGGTCAATTGGCGGCCAGATACCGGTTGCTGGCAGACCGGATCCAAAACGCAGCGGATCTAAAGGCGGCAGCCAGTGATCAGTTGGGCTCGGACATCGACAAATTCCTCACCGCGCTCGACCAAGCCGGGCGCTGGGCCATGCTCACCGAGTCAGAGCTGGCCGCCGGTCGCGCGCCTCGCTTCGTGATCTGGGAAGACAAAAACCCTTGGAACAACGACGATCCCGTCGACACGTTGCCAAGAAACGGTGGCCCGCCGAGTATCAGCATGTGGGCGTTTGGAAACGAAATCGAATCCGTGGCAATCAACGTGGCCAACCTGACGTCTCGGCGGTTGCGGGTTCGCTGGGAGCCAGGCACGTTGGTCGGAAATGATGTGTCGATGCCGGCTCACGAATCGACCTCCTTGCGCCATGTACTCAGGGTGCCCAGTCGGACGGGAGAAATCGTGCCTGACTTGTTGCCACCGCTCGGTGACGATTACATGCTCCAGATTGCTCCCGGCGAGGTAGAGCAGGTATGGATTAACGTATCCACACAAGATCTTTCGCCTGGCGAATATATTCTCCGATGGCCAGTGCGGACGTTCGATTCTGACGCCGCCGAAACGGAACTGACGGTGCATCTCCGCGTGTCCTCCGTCCGGCTTCCGGAGAAAAGTCGCTTCGCGATGGGATTCTGGTCCAAGAGAAAAATTGGCGAGCTATCCACCATTGACAACCTCAACACCCATCGCCAAACGGTCTGGTATCAGCTTTCTTTGCCAGCGTCCAAGGCCGATGCCCAGGGTGAACTGGTCGGCGACCTTGATTGGACGGAGCATGACGAGGTGATCCAGCAGGCCGAGCAGATTGATAGACTCTTTTACGGTGGAATTCCCCTGCCGAGTTTACCGGACGGCATTGAAGTCACCCCGGATCTGCGCCGCGCCGCGCGCCGCAATTTCCTGTACGCATTGGTAGCCCATCTGGAGACCTATGGCCTAAGTTGGTCCGATTTCATGGTCTATCCCGCCGACGAACCCGGTCTCTTCGGGACGATTGATCACTACATGCAAAGTGCGAGGGAGAACAAGGAGCTCGATCCTCGCCTACAGAATTATGCCAATCCGTGGGGCTCCATTACGATCGAGGACATCCGCGAAATGGCTCCCGTCACGGATGTATGGCAGCCCGGAATGGAGACGGTCTATGTCCTTGGCGAAGAGTATATCGAGGCCATGCGGGCCGGTGGAAAGCCGGTTTGGATGTACACGCCGCCGGCCAACGCGCGGCTGCTAAGGCCGCTGGGTTTTTATCGAGCCCAGCCCTGGTTGGGATTCCACTGAGGGGTCGAAGGTGGAGGCTGGTGGATTTATCACTCGACGAATCATTGGGCGACACATCCGGACCAAGAGCCAGACTACGGGTGTGTGGCCAGCGATGGTCGTTCGATCGTTGACACGCGACGTTGGGAAGCGTCACGGGACGGAGTGGAAGACTACAATGCGCTCAGGCTACTTCGTGAGAAGTTGGAGCAGCGCCCCGATCCCACGATCGAATCGTTGTTAAGTGAGGCGACGACTTATGTCGAAACAACCGCCTTCACGGGGTTGCCGCGCGAGGCAGCAGACTACGATCTTGACTTCTCAAAATTCATGAAGTACCGAGAGCGAATTCGCGATGCACTTGAACAGCTGGGCAAATGAGCGGCGGGGCAAATTGAGAGCTGCAACCTAAGGTCTAGTATTGCACTCTTGTCGGTTATCCAGTGAGAGTTACGAGGTATTTTAGCAGGTCGATCGAATTATCGCCGGGTACGGATCCCAACGACACTTTCGGTAATTTATCGTCCCAGGTTTTTCGACGTAAAGTTGTCAACATGTCTGCAAAACTTGGCTCCTCTTTGTCCGAGTACCATGGTCGGTCCGGGATCTCGAAATACTTTTACCCATCTCGCGCGTAACACATTATCGTCAGACTACGGAGGAACATCGACATCGGCGCTGTGCGACGAACGGCCACACTCAACGTCACACGCAAAGCATGTGGGATGGATTGGCCGATCGGGAGTTAACAATTTAATTCAAAACGCATGCCACCGATCGGTAATCCGTCCAGCTTACGCATGGCCACACTGGAGTTCTTTGCGATGGGACGCGTGAAATCGTGAGGTACTGACGCACGAAGATCTTCCTGAGGTCACGTGCACACTGGACGGATTACCCAGCAGGCGACGCGTTTTGGCCCTCACAGCGTCGTTTGGCTGCTGGGCCAATCCGTCCCACATGCGTTGCCTAAGGCCACACGAAACACCACACGCGAATTCTCTTACGAAAGCCACTCTTTTTATCCAATATCCGTTACGCAAAAAGTGCAAAACTAGAACTAAGGACAGTGTTAAGAAATAACTTGTCCGTTTCAACGGTACGAGATCTCGAAATCCGAAACAAATTCAAAACACGCTGTCCAAAACCCCGTATACCACAATATTCTCCGTGCCCTCTACGTTTGGAACCTTCGAATTTAGGTCATTCGTATTTGTTTCGGATTTCGATATTCGTGCTTCGGGTTTCAAGAAAAAGGACAAGCTACTTCTTATCATGTCCTAAGCGCGCCAGTATTCGTTTCGGTCGTATTTCAACTTGAGGACATCCCCTGCTGGCGTTGGCACGATTCGACGTAGCCAAGTTTCAGCCATCGGTTCGAACCGGCCATGGAGTCGCGTATCGGCCGCTCGAAAATCGACTTCTCGATGCCCTCCTAGATAGGCCATTTCCCAGTCATCGGTCAGCACGGATCGTTTCATGTCTTGGACCAATCGATCGACTTTATCCGCGGAGTCCACATAGCGCAATTCCGCTCCGATCGTGGCTGCATAGCGTCGGTATTCCAGCGCCGATAGTTCTTGTTCTTTTTCAAAATCAACTAAGCGTAGACCGACGAACATATGATTCCGACTGCGTTCCACAATCAACCGAGGAGTGGTCAGTTCCGCATCACAGGGGGCGAATCGCAGTCCCATCGCGACGTTTCCACTGCGAACCATCACCGAATCGTGGGGGGACCCGTCGTGCTGGTCGACCGCGACACCGTCAATGAGCACCTCATCAATGGTATCCAGCCGCGGAAACACCATGAACGCTTCCAGTCGCTGTACATACCACCGCTCTCGACCGCGAGGGACGTATAGAATGAGCGATGTGGGCCCGCTTTGCAGGGCGAACGGTCGTCCACCATCACCCCATAGCTTCGCGCCGACCTCCATCGTGTACCCACCATGGTAGTTGTGGTACGTATGCGTTTCGTTTCCAGGTCGCTGGCCGTTCTGGGAAAAGCGAGTAAAAGCCTGGCCCAAATCCGACAGCTGCTCGACCGGTTGGCCCGTGCGAGTCCACTGCGCGATGTAGGTACCGTTCTGCATCGCGTGTAGATGGCTGCGCGAAGATGTTTCTGGCCTCGGCCAATCTCTCTGGCGAGCCATCCAACAGGCATGCCACGGCGATAAAAAAGCTCGCGCGTCCGTCGACATTCTTCCATTCGTCGCTCTTGACCAACCCCGTCTCTTCATCCCGTAACCGGTCACCGTATTCCAACGCGACGTCGATAGTGCGACGAGCGGCGGGCGAAAGAATTGGCACAGCCGAATCACCGTTCCATTGAATGACCTTTTTCTCGTCGACCTTGTGGGTAGTTCGTGTTAGATCGTCGCCCGCTCCGGTCGCAACTTTTGCCAGCGCCGTAGTGGCCACGCTACCCTGGATGAAAATTCGTCGCGTCAAGCGGTCGGTTTTCATAGATCCGTCTCTTGTTCTCTTTAGTGTTTCTTAAGTGTTTCTTAGGACGCGCGAAACGAATTGTGCCCGAAACGCCGCCACCGTCCGAGCTCGCCTCGGTGGCGTGGTGTTCGGCACCAGACGAATTCGCTCAGGTGCCGAACATGCGATCGCCGTTGCGAAGGGTCAATGACGCGACGTCGCTGCTAGACGTTATCCCCATTCACGGGTAGAGTTGTTGTGCGCAAAAACGCATCGAGACTGGATTTTGACATGGGACTTGAACTGAGGACGAATCTTTCATGACAGCTCGGGAGCCACAAGTTATCACGCCGCCCCACGAGATTGAAAGTAGCAGTCGGGATAGTCTCTTATTCCTCATCGTGGCGACGCTGCTAACATCCATGGCAGCCGCCATGGGCTGGGGGATCCGCGGCCAATACGGACATGAGACGGGTGCCATGATCGCCGGTGGCTTGGCTTCGCTGACATTGGTCTTGCTATTCGTGCCACATGCGTCATCTCTTTGGGCGGCCCGGGCCGCGGCCATGATGACCGTGGCGATCGGCATTGGTGGATCGATGACATACGGCCAGACGGTTGGACTGACGCACGATCACGAGATTCTCGGCAACTGGGAGGCCCTGCGTTGGGGCATGCTGGGACTGTTCATCAAAGGTGGCCTCTGGATCGGATTCGGGGGAGCCTTGGTAGGGATGGGGTTGAGTGGCCAACGGTATCGACCACTGGAGTTAGCCGTGCTCATGTTGGTCTTGATTGGGCTGATGTTCCTCGGTATCTGGACGATCAATTCCCCTTTTGATCCTGAAAACAGAATCCTACCTACCATCTACTTCTCGGACGACTGGTACTTCGAGCTAGATCGCGATCTCAAGCCACGC
>Ga0310120_10002699_pt1 | contig 12844 bp, 8 predicted proteins | sample CB27_AW_983_MG_FD_203506 | JGI IMG/M metagenome (GOLD analysis project Ga0310120, IMG submission 203506) | Marine microbial communities from Western Arctic Ocean, Canada - CB27_AW_983 | ecosystem: Environmental > Aquatic > Marine > Oceanic | place: Canada: Western Arctic Ocean | collected... | reverse complement strand
ATCGAATTTCCTTTCATGATAAAATCTCACCGTTTAGTGACTGAGCCAACAACACCTGCGGCTCACGCCTAGCCCCACGCGAAAGTCAACGAACTTGCGCACCAATCGTAACTCGAAGCGTTAGCGAGAACGAGAGATTCTCCAGCAGATTCAGGATCGAACTGAATTCTCCTTGGCCTCGAATTGAGCAGCTGTAGGGTAAGATCCGAGCCGCCAGGTTAGCCGTATATGATAGGATCGTTGAACGAAGTATCGATTTGCATTGCTTCAGGACACGAAAACGGTAATGGGCCGCTCGTCCTCGCTTACGCGTCGGATTACGATTGGCCAAACACACACGTTAGCGCAAATTCGAAACGGGTAAGCTTGAGCGACCGTGCAAGACACTACCAAACGAATTCAACTAGTAGTTTATTTCGTAAGTTCGTACGCAGTCTCCTGGTCGCCCTCTCCGAGTTCACTCGGTGGAGCGCATGATTCTTCACTGTTAGAGAGTTTCGCATCCCTTCAACATTCGACCTCTTTCACCGTGTGTCTGCTTTAGCATCCCCGCCCCTTGTGGCACCGGGGTAGAAGGCTATTATTCGAAATCCGTAACGGCGTTGTCCTCCTGGCAATGCCATGTACCACACCGAGGATTGAGAAATGGATACAACATGGAGTTTTCATACCGCCGGGCAGCTCGTCTTCGGCCCGGGGGCGGTTCAGCAACTTGGTGACTTCGTCTCGCGGCGAAGCATTGAACGCGTGCTCATCGTGACGGACCGGAATCTCGTCTCCGCCGGCGTGGTGGAAAAGGTGCAACAACCGCTCGACAAGGTCGGCATTAAGATAGAGATCTTTGACGGAGGTCAGGCGGAACCGTCCATCGATGTCGCCAGCCAGGCGATCGAGCGAGCCAGAACATTCAAGCCCGCCGCGATACTAGGTCTCGGTGGCGGCAGCAACATCGATTTGGCAAAGGTAACCGCCGTGGCTTTCACGCATGGTGGATCGCCGCACGATTATTTTGGCTTCGACAATGTGCCTGGCCGTGTCCTTCCACTGATTTGCGTGCCCACGACTTCCGGAACCGGCAGTGAAGTCTCGCACGCCGCGGTGCTCACCGACACCGCTAACGAAATGAAAGTATCCACGCTGAGCAACTACTTGCGCCCCGATCTGGCGGTCGTCGATCCAGAGCTCACCGTTTCGTGTCCCAAAAAGGTGACGGCCGATAGCGGCATCGACGCGTTGACGCATGCCATCGAAGCCTACACGGCAGTCGACTACGACAAAATGGAAACACCGCCAGGCGAATTGAGCGGTTATGAAGGTCGCTATCCGCTCGGCGATCTGTTCTCGGAAAAGGCGATTGAGTTAATCGGAAAAAATCTCCTCACCGCCGTTAATGAGCCGGACAACATCGACGCCCGCGAAGCCATGTCGCTGGCGGCCACGATCGCCGGAATCGCCTTCTCCAACTGCGGCGTAGCCCTGGTACACGCGCTGGAATATCCGCTGGGCGGTATGTTGCACTGTTCGCACGGGGCTGGTAATGGGTTGTTGCTGCCCTACGTGATGCGCTTCAATCTTCCCGAACGAAAGGCAACCTTCGGGCGGATAGCGCAGTTGCTGGGCAAAAATATCGACGGTCTCAGTGAGGACGCAGCAGCCACCAGCGCCATCGACGCCGTGGAAGAGCTCCGTCATCAGATTGGTATCCCAGCACGGATCCGTGACATCGGCGGAACGGAGGACCAGCTTCCTGTGTTCGCAGAAAAAGCATTCACTATGAAACGTTTACGGTGGGTGAATCCTCGCAAGTCTACATTGGCGGATTTCGAGGAAATTTTGCGGCAGGCGTTCTAATTGGAACCATCAAAAAAACATCTTAGAGCGGGCGAGGTCCGTAACGGCTGGGGTCGTCGGGCTCGCGCGCCGGGTTGAAGACGGTCCAGCGACGCACGCCGTTATCTTTTTCCTGGAAAGCGGTCGGCCCAGGCTCGCCGTTGTTATCGTGGATGTTTTGCCCAGCTCCGTTTTTGTGTAAAAAAATCGAGTGATCCATCTGCTTAGTCACGAAGTTGTGCGCGACCTCCATGTGCGCGCTGTACTCGTCGGGGTAGATGCCGTGCGACCAGTAATTCCGGCCGGAATCGTGGATATAGTTGTTGAGCACCTTCGTGCCCCGCTGCTCGCCCACCAGGTAGATGCCCGCACCGTCCCCGGCCTGTTGCATCACCCGCTCAACTTGGTTCCACTCGATAACGTTCTCTCGACAATTTGATTCACCCGCCGCCCAGCGCCAGCCGACGCTGATTCCGCTATAAGGAAGGTCGCGGAGGAGATTGTGTGCGATGTGTGTCTGCCGCGCATAGCCGACCAGGATGCCCACGCTGCCAAAGTCCACATCGCCGCACCCGACGATGGAATTGTCGGTGATTTCCGTGCCACTGGGCACGTCGGCCGGATCGTCGTAGTCCGCGTGCAGCGGGTGGCCGCGGCCGGTGTATTCCGGCATGTGGGCGATCTGGATCACGTTTGCACCGACGCGCGTAAACTCATTCCTGACGATACGGGAATTCCGGCAGCCACGCTGCACGGCGATGGCCCCCTCGCCAAGATCATTGAAGCGGCTCTTCTCGACGGCACAACCCTCTGCATATTCGAGCGTGAGTGCTCCTGGCGGCATGAAGGTGCGGCTCAGGTCCGCAGCCCAAGCGCCTGCCTGCACGCCGAGTCGTTCCTGCGCGGTCATCTCCCAATCCGTGTCGCGGAATGTCAAGCCAATAAAACGCACATTGCGCACCGGCTCCGCACTCGAGCGCCCGCGCACCGCGATGAGTTCGCGTAGTACCGGCGCCGTAAACTCCAGCGCGTTCGCGTCCGTGCCTGGGCTGGTTTGGTAGAATAGCTCACCCGTCGCAAGGTCGAGAAACCACTCTCCGGACGAATCGAGAAACTCGCGCGCGTTCTCCAGCCACACTCGCGGGTGCGCCTGCACAGTCATGCGAAAGCGGCTTACGTCGGTGCCGATGGGCCGTACGGCGGTGACAATGTTTCGTTCGGGATTGATTTCGGCGAGCGGCTGCCGGTTGTAGTGCCAGTGAGCCGTGGTGTTCAGTTCCGCGCCACGGATCGTCCGCCAACCGGCCGGCAGCGTTTCGCCGACTGTGAGCATGCGGCGGGCTTCGTCCACGGCGGTGACGGTGTAGTAACCGGTGTTGGGCGCGCGAGCACGCTGGGCTCTTTGCCCCGCGACCGAAAGCCGGCGGAATTCCCACGGCCCACCCGCCGTCTCAGTAAGGCTCGTCTTCCACAAGTCACCCGCCACACGCTGCCAGGCAGTTCGCAGACGGCGGCCGCCGGAAATTTCCACGTTCTCGCCGGGCCTTGCTTGCCATGTGATCCCGTACGTCTGCGTGCCAGAGTCCCGCGGATCGAGCACGAGCGGCGCGGAAAGTTCGTAGCGGCCGGCGCGGAGCACGACCGAGACATCGGCGTTTAGGCCCTTGGCAACCTCAGAGCGCACCGCGTCGCGGGCGCGCTGGAGCGTGGCGAACGGTTTCTCCGCACTGCCGACGGCGGTGTCATGGCCCGATGGCGCGACGTGAAATACTGTCTCCGCGCGAAGCGTCGCGCAAGAGGCGGCAACGAAGAGGATAAGCAATTCAGGCAGCGCTTTCATGTCAGGACGGTAACGGCAATTAGGCAATTAGGTAAATAGCGTATTCAACTTCGTAGTCCTCGCGTGGCGCGCGCCGATCACCACTGGGGCACGCTGCGCGGCGGCGAGGTCGCGCGACACGCCAACCAGCATCGCAGTGCCGACGACACGACCGTTTTTTTTTGCAGTCGTTTCTTGTGGGGCGTCACGGTTGCGAGTTACACTACTCATCCGCTGCTCGATTTGTCAACCATCAGCAGATGACGCCGCAAGAATCCCAGCCTGCAAGGAATGTTTAGCCGCGAACCGCGTGGAACTTCCAAAGGACACGCATGACTCACTTCGACTTCATTGTTATTGGCGCGGGCAGCGGCGGATTCGCTGCGGCGCTGGCGGCCGCACGGCTCGGCCGCGACGTCTTACTCGTCGAGAAGGGCGAATCCCTCGGCGGCAACGCCGCGCGTGGAGGCGTGAACTGCTGGGAACCTGGCGTGGGCGGGACCGGTATCCCGTTCGACCTTTACCGCCGGTTGAAGCGCCTGTCCGGTGCTGTCGGCATCTACTCGTTTGGCCGCCACTTCGCGTGGCAGGGTCCAGAGGTGGACCCGAAATTTCCCGGCGGCGAACAAGTGATCGACCCCTCCCGGCGCTACCTCAACTCGCTCCGCCGTTTTGGTTCTCCACCGCTGTTCTCAGGCGAAGCATTCCGCCGCGAGCACTGGGCTGGCGTCCCTTTTGAGCCGGCGATCTACGCCGCCGAGATGGAGAAGATGCTGGCCGAAACGGGGCGCTGCACGGTCCAGAAAAATACGGCGTTCGTTGCTGCCACTCGCGAAGGCGACCGGGTGGTGGGACTGGAGTTGAGCAACGGTGACCAGGTGACGGGCAGGTTTTTTCTCGATGCCACCGCGGACGTTCTGCTCGCGCAGCGGCTCGGCTGCCACACCGCATTGGGGCAGGAGCCGCGCTCGCTGTACGACGAGCCCAGCGCACCACGTGAACCGAACGACCGTCTCAACGGCACGACGCTCATCTACCGCGTCACGCGCACCGACGCACCCGGTGTCGAGCCGCTGCCCGCGGACATCCCGGCGGATTGCTGGTGGGCGGCGGAATTTCCCGTCGCCGCTTGCACGCAATATCCCCGCGGCGACTTCAATATCAATTCGTTGCCCACGATGGCCGGGCGCGAGGCGGCCACGCTCGGCTACGCGTCCGCTTACGCCGAGTGCGCCCGGCGCATCCGCTCGCACTGGCATCATCTCCAAACGGTGTTCCCGGAGTTTCAAAACTTTCGTCGCTCGTGGGTCGCCCCGGCGCTCGGCGTGCGTGAAGGTCCGCGCCTCGTCGGACGCTACGTGCTCACCGAGCACGATCTGCTCGCGGGACTGAGCGGGCAGACGCACGATGACATCATCACCATCGCTGATCATGCGCGCGACACGCACGGCGCGGATACCGGTCGCGCCGGCTGCGGCGAATTGACGCAGCCCTACGGCGTCCCATTCCGGTGCCTGCTGCCGGTCGAGTTGGAAAACCTCGCCGTCGCCTGCCGCGGAGCGAGCTTCTCCTCCGTTGCTGCGTCAAGTTGCCGGCTTTCGCGCACGATGATGCAGCTCGGCCAAGCCGCCGGCACCGCCGCCGCGCTGGCGATAGAGCGGGGTGTTCGCTCGTTCACGGAAGTCCCAGCCGCCGAGTTGCGCGCTGCACTTGCCGCACGACACGTCGAGCTTTCGTGGCCGCGTCCGCCAGCCTTGCTCGCACACCTCGCCGAGGAGGACGCACCATGAACACGGCCAAACCGCACACACCACTCCCAACCTTAGGCCATATGCCTACTACATCCCCCACGTTGACCACGCCGTCCGTCTCGACGGGCCAAAAGATCATCTTCTCCACCGGCGGGGGAGTTCAGCAATTCGCCCATACGGCACCCCACTATCTCGCCAATCCGATCTTCAATCTGGCCTTGGGAATGAATCCCGTGTACATCGGGATCGTGCTCGCTATCGCGCGTCTTTGGGACGCGTTAGCCGACCCATTGGTTGGCAACATCTCGGACAATGCAAATACCCGCTGGGGCCGCCGTCGGCCTTTCATGGTGGCCGGGGCAATCTTAATGGGCGTAAGCTTCGCCGCCATGTGGTGGCTGCCGCTCGATGGTACGCAGTCGTTCTACTTCGGCTATTTCCTGTTCACCATCCTTTCGTTCTACACTGGTGTCACTCTATTCATCGTACCCTGGAACGCGCTGGGGATAGAACTGGCCAGCGATTACGATGAGCGTACCAGCCTGTTCGCCTATGCCGGGGGCACCCACAAAGTCATTGGCTTCATCACGGGCTGGCTCTATCCGCTGGCGCAACTCGCCGTCTTCCAGAACGTCCTCGAGGGAGCCCGGGTTGTCGGCTGCGTGTGCGGCACCATTCTCACTGTAGTCTGCCTCGTGCCCGCGCTTACCCTCAAGGAACCCCCGCCGCGCTCATCGCCGCGTGCACCCCGCAACCGCGAACCCTTCCTGAAGGCCATGAAGGTGGTACTGAGCAATCGGGTGCTCCTCTTGTTTTCGGCCGCGTGTCTGAGCACGATGACTTCGCTCTTCACCGTTTCCAGCCTCGGTCTCTACATCAACATCTACCACATCTTCGCAGGCGACAAAGTCGCCGCGGCCACGATGATGGGTATCTGGGGCACGACATTCAATGCGATCGCCATGATTTCCATTCCCGGTGTGTTGTGGCTGGCCCACCGAGTCGAAAAACACCGTGCCATCATGATCGCGCTCGGAATGGTGTCGATCTCGGCGATACTCAAGTTTGTCCTCTACACACCCGCGGCGCCCTACTTGCAGCTTACGGTGGCCTTGCTGCAAGCGCCCGGGCTGGCCGCCTATCTGGTGCTGGTCAGCTCCATGACCGCGGACATTGTGGACTACGATGAATCGCTGAGCGGCCGCCGCCGGGAGGCCCTGATCGCCGCAGCCACCACCTGGATTACCAAGATGGGCGTTTCCCTTTCCTTCATTTTCGCCGGCCTGGTCCTGAGCGTGACGGGGTTCGATGCCAGCCTGGGCGCGGATCAACCGCAAGGCACGGTGCTGGGGATGCGAATCCTGTTCTGCGGCATACCTGCCACCGGCACGCTTATTGCCCTGTTCATTCTATCCGGCTACCCTCTGACCAGGTCCCGCGTTGAGGAAATTCAGTCCCAGCTGCGCCAGAGCCGCTCCGTTGAGTAGTCCTGACCTGTACCAGTACTATTGTATTCCGTTCAACATAGCAGTACCGAGGACGAACATGGGCATAAGAATCGTTGGATTATTCACCTTGATCATCGTGGCCGTCTGGGGGCAAGCAGCCGCCGATGTTGAAACCGCTTTCGTGCATCTGATTAAGCCGGGGCAGGACCCCCAAAGCGTCCTGGACCAAGCTTCTCGCGGGGACAGGATCGTTTTGCTCCCAGGCGTGCACCAGCATCCTTTGAACCGACATCAATCGATCCTCTACGTTGACAAGTCGATCGACATTGAACTGATGGCGGGGGCCGTGTTGAAGTTGGCGGATAACCAAACCACTCTGTTAACTGATCCCGAGATTACGATCGATCATGGAGCCCCGAAGTTATTGCACGATCTTTCCGTGGGAGGAACGTATGACTTGGGTCTGGGCCGAACCGCTTTCAACATCAATATCGACGGCGAGGGAGGTGATGAAAAACCCGATACTTTCCGCTGGAGTGCCCAGCATCATCCTGAGCTGACTCGAGGCAACGTACCGATTTCCGGTGACTGGCAAACGCTCAGCAACGGTGTCCAAATCAAGTTTGAATCGACCACCGGACACAACAAGAGCAGTTTTTGGGTGATTTCCTACGATGGTCGTGAGTCGTATGGGATTCGGGTTGGACACGGCGTGCAGGAGGACTATATCGAGAACGTCAGAATCTATGGGAAGGGCACGATCGATCTTAATCAGACCAACAATGTACAACCTACCGAATGGGTCAAGGATATCTCCGCCTGTGTGCTGATCCACGGCAGGGTCCGCAACGTCCTCGTTGAGGACATAACCATGAGGAATGTCATGCGTTCGGTCATGGTGTATGGATATCACACGGGTAAATTCCTGAGAGGCGGTGGAACGGAGGGAGGAGAATCATTTGACGCCGAAAATATCTCCATTTTCTACACGAGAACGCTCAATCCGGGCGGCAAAGCCTTCTTGTTGGGGCACCCTTCCCACCGGGGAAGACTGAGCAAGGTCAGCTGCAATTTCAATTACATGGAGACCAACGCGACCGCGCTGGAACCCAACTTCAACTTGGACCAATACGAAGTCATTGGCAACGTGATCAAGAGTGACGGTCTCGCGATCCACTGTTGGAGAAAGTCGACCAATGGCTTGATAAAAGATAACGTAAGAATCGATGATGACCGCCGACGCGACATCGTGATCGTCAATTCCCCCTCTGCCTGGGAGGATCCCGAAAATCTCGTCATCCGCGACAATCGCAACCATCTGAGTGACCCGATAGGATATTTTGCGAATGTAAGTGGAGGCAGGGACAACCAGGCGCTAGGTCGCTATGCCACGGTCGGCGGAGGATATCAGAATCAAGCCAACGGTGACGAGTCCACCGTAAGCGGTGGCGTGCGAAACATAGCCTCTGGCGAACAAGCCACTGTCACGGGCGGGTCGAGCAACGAGGCCGCTGCATTTGCGTCCCGAGTGCACGGTGTCGGGGCGAAAAGCTTGCGAACCACGGAAGATGTTCTTGCTTCGGGGTCGTTCGCTGAACCGGGTGACGCCCAGTCGAGCCACTTGGTCGTGAAGTGTCTAACGGCCGACGGGCAGTATACAGCGCTTGGGCCGTTTGACGGCACGCCGATTACAGTGCGCGAGGATACAAGCGTGGCTTATCGCGCTCTGGTGGTCGCGCGAGGAAAGAAAGGGGAAACCCAAGCTGCATTTCGAGCAGAAGGATTGGCCCATCGAGAATCCGGGGAAGTGGTGACCCTCTTGCAGAACGAGGTGACCGCGATTCACAAGTCCGATCCGGCACTCGATCTCCGCGTATTTCCAGGGCCAGACGGTACCTCATTAAGACTCGACGCGAAGGGACTCGCGCGGACGCAGCTGCGCTGGGTGGGACGCGTGGAATTGGTCGAGGTCGCGTTTTGAGGTGTCTCTGGTGTCTTGCCCCAAACCGTATGAATGACACATGAGTCCACCGGACCGAAAAAAATGACGGAAAGGACCAAAAGGACATAAGGGACCGTTCCCGGATTATTCATGCCAACAGCTTATCCACAACCACGCCGCCGATATCCGTCAAACGAAAATCGCGGCCTTGATGGCGGAACGTCAGCTCTTCGTGATCGATCCCCAGGCAGTGCAAGATGGTGGCCTGCAGGTCGTGGACGTGGATCGGATCCTCGGTCGGATGGTAGCCGAGTTCATCCGTCTTCCCCACGATCTGTCCGCCCTGAATGCCTCCACCGGCCAGGAGCATCGTGAAGGCGAACGGATGATGTTCGCGGCCTTCCTTGCCAGGCGTGTTGCCGCGGCGGACTTCGTTCATCGGCGTGCGCCCGAATTCGCCTCCCCAAATCACCAGCGTCTCGTCAAGCAGGCCGCGTTGCCGCAAATCCTTGATCAATGCGGCCGCGGGCTGATCGGTCATGTCGCAGTTTGTTTTGAGTTTTTCGTTCAAATTCCCATGATCATCCCACGTGGAGTGATAAAGCTGGACGAAACGCACGCCGCGCTCGACCATTCGCCGCGCAAGCAAACAGTTTGAACCGAACCATTGCGTCTTCTCGTTGTCAACGCCGTACATTTCGCGCGTCTTCGCGGTTTCCCGCGACAAGTCGACAAACTCCGGCGCCGCCAACTGCATTCGATACGCCAGCTCGTACGATGAGATTCGCGATGCGATTTCCCTATCGCCGGTGTCCTGCAAACGCAACTCGTTCAACTGCCGAATTGCGTCCAGACGCGACCGCTGCGTACGAAGACTAACGCCTTCCGGACTGTTCAGATGCAAGATCGGGTCGCCCTTGCTGCGGAAATTCACGCCGCGATACTCGGATGATAGGAACCCGTTGTTCCACAGCGAGGACCCGCCGTCGACGCCTTCCCCCGAATTCGATAGCAGTACGACAAATCCTGGCAGATCACGCAATTCGCTGCCCAGTCCATACGTCACCCACGACCCCATCGCCGGCATGCCAAAAAATGGCACACCACAATTCATGATGAGCTGCGCCGGGTGATGGTTCGACACATCCGTATGCATCGACCGCACCATGCACAGCTCGTCCGCGCACGTTGCCAGATGCGGCACATAATCGGAGAAGTCCATCCCGCATTCGCCGTGCTTGGTGTACCTCCGCGGACTGGCGAAGACCTGAGCGCTGCCTTTGATCAAGACATCGTCCAGGTTGTGCAGGAACGATTCCGGGACCGGCTGGCGATGCAGCCGCTTCATCTCCGGTCTCGGAAGATAAAGGTCGTACTGGCTCGGCCCGCCCGACATGAAGATGAAGATCACGTTCTTCGCACGCGGCGTGAAGTGCGGCTCGCGCGGAGCGAGAGGCTTCGTTGCGGGAGCTGCTGTTGACTCTCCCGCGAGCAACTGGGACAAAGCAACGGTCCCCAGCCCGCAAGCGGTTCGCTGCAGGAAACGTCGGCGTCGCTGGATAGCGATAAAGTCGCTCAGCTGCATGTTAGTGCCTCGTCACAAATTCGTGCGTGTTGAAAAGGACACTGCAAAGCGTGGTCCAAGCGGGATCCGCTTCGGCCAGAATTTCTGAGTCGCCCTTGGTGACTGTGTGGGCCATCAACTCAGGGTCTTCTCGCAACCGCCCGAGTAAACGCTCCAATACTTCCAACTCCCGTGGTTTCGCTTCTCGCGCCAGGCAGCTTCGAAAAGCGTGTATGATTCGCTGTTTATCATCGCCGTCGACTTCACGGAAGACGCGCACGGCGAGCGCGGCTGCTGCTTCGTAAAAGACCGGATCGTTCAATAGGACCAGCGATTGGAGTGGCGTATTCGATCGATTTCGATGCGTGCAAACGTGGTTGGGATTTGGTGCGTCGAAGGTGATGTGCATGGCGAAGGGCGACGTACGTTGAACGAATGTATAAAGGCCGCGTCGGTAGCGGTCGCCGCCTTCGCTGACCTCCCACTTGTTGCCATAACCCTGCTCCGATACGGAGTCGGGTTGCGGTGGCTTGACGCTCGGGCCGCCGATGCGCGAGTCCCACAAGCCGCTTGCCCGCAGCACCGAATCGCGGATCTGCTCGGCCGAGAGACGTAAGGGTATTTGGCTGGATAGTAGCCAACTCGCTCTTCGAGACGAGTCGTCTGGGGACGGTGTTTGAGATTCAGCCACGTTTTCGATTTGTGAACCCGTTCTAGAAGGCCCACCTCGCGGAGGGAGCTGGCTTCTTTGTCGATACGTCGCCGACGTGACAATTAGCCGATGCATGTGCTTCACATCCCAGCCGCCGCGGATGAACTCGCTGGCCAGCCAATCGAGCAGCTCCGGATGCGTCGGTGGCGGGCCGCGAACTCCGAAATCACCCGAAGTTTCCACCAATCCGCGGCCGAAAAACTCTTGCCACATACGATTAACCGCCACGCGCGCCGTCAGAGGATGTTCGGGAGAAACCAACCAGCGGGCCAACGCCAGCCGATCGCGGCGCCGGTCGGTCATCGGCGGCAAAGCTGCCAAGGTGTCGGGCGAAACCTCCTCGCCCAAATCGCGAAAATCGCCAGCGGTGTGAACGAAGACCCTACGCGGGTTTTGCGTTTCCATCATCGTCGCAGCGCGAGTCACGGGAGGAAAATCGGATTTGAGCTTCTTCAGCTTGTCGTTGAGCTCTCCGAGTTCCAGTGACTTTACTTTGGCCTCGTCAATCCTATCAACTCTGGGCAAGAAGAAATCGAAAATTCGATCTTTCTGAAGCTGCGACCGCTTCGTCGGATCAAGCATTACGATCTGCCATCCTTCGAGCTGGCCTTCGCCGAGGCCACCACCCCACACGAGCCCCAGCAATTCCCACTGCCGATCCCAGAACCAATCTTGTGCCGGATTATCGCGAGCCCAAATAAGTTTCTTCTCCCAGCGGCGTTGGAGTTTTTCAATCTCCACCGCAACCGGCGCAATCAGCTCTCGCCGCTTTCGTTGATACTCCGGCAAGGCAACCTCATACCGCTGGCGCTCGTCCGGCAGCGGAGCGTCGATGTTAATCTCATCGGCTGCGTCGAGAAACGCGTACAGCTCGTGAAACTCACGTTGCGAAATGTCGTCGTACTTGTGATCGTGGCACCGAGCGCAGCCGATCGTCAGCCCCATCCAGATCTCGCCGACCATCGACGTGCGATCGACAATCTTTTTGACGCGGAACTCCTCTGGGTCCGCTCCACCTTCGCGATTGCTCAGCGTCTGCCGCAGGAACCCCGTTGCCAGCCTTTGCTCGGTCGTCGCGTTTGGCAACAAATCACCAGCAAGTTGTTGAATCGTGAACTGATCGAATGGCAAGTTACTGTTCAACGCATCCACCAGCCAAGCGCGATACCGCCACGCCACTGGCCGCCACTGATCGGTCAAGTAACCATCGCTGTCGGCATAGTGACAAAGATCCATCCACGGACGCGCCCAGCGTTCGCCATAGTGAGGCGACGCAAGTAACCGCTCAGTGAGATTGCGGAATGCGGAATGCGGATTGCGGACTGAATCATCCAGAAACGCCGCCACTTCTTCCGGAGTCGGCGGCAAACCAATCAAGTCGAGACTCACTCGCCGGATCAGCGTCACGCGAGCGGCTTTCGGCGACAGAACGTATCCCTCCGCCTCCAATCGGCTCGCGATAAATCGATCAATCGGATTGGCCGACGCACCCGGATCGCTCACGCGGGGAATCGCGGGTCGGCCAATTGGTTGAAATGCCCAATGCGGATCCGCGGCATTGACGATGCTGACACAACTGAAAATTGTTGTAGCAGTAACGACCCGCACGAGCTGAGCGAAGAATGTTCTTGATGAAGGTCCTGTCATAGCGACATCATTATAGTGCAATTTAAAGTATCCTGGCAATAGCCAGCACTGCATCTAGTTGATTTTTTCGAAGAAGGTGTATGAATGGGTGCATGGGCACTTCAGACGTAAAAGCGATTATCGAGAAGGTC
>Ga0310120_10002695_pt1 | contig 12857 bp, 10 predicted proteins | sample CB27_AW_983_MG_FD_203506 | JGI IMG/M metagenome (GOLD analysis project Ga0310120, IMG submission 203506) | Marine microbial communities from Western Arctic Ocean, Canada - CB27_AW_983 | ecosystem: Environmental > Aquatic > Marine > Oceanic | place: Canada: Western Arctic Ocean | collected... | reverse complement strand
TTCCTCTGCTCAGCAGATCCACTCGCCAGTGCGCGTTCGATCTGAGGACGATTTTTCCCCGCCTGCGACAATCGCTGTTCGGAAACCAGTGGGTCCGCACTGGCACCACGACGCTGTGCCAATAACCAGTTCCACAGTTGATCGCCGGAATAGGCCCGCTTCCACGAGTCGTGGCCGACCCCGACATAGGAGGTGTGTTTGACCCGTTCGCCGCCGGCGGCAAGGATCGCAGCCACCATCTCCAGCGATCTCTGCTCCGGAACCACCCTGTCCGCGGAGCCGTGAAAGTTCCAGACTGGAATTCCGACCAGTCTGTCTGCGGTTTCCGGATCACCGCCTCCGCAGACGGGGGCGATCGCTGCGAAGCGTTCAGGACTATCGGCAGCCAGTCCCCAGGAACCGAAGCCACCCATGCTGAGACCGGTCACCACGATGCGATCCGGATCGATGGCATGGGTTCGCTCGATCCGATCGATCAGTGCAGTGACCACAACGAGGTCCCACCACTGACCCTTCGGGCACTGAGGAGAAACGACGATGAAGGGGAAATCGGGGCGCTCTGGCAGGAAGCGGGGTGGACCCCACTGCTTGACCTTGTCGAGATCTTCACCGCGTTCCCCGGCACCGTGGAGAAACAGCATCAAGGGCAGCGGCTCGCCCTTCTCGAAGAAGGAAGGGAGGAACAGCTGATACCGCACCGTCTCCTGTTGCTTCTCGCCATCTCTCTCGAAGTGGAGGACCTCCCACTGCGGAACCTGCTTGCCCGCCTCGGGATCGGGTGGATCGAGCGGATTCAGCAGCGCCAGGACAAGCAGCGGCAGCAGGGGTGCCGGGAACATCGCTATACCTCCGGTTCATCGACTCGGTCGGCTTGAAATGAGCCTACTGGATCATACGCAACGATGACCCGAGGAGGACCCGGCAACCCGAGGCCGATTTCTGCTCACGGTGCGTCTACTGGATGAAACCCGGCTGGTTGTAGAGCACGACGATCTCAAATTCTCCACCGAAGTGGCGGAGATATCCTGTCACCGACAGCGATTCGCCAATGAAGTGGCCTACGGGCCAGGAGAGCAGGTCGTTCAGATCTTGATTCTCGTAAGGGGCGAAGGGGTCGACCACTCTCAATGGCAGGAAAACATTGACCGGTCCCGATCCGTCATCGATTTGTGCCCGGTAACCTCCGACCACCGAGGACCAACCGGGCGCGCCCGCGTAATTTCCTCCCGCAGGCGGAGCCTGAAGCAACCCGGAAGACCTGACGATTCGGCCCAGGTCGCCGGACGTGATCCCTCCAGTGGCGAGCGTCGCAAAGGGTGGATCGGCGATGTTCGCCGAGATCAAGCGCACGCCTCCATCGGGAGGAACGATGACCTTGTCTGTACCTGTGGTCGCGAGAAGGTCTCCTTCGACATGAACCCGAACCGTCGGGTAGAGACCCAGTGAGTGATAAACAACCAGGAGACCCAGGGTGGTGGTCGTCATCGGGTTGCCATTGAAATCTTTGACCGTGAAGTCGGGATCGGTGATGCTCACGAAGATGCCGCTACCGTTCTCCTCATGCAGCGAAAAGCCGTACTCGCCCATCGGAGCCAGTGCGTCGGCAGGCAAGCCGATGACTCCGCGAACCAGCACCGTATCGCCTGCAGTCATGGCACGTGCGTCTGGAATCGACAGAGAAATATCGAAGTTGCCGCGCGGGAAGACCTCGTAACTGGCACCGTTACGGTTGAGGAAACCAGTCACCTCGACGTCGGTTCCGGCGTTGAGGAAACTCAACAGTGTCGGATCCAGATTGGCGGTGGTGTGCCAGAAGGTCTGTGCCAGACCGCTACCGTCATCGAGCCAGAGATTCCAGCCGATGGGACCGACCATATCGCTGATCTCGACCACAGGGAAACCGCTGCCTAGCGGGTCGAGTTGAAGGGCACCGCTGAGTTTGACGATTTCTGATTCACGTTCGGGAGCAGCCGAGGTCAGGTCAATATCTGCTGTTTGCAGCTCCTGGGGAAAAAAGATGAAGCCACCGGATCCGTTCTGCACAACATCTGCCGCCTCGTCGACGGTCAGGGTGACCATCAGGTTGAGATCTCCCACTACCCCTCGCACCTGGACCAGATTTCCGAGTTTGAGGCCGCTGAGGTCGAGTCCTAGCCCGGGATCCACTTCCACGAAGACCGATCCGGTAGAGTCCTGGATGGCGAATCCGACATCACCGGTGGGACTGCTGCTGGCGAAGGCTCCCGGTGTCACCGTGACAAACCCGGCGACAGTAATATCGTCACCGGCTATGAGAGTGAATACATCGCTGATGGGTGGCAGCGGATCTTCACCTCCTCCACAACCGATCAGGCTGGAGAAAACAAGAATCAGGAGACAACGGAAGCGTATAGATCGATGGTTCAAGGTTCTCCTGTTCCGGCACAAGGTGAGTGTTCGCGGTACTTTCGGTCGAATACACCCCATCGTCAAGCACGCAATCTAGCACGAATCTGACTCACCTGTCATACCTGACATTGGTAAAACTGCTCCCATAGGTTCATCAACTGGTGATGAGACCGTACAAGACGGGTAACCTTTTCATGGAACTGAGGTCATGTTGATCGTTTGAGTATTATTATTACATAACATGATCATTTACATATCGAATAAGCCCTCTGTAGGGAGCAACGTTATGGTAGCGATAGAATCAAGCAGATGTCTTGAGACGGCGAGTGTTCCGAACAATCTGAGTTTCGCCTGCGTCGATAAATTCTCTGCTTCGAACTCCCGATCTGGCGCGTACCCGGCATTCATGCTGGCCTGTCTGATGCTGGTCTGTTCGCCAACTATTCTGTTCCCACAAATTCCAACCGGCTCCGGCTCTGGCTATTTTGTACCCGGAGTTTCTATTTCTGTCGCTGCTGATCCCACCGATATGACCGTGGGTGATTACAATGGAGATGGCCTTTCAGACATGGTCATCGTGACCGGGGCTTCGATGCTGGCGCAATTGTTCCTGGGAACTTCAGAAGGAGGGTTCGATCTGGGGCAGGTACAGGAATTTGACCTTCCGGCGGAGATGGCTGAGTCGATTACGCTGGATTACGACGCCGATGGTTCTCTTGACCTGCTTATCCTCTCTGACTCCGGACAGTTATTCAGCATGATAGGTGACGGTGACGGCAATCTTCTTGACGCAGATCTGCTGGATCTGGGAATCTCACCCATCACTGGTTTTGCGGCTGAAGACTTGAACTCCGATGGGCTCCTCGATCTGGTACTCACGACCCTGTCCGGGATTGGGGGCGGTGGAGATTCTCGGATTCTCCTCTCAGAGGGAAATGGCGATTATCTTCTGATGCCCGATCTGTTTCCCAATGCAACTGCAATCGGTATCGGAGATCTGGATGGGGACGGAGATCTGGATATGGTACTCGCCGGCTCGACGCTCACGGTCCATATGAATGACGGTACCGGCGATTTTTCCATCATCCAGGATGAGCCCATCGATTACACGGTGGACCAGCTGCTACTTGTGGACGTGCTCCAGGATCGTCCCGACGGCATCGAGATACTGGACATCATCTGTCTCATCGATGATGGCGGGGCGCTGGCATTTCTCCAGGGAGTTGGGTCCGGGGTGTTTTCAACTCCTGCAGAGGGATACGATGATGTGATCGATAATGCTAGTGATGTCACTCCCGCAATTCTCGATGGAGAGGGAGTACCTGATTTCGTCTATATTGATGGTGGGTCATCTTCACATCTTGGAGTTCTGAGGGGCCATGGGGTTGACGGGATTCCATTCGATGGCCATCAGAGTTATCCCGTTCCTGAGAATCCGGCTTGCATGAAGCTTCTCGATTACAACAATGATGGTTTTCTCGATGTAGTGATCGCATCCAAGTCGTCCAATACTGTCGAGGTCTTTCTTGGAGAACCGGCACTTCCTGATTTCCGCCGTGGAGATGTGAACAGCGATGGCTTCTTCAATCTCGCCGATCCCATCACCGTCTTGCAGGTGCTCTACGTTCCAGGCCAGAGCTTTCCACCCTGCGCGGATTCGATAGACGCAAATGACGACGGGGTTCTGGACCTCTCGGATCCCATCACGATATTGACCTTCTTGTTTGGCTCAGGCATTCCCATAGCCTTTCCCTTCCCCGACTGTGGATCCGACCCAACGCCGGATATGCTCGACTGCCAGTTGCCGCTCAACGACCCCTGCTCCTAGGGGCTCATCTGGTTGCACTTGCCGCATCTGTTTTCATTCGAATGATATAGGGGCGACCAGTTCTGGCGAGAGCAAGAGGCATCGGAGACACTGGCTACCTCGGCCAGCTGGGGTCGACACCATCTCGGGGGGGTCATGCACTGCTATCACGATTTAATCATCGATGTCCTGGAGAACGGCATCGAGAAGTCGGATCGAACCGGTACCGGTACCAGAGCACTGTTTGGAAGACAGATCCGCTTCGATCTGGCCGATGGATTTCCACTCCTGACGACCAAGAAGGTGCACCTCAAGTCGGTGATCCATGAACTTCTCTGGTTCATCTCGGGCGAAACCAATATCAAGCCACTTCAGGAGGCGGGAGTTCGCATCTGGGATGAATGGGCGGATCCTGAAACAGGAGAACTGGGTCCCGTGTATGGAGCGCAGTGGCGCCGTTGGCAGGGACCTGAGGGTCGAGTTGTCGATCAGTTGCAAGGGGTGATCGATCAGATCCGATTGAATCCCGATTCTCGCCGGCTGATCATCAGTTCCTGGAATGCAGCTCAGGTGGATGACATGGCACTACCTCCCTGTCACTGCCTGTATCAGTTCCAGGTGATGGGAGATCGCCTTCACTGTCAGTTGTATCAGCGAAGCGCCGACATTTTTCTGGGAGTGCCTTTCAACATCGCCAGTTACTCATTACTGACCCACATGGTGGCCCAGGTGACCGGGCTTCAGCCGGGAGAGTTCGTCCACACCTTTGGCGACCTGCATCTCTATGACAATCATCTCGAGCAGGCGAAGACGCAACTGGCGAGGGAGCCGCGTGCACTTCCGGTTCTTCACCTGAACTCGGAAGTCACCGAGATCGATCAGTTTGGCTACGATGACGTCCAGGTCGATGGATACGATCCTCATCCAGCGATCCCCGCTCCTGTGGCGGTGTGATATGCGCATCTCACTGATCGTAGCAACCGGCACGGGGGGGGTGATCGGACACGACGGCAAGATCCCCTGGCATCTGCCCGCTGACCTGGCTCACTTCAAGAGGACCACGATGGGATCTCCCATCATCATGGGACGTCGAACCCATGAATCCATCGGCGGGCCCCTTCCCGGTCGTCGCAACCTGGTACTGTCTCGAGATCCGGATGATTTGCCAGAGGCTGTGGAAGGGTACCGGACTGCTGAAGCGGCACTTGAATCCTGTGTCGGTGAGGAAGAGGTCTTCGTCATCGGAGGCAGCGAGATCTACGCCTTGTTTCTGGAGCGTGCGCAGCGCATCTACAGGACAGAGGTGGAGGGAGATTTCGAGGGAGATACGTTCTTTCCCCGGCTCGTTCCAGATCGGTGGAAGCAAGTATCGAGACGGGAATGCCCCGCCGATGACAAGAACCCGTATCCCTGCGCGTTCGTGGTGCTGGAGCGACAGGTGGATTCTCGGTGATGGCAGCGCTGCTCAGGAGATGCAGAACTTTGCCGTGGCTGCTGCTGGCCGTCTCCCTGATGGGTTGCATGGTTCCTGCGGCAACTCGCGAGGCGATCATTCCGATCATCACCGAGATCACTCCGGAGAGTTGCGAGCAGCAGTTGCGATCACTGGTGGAGCTGGGTCCTCGTTTTGCCGGTGATGCCGATGAAACCAGGCGTACTGTCGAGTACCTCGAAGAGAAGCTGAGGCTTCTGGGATACCCGGTGCAGCGAGAAGCAGTGGGTCGCTGGCGCGGAATCGAGCAGGTCAATCTCATCGTAGAGATCGAGGGGCTGATCGATCCGACCACCGTCGTAGAAGTGGGTGCGCACTACGATACGGTGAAAAACTGTCCGGGAGCCGATGACAACGGTTCCGGCGTCGCGGGATTGCTCGAGATCGCCCGGGTGCTGGTTCACCACCGCCCCGAGCGAACCGTTCGATTGTGCTTTTTCGCTGCAGAAGAGGTGGGGCTGATCGGCAGTCGAGCTCATGTCGACCACATCCTCGCCGACTCTTCACGCCGCGTCGACGGACTGCTCGATCTGGAGATGATCGGATACAGGGTTCATGAGCAGGGCAGCCAGGATGCGCCGGTGCGAATTCCCTTGATTGCTGCTGTTCCCCATCGCGGCGACTTCATCCTGGTGGCGGGGAATTTTCAGTCAGGAGGGCTAGGAAACATCTTCGAGAGGTGCGTCGATCAGTATGTACCCGAGTTGAAATATTTCAGTGCCAATCGGATCGCAGGCTTCTTCGGCGATGCTGCCCGCAGCGATCATTTCCCTTACTGGCAAGCAGGGCTTCGCGGCATCATGCTCACCGATACGGCCAACTTCAGGAATCCGCACTACCATCGTCCCACCGATACGATCGACACCATCGATTTCGATTTTCTGTGCGCGGTGACGAGGGCCACAACCGCAGCTGTCATCGAGTGGGGGGGGTATGTCGCGCCGTCCTCCGAAGTGGCTCGATCAGAGCAGAAACAGGCCCAATACCCCTTTCGGAACGCTTCCTCCGCCGATATTTCTCGAATCGGTGCGACTCCTCGATAGATCCGGGGTTGATCCTGTGAAGTCCTTCTGGGACGGTACCAACCGAGGATGTGCCCGAGAATCCCGGAAGTTGAGGAACGGGCGGTCGCTCGGTACGAAATAGTACTCTAGATCCAGATCGTCGGTCTCAACGAGACCCCTTCAACAGGAGGTATTGATGCGTATTTTCTCCAGAATTCTGGCACTGGCTATCGTGTTGCTGCTGCCAGCGATGCTGATGGCCCAGGATCCCCAGCCCAATCCGACCCCCTCTCCAAGACCTGCTCCGGGTGAGGATCATCCGACTCCGCCGGCTCCTCCGGTGGTGAACCCCGGAGATGATCCGGCCCCTGCTCCTCGCGATGATCGTCGTCGTAGAGGTCGAGGTGGCGCCGGTCTGATCGAGCGATTCGATCGGAACGGCGATGGAGTGCTCGACAAGGAGGAACTGGAAGGAATGCCCGAGGCGTTGCGACGCCGGATCGGCGAAGCCGATGCCAACGGTGATGGTTCCATCTCTGGTGAAGAACTCGAGCGAGTACTGGGAGGCGGCGGTGTCCGGCCTGCTCCTGGGGGTGGGGGAGACAATCCTCGACCCGAAAGGCGTCGCGGTGGATTCGAAAGGTTCGATCGCAACGGTGATGGAGTGATCGACGAGGAAGAACTGGAAGGTTTGCCGGAGGGGATGCGTCGTCGTCTCAAGCCGGCCGATACCAATGGGGATGGAGTGCTCACCCCTGAAGAACTGGAACGTGTCTTCGGTGGCGGTCGTCGTCCAAATCCCGAGGGTGGACCCCCTCCTGCTGGCGAAGGAGATGACCCGCCGCGTCCCGATCGTCGTCGCGGTGGACTCGACAGGCTTGATCGCAACGGCGATGGAGTCATCGACAAGGAAGAAATGGAAGGTTTGCCGGAGAACATCCGGCGCCGTCTCGATCGCAACGGCGATGGAGTCATCGACAAGGAAGAACTGGAAGGCATCCGTGGTCGCGGTGGCGATGATCGTCGTCGCAGAGGCCGAGGTGGCCGTGGCGGCGGCGAGGAGATCGGACCGCAGCCGGGTGGTGGTGAGGGCGATCAGCCCCGTCGTCGCAGAGGTCGTGGAGGTCGCGGAGATACACCGCCGCCGCCCGCTCCTCCTGTTCCGCCGAAGCCAGCCCCGAAGCCAGATCCGGCCCCGAAGCCGCAACCTCTGTAACGTTCAACTGATCCGTGGAATCAAGACGCCGCGTCCGGAGACTCCGGACGCGGCGTTTTCTTGTTCATGAGTTCATCGAAGAAACCGATCATGGCTGTCCGGCGATCACCAGCCCGGCCAGCCTCAACCGTGGTGCCAGCGCTCGCGCCCACGCCTCGTAGCCAGCCGCAGACAGATGCAAGGCATCGGCCTGATAGAGGTGAGTGCGCAGCTGCTGGTCCGCTTCAAGAAACACATCGGTCAGATCGAGGATCTCGACCGCTTCCAGCTCGTCGAGATGGCCGATGGCAGCGTTGACCTCGGCGACATCTCGCCGGCCCTGATCGGCAGCGGTCTTGCCACGGGGAAGGATCGGATGCAGCAAGATCAGCGCATCGGGAGCCTTGTTCCTCGTTGCCTTCACCACCGCCTCGATGCCGATGGCGATCTCTGCGGGTGGATCATGCGTGATGTTATTGGTGCCGATCAGGATGACGATGACCGCGGGATCGGCACCGTCGAGGGTGCCATTCTGGATGCGCCACAACAGATGCTGGGTTCGGTCGCCAGAGATGCCCAGGTTGCCCACCCGTAACTGGCCAAAGTAGCGCTCGAAGACGCCAGCGGCCGTCACTCCCACGCGCCGACCTTCGCCCCCCCAGGATTGCGTGATGGAGTCGCCGACCAGCATCAGATCCAGATTTCCCTGTGCTGCGATCTTCACTCCGTCGAGGTGCTGGTCCATCCACGGGCGACCGCCGTGCCAGCCGGCGGAAGCGGCGCGATCTTCCAGGCTGGGTTCGGGAACCACCGTCCGAGGAGGTGGACCCTGACAGGAAAACAGGGTCAGAAAAACAGACATCAGTGAGGCTCTCTGGCGATGGGTCATCTCGATCCTCCCACAATGTTGCTGATCTAGACGATCCACTGCTGACACGGTGCGGTCAACAAGCGAGACTGGCATCGAGGAGGACCTGATGATCGCGACGACCCTGACCCTGTGGATGGCACTGATGGCGGCACCGGAACTCGACCGCCTCGACCCCCCTGCGTCTTCGAAGGCGGGGGCTCTGATCGTGGCGGGCGGCGGATCTCTCCCTTCCGACCTTCGCCCCCGAGCTCTGGAACTGGCAGGAGGCGATGACGCCAACATTCTCATCATCGGGTGGGCTTCCAGCAGGGAGAACGCCGGCGCAAGCACTGCCGAGGCGTGGAAGCAATCAGGAGCGACACGGGTCACGGTGATTCCCGAAGAAGCGGTAGCAGCGCGCAGCGCCATCGAGAGTGCGGATCTGATCTGGCTCTGCGGTGGATCCCAGTCGCGCCTGATGGATGCGCTACGCGAACGAGACCTCATCGATGTGGTGAGAAAGTGTCACGCTCGGGGCACCATCCTGTCCGGCACCAGTGCCGGTGCTGCGGTGATGTCTCACCACATGATCACCGGCGAGGCAGAACTCGAGGCGTTGCTCAAATCGACCACGGAACTGGTCGAGGGGCTGGGGCTGTGGCCCGGTGTCATCGTCGACCAGCATTTCCTCGCCCGGCGTCGCTGGGCGCGTCTCTTCAGCGCCGTCGCCGATCATCCAGATCAGATCGGAGTCGGCATCGATGAACAGACCGCGGTCATCGTCGATCCCGATGGCTCCTGGCAGGTGATCGGACGGGGACCGGTGGTGGTGATCGATGGCCGGGGCAAGGTCGCGGAGACACTGCAGTCCGAGGGTCCGGCGAAGGTCGTGATGTACGACCTGAAGGTTCACTTCGTCGGCCAGGGGCAGGTCTGGAAACCCGGCTCCTCCGCTGCGGAAGAACCAGACGATGAGCGGCGACGCTAATCGCCAGGATCTCCCACCATCTCGTCATGAATTCCCACCTCGAAGCGGCCGCTGGAATCTGCGGCGGCGCGGTACATCCCCTGTGTACTGTATGAGAACGCGATGTTACCGGCGGCATCGACGGCGATGAGGCCGCCGTCGTCGGGCTGGAGCACCTCGTGGATCATCGCATCGCAGGCACCCTGTAGATCCTGACCCGCCAGCATCATGCGGGCGGCGACGGAATGTGCGACGGCGTGACGGATGTACTCCTCACCGGTGCCGGTACAGGAGACGGCGCAGGCACGATCATCGGCGTAGGTGCCGGCTCCGATGATGGGGGAATCACCAACTCTGCCCCAGCGCTTGTCGGTCATGCCGCCGGTCGATGTGCCCGCTGCCAGGTGTCCGTGCCGATCGAGCACCGCCACCCCGACCGTTCCCTTCTTCCCCTGTGTCTTCTTGATCCACTGCTCTCGTCGGCGATCGGTCGAGAAGAAGGAGTTCTTGACCAGCTCGACGCCACACTGGCTGGCGAAGGTCTCGGCACCTTCCCCGGCAAACAGCACATGGCGAGTATCTGTCATCACTTTTCTGGCCAGTGTGATGGGGTGGCGCACGGTTCGCACCCCGGCGACAGCGCCACAGGAGAGATCGGAGCCATCCATGATGGAGGCATCCAGTTCATGTTTTCCCTCCGAGTTGAAGACGGCCCCGAGTCCGGCATTGAACAGGGGATCGTCCTCGAGGAAGCGAATCACCTGTTCGACGGCATCGAGACCGTCGCCGCCATCCTGGAGTATCCCGGCGCCGATGGTCAGCGCCGATTGCAGCGATTGGCGGTAGGCGCTCTGTCGTTCCTCCGGAGCATCTTTCGAGAGGGCCCCGGCGCCGCCGTGAATGGCGATCGCCCAGCGATCTCTCAGGGGCTCACTCCTCGCATCGGGGCCATGGCACGCCGAAAGCAGAAGCAGCAGCAGCAGACCGATCAGCCAGTAGCTGGAACAGTGATGTCTCATCGGGACACTCATCCTCTCATCTTGGTGCAAGGAATTCTCCGGCCAAGGTGGTTGCCAGCCGAGCCGGTGCGTAGAATCTCCAGCAACGGACCTTCGGTGGCCACCATGGGTCAGCATGGGTCAGCATAACCGGAGCCACACCGCAGGTGGAGAAGATGGCGTACCAACCGCAACAGATCGAACCCCGCTGGCAGCAGTACTGGTCTCAGCACCAGTTGTTTCGTGCCGGAGAACGGTCCGAACTTCCCAAATACTATGTACTCGATATGTTTCCCTATCCATCGGGTAGCGGACTCCATGTCGGGCACACCGAGGGTTATACCGCCAGCGATATCGTGGCTCGCCATCGCCGCATGAAGGGTTTTGACGTGCTGCATCCGATGGGATTCGACGCCTTCGGGCTTCCCGCCGAGCAGTTCGCCATCGAGGAGGGGGTTCACCCCGATGTCTCGACGCGTCAGAACATCGAGACCTTCACCAAGCAAATGAACGCGATGGGCTACTCCTACGACTGGGATCGGGTGTTCTCCACCAGCGATCCTTCCTACTACCACTGGACCCAGTGGATCTTCCTCAAGTTGCTCGAGCACGACCTCGCATTCCAGGAGGAAGCGATGGTCAACTGGTGCCCAGAACTGGGTACCGTGCTCGCCAACGACGAAGTGATCGACGGCAAGAGCGAGCGCGGTGGCCACGATGTCGTGCGCCAGCCGATGAAGCAGTGGATGCTGCGAATCACCGCATTTGCCGATCGATTGCTCGAAGGACTCGATGAAGTCGACTTTCCCGAGTCGATCAAATCGATGCAACGCGATCGCATCGGTCGGTCAGAGGGAGCGGATGCGACCTTCGACATCGTCGACTCCGATCAGAAACTGAAAGTCTTTACCACTCGACCCGACACGCTCTTTGGGGCCACCTTCTGTGTACTTTCCCCCGAGCATCCGCTCGTCGATGAACTCACTGACGATGAGCATCGGGATGCGGTCAAGAGTTACTGCCAGGAAGCGGCGAGAAAAAGTGACATCGAGCGATCAGGTACCGATGCCGGCAAGAGCGGGGTCTTCATCGGTTCTCATGCGATGAATCCCTGTACCGGGGAGCCGATGCCGATCTGGGTCGCCGACTACGTCCTGATGGGATACGGAACCGGGGCCATCATGTGTGTGCCGGGGCATGACCAGCGCGACTGGGATTTTGCCACTCGCTTCGAACTGCCCATCGTCGAGGTGGTCTCCGGCGGAGATATCAGCAAGGAGGCCTGGGTCGGGGAAGGCCCACACGTAAATAGCGGCTTCCTGGATGGTCTCGACAAGGATGCGTCGATCACAAGGAGCATCGAATGGCTCGAGGAGCGGAAGATCGGCACCGGGATCGTCCGCTATCGTCTTCGAGACTGGATCTTTGCCCGCCAGCGTTACTGGGGTGAGCCGATGCCAGTGGTCATCGATGAGCAGGGCAAGGCCCATCCGCTTCCTGAATCTGCGTTACCTCTGGAACTGCCTCACCTGGATGAATTTGCACCGACCGGTACAGGAAATTCTCCTCTGGAGCGAGCGACTCAATGGAGTCAGGCCGAGGTTCCAGGATCAGGTGCTACGGCCCGGAGAGAACTCGATACGATGCCCGGGAGCGCCGGATCGAGTGCCTACTTTCTGCGATTCATCGATCCAAAGAACGATCAGGTACTGGTCGATCCGGAACTGGCGAAGCGCTGGATGCCGGTCGACCTTTACATCGGCGGAGCCGAGCACGCGGTCGGGCATCTGCTCTACTCACGCTTCTGGACCAAGTTTCTCCACGACATCGGTGTTTGCCCCGTTGATGAGCCGTACGCGAAACTGGTCAACCAGGGCATGATCCTCGGGGAAGATCACCGCAAGATGTCGAAACGCTTCGGCAATGTCATCGATCCGCTCGATGTCATCGCCGAACAGGGTGCGGACTCACTGCGGGTCTACGAGATGTTCATGGGCCCCATCGAAGCGGACAAACCGTGGTCCACCGGTGGTTTGATGGGGGCACGCCGATTCCTCGATCGTGTCTGGCGGCTCTTTTTTGACCAGGATGATCAGTTGCACGACACCCTGTCAGCGCAGGCCACAGATGACCAGATGAGAATATAGCATCGCACC
>Ga0310120_10002688_pt1 | contig 12880 bp, 8 predicted proteins | sample CB27_AW_983_MG_FD_203506 | JGI IMG/M metagenome (GOLD analysis project Ga0310120, IMG submission 203506) | Marine microbial communities from Western Arctic Ocean, Canada - CB27_AW_983 | ecosystem: Environmental > Aquatic > Marine > Oceanic | place: Canada: Western Arctic Ocean | collected... | reverse complement strand
GAATCTCGTCAGGAGCCCTTAACTCGCACAGTCATATCTATGCTGCGAAAGCAGTACCGGAGGTCCCCTATCATGTCCAGCAACTACACCTCGCTTCTCGGATACCGCCAGGGTGCGAAGAAGATCCACGTCCATGTGACCGAGTTCGCCACGCGGGATGCAGGCGAGATGTACGAGCACAGCCACGAGGCCGAGGAAGCCATGTACTTCCTCGAGGGTGAGGCTGAGTACACCTTCGGCGGTGGGACGCACACGGTCGGTCCCGGCGACCTGCTGTTCTTCCCTTCCAATCAGCGACATGCGCAAGTGAAGTACCTGGGCGACCGGATGAAGTACCTGGTGATTCGGAACGTGGAGCAGGACCCCGAGGAAGAGTGCTGCTGCGGGGAAGACCGGGCACCGTCCACCGCCCGTTGATATGTGTCCACCGACGGTCTCCCCTTATCTGCACGACGGTACGGCCGGTCTGGGAACTGCCCCGATCCGCACCGGCTGCCATCGTGCCAGGGGCGATCTCCGGCCAGCGCCGGACGGGGAGATGGCCAAATTCAAATGGCAGCGTGAGCAACTCGATCCCCGAGCTGGCTTGATCGTGACCAACATTGGGAAAGCTCCCGAGTATGTTGCCCGTTTCTACAACGATCGCGACACGGCCGGGGGAGTGAATCAGGGAAGGCAAGAACAGGGGCCCATGACCGACGGATCGCAGGCCATCCTATCGGGGCGACAACTTGCTGAAAGATTTGCGTTCGACTCAAAAACCGGTGAAAATGGGTGAGTCTCTGGCTGGGCCGCGTCACCGAGTCGGCATGTTAGAATACCGATGGGAAAACTCTCTGCGAGTCATCGGTGATGCTTGCAAACACCTCCTCACGCAGGTTAGAAAATCGACCAGCCTGAACGTAATGCCCCACGGGAAAGGAGCACACCTCTATTGTCTGAGCCACGTGATCCGGAGAGCGAGTTCAATCGACGTGAGGTCTTGCTGTGCCTGGGCTCCACCGGACTGGCAGTCGAGCTCGGAAAGCTCTCTTTGAACGCTGGAGAAATCGAATCGAACGCTGGAGAAATCGGTCCAACTATAGCAGGCTATCCCGATTCCCTGAGTGTCAAAGCTGGTGATGACATCGGCTTTCACATCTCCACTGGGCTGAAGAAGTACTCGATTGAAATCTTCCGTATGGGAGCGAAGAAGGAATCTGTGTGGACACGAGAGGGTCTTCCCGGCGCCCCGTATCCGGTTCCAGAGAATGCCTGCTCGCACGGCTGCGACTGGCCGCTCGCGCTGAGAGTTTCGGTACCACGCGAGTGGCGATCGGGTTATTACAGCGCGGTACTGCGAGGCGAGGACTCAGCCGGGCGTTCTGCCACGGGGGAAATGTTCTTCGTGGTGCGATCGGCACGTCCTGGAAAAGATGCACGGATCCTGCTCCAACTCACGACGAACACCTATAACGCGTACAACACCTGGGGAGGGATGAGTCTCTACGGCAACCCGCGAGGAAGGCGGGTTTCCTTCGACCGTCCCTGGGCCGGCTTCGCGGATCCCGACGGCTTCACCGGCACCTACAGCGGCTGGCGGAACTGGGAGGAGCCCTTTGTCCGGTGGGCGGAGCAGGCCGGCTACTCACTCGACTACGCGGTCAACTCGGACCTCGAGTTTCATCCGGAGCTGCTCGAAGACTATCGGCTCGTGCTCAGCGTCGGGCATGACGAGTACTGGTCCTCGCCCATGCGCGACCACCTCGAGACCTTCATCACCGGGGGCGGAAACGTCGCCTTTCTCAGCGGCAATACAGCCTTCTGGCAGGTTCGCTCCGAGAGCATGGGCCGCGCGCTGGTCTGTTGGAAACAGGACTACACGGAAGACCCGTTCCACCGGAGTGGCCGGCACGGTCTGCTCGCGACCATGTGGTGCCACCGTCTCGTTGGGCGCCCGGAAAACCAAATGACTGGTGTAAGCTGGGCCTACGGCGGCTACCACCGTTTCTTCGAGCAGTTTCCCGACGGCGCCGGGGGATACACGATCCACCGGCCGGAACACTGGATCTTTGAGGGTACCGGGCTGAAGCGGGGAGATCTTCTGGGGGCGAAGCACACGATCGTGGGCTATGAGTGCGACGGCTGCCAGTTCGAGATGAACAACGGTGTGCCGGTGCCGACCCATCGCGATGGAACGCCCGAGACCTTCGAGATTCTCGGCACCGCGCCGGCGGGCCTCAGCACTACAGACAACTCGATCGGCATTGTCGCCGACGGGCTCTACGGCAGAGGCTCGGGCAGGTCGCATCCCCAGCCGGGTGCGGCCGTACTGGGAAGCTACACCCGGGGAGGCACCGTCGTGACCAGCGGATGCACCAACTGGCCGCACGGCCTGCGCGGCGGCGACGAGACCGTCGAGCGAATCACGCGAAACATCCTTGATCGGTTGTCTGGATAGATTGTGCGCGGCCTCCTCATGACATCACCGGCGATCCTGCTCATCGCGCTCGCCGGCGAGAGTACAGCGACGCAAAAGTCGGCGAACGAAGCCCCCGGAGCGCTACGAGTTCACCCTGGGCTCGTCGTCGAACTCGTCGTGTCCGAGCCGCAGGTCATCGATCCCATCGCCATCGACTGGGGGTCCGACGGCAAGCTCTGGGTGGTCGAGATGGGCGACTATCCGCTGGGGGGCGACGGCCGAGGCAAGGCGGGCGGCCGCATCCGTTGTCTGGAAGATACCAATCGCGACGGTCGCTACGATCGCTCGACACTGTTTCTCGACGGCCTGAACTATCCCACCGGCGTGATGGCATGGCGCAAGGGAGTTCTCGTGACTTGCGCCCCCGAGATCTTCTTCGCGGAGGACACCAACGGCGACGGCCGCGCGGACCGACGCGAGATCCTCTTCACGGGTTTCAGTGAAGTCAATCCACAGCACCGGGTCAACGGACTCCGCTGGGGGCTCGACAACTGGATCTACTGCGCCAATGGCGACTTCGCCGAGATGCGGGACTGGACCGCGGGGGCGGTGCGAAGTCCGGTCACCGGCCGATCGGCCGGTGCCACACAGGACCTGCAGGAGACGAAGAGTTCGTTAATCTATTTCAAGGCAAATACGATCCTCCTGCTGAGCGGCGGCCAAATTCGCTCTCTCCGGACAGGTTTCAAGGTCGACATCCGCGGCAAGGACTTTCGCCTGCGTGTCGACGACGGCCGGATCGATCCGCAGGTCGGCCAAAGTCAGTTCGGTCGTAACCGTGACGACTGGGGCAACTGGTTCGGTTGCAATCATGCCAAGCCGCTCTGGCACTTCGTGCTGGCGGACAACTTTATCCGGCGGAACCCCCACGTCCCCGTACCGACTCCGCGCATCGACGTGATCGACAGCTTAACCAAGCTCTTCGTGCGCGATGGGACCGCCCACTTCACGTCGGCGTGCAGCGCGATGATCTATCGAGACGAGCTCCTGGGAACACAATTTTCCGGCAATGCCTTCGTGTGCGATCCCGCGCGCGGCGTGGTCCATCGCTCACTCCTGTCCCCCAGCGGCCTGACCTTCACGGGTCGCCGCCCCCCCGGGGACGAAAAACAGCAGCGCGAGTTCCTCAGCTCGGAGGATCCCGCGTTCAGGCCAACGATGACACGCACTGGTCCGGACGGCGCGGTGTGGGTCGTCGACATGCAACGTTCCCTCATTGAGCACGCGCACTGGCTCTCGGAAGGCTGGGAGAAGCGTGTTGATCTACGGGCGGGTGACGACAGGGGGCGAATCTACCGGATTTATCCGGCGGGCACTCGACCGCGTCCGATTCGCCGCCTGGTCGGATTGAAGATCGCCGACCTCGTCGCCGCGCTCGACAGTCCGAATGGTTGGCAGCGCGACACGGCACAGCGACTGCTTTTCGAGCGCCAGGACATGACAGCGGTACCACCTTTGGAGGAGCTCGCGACGAAAAACGAGCACGCCACCTGTCGTCTTCACGCCCTCTGTGCGCTCGACGGCCTCGGTGCGGTGCGACCGGAAATCATCGAACACGCACTCTCTGACCCACACCCGGGTGTTCGCCGCCATGCCGTGCGGCTCTCGTCGCCGCTGCTTGGAGCATCGGCGGCGCTCGGAGCGGCGATTGAGAAACGAGCCGCCGATCCCGATCCACAGGTCCGCCTGCAGCTGGCCTACAGGCTGGGGGAGTGGAAGGATGTCAGCACTGGCTGGCTGCTCGGGCAGCTCGTCCTCGAGGACCGTGATTCCCCGTATCTCCGCGCCGCCGTCCTGAGCTCGGTCAGCGGAGAGAACTTCGATCACGTGCTGGCCGCGGTCCTGCGTGACCCCGACAGCCCCCCACGCCGTTCTTCGAGAACCTTGCTTGTTTGGCGATTGCGTTCGAGAACGAGAAAGCCCTGGCCCGCGTTTTGGATGTCGTCTTCACAATCGAGCAGGGCGGGTACGGGTTGTGGCAACTTTCGACGCTGGCCGCGATCGTGGAAGAGTTGGAGCGACAGGACGCGACACTCGAATCATGCCCGCAGCTGGACCGCATGCTCGAGTATGCGCGCGCCACTGCCCAGCGCGAAACCGCTCCCGAGACGGATCGCGTGCTGGCGGTCCGGCTCCTGGGTCATCGTCCAGGAGACATCCAGGAGCTTGGGCGATTGCTCGTACCCCAGTCACCGGGTGCACTGCAGGTCGCAGTCGCTCGTCGGGTGGGCAACCTCGATGACCGTCGTGTGCCGGATGTCCTGCTCGCCGGCTGGAGCGGGCACGGGCCGCTGCTCCGTGCGCAGGTCCTCGATATCCTGCTGAGTCGAGCGGAGTGGGTTCACGCCCTGATCGACAAGGTGGAAGGCGGATACGTCCAGGCTGCCGAAATCGACGCTGCCCGTCGCCAACGTCTCCTGGTGCTCGACGACACCGGGCTTCGCGCCCGGGCAACGCGGCTTTTTGGAGGTGCAATCAGTGCCGATCGACAAGAAGTCGTCGACGCGTACCTGCCGGCACTCTCCCTGCGCGGCAATTTCACCCGCGGGGCGCTTGCGCCGCCTGTCACGAGTTCCGAGGTGTCGGGCAGCCGGTCGGTCCGGACCTGGCGGCCCTTACCGATACTTCGCCCCTCTCGCTCTTGACCTCCATCCTTGACCCCAACCGGATCTTCGAGGAAAAGTACGTCAACTATTTGGTGGTGACAAAGCAGGGTCGCTCTTACACGGGCATACTTTCGGTGGAAGCGGGAGAGAGCATCGCCCTCATCAATCAGGAGAAAAAGCAGGACCTGATCCTGCGCAGAGATCTCGAGTTGCTCCAGTCGAGCGGTCGATCGATGATGCCGGATGGGCTCGAGAAAGACCTCAACCATCAGGACCTGGCGGACGTGATCCATTACGTACGCGGTAAAGACGACAGGCCTTGAGGAGTGGCTGATGAAAGCCCTTGCCCGCTGCATTCAGATGAACAGGGCGAAACTTTTGGGATTCGCGCGAAATCGACCGCGCTCGGTCAATTAACAAAACGATCATCGGCCAGGGACGTTCACCCAGATCCCTCGATCCGCAGCACGTTACGACCGGTGAGCCGACAGCGCACGAACTGGTCCCCTTCGATCCCTTTCTCCAGCATCAAGCTCTTGCCATCAAGGGTGATGCCGCTGGGGGTGCCGGGTGTCCTGATTTGAAGCCGCTGTTCCGCTTGGGAGGCAGGCGACGCAGATTCCAGCTTCACCGTCCAACCACGGCCTTCCCGGCGGGCGTCGGTCACCTGCGCAAAACGGTCGTACGGGGCAACAACCAGGTTATCGAAGATCCAGGCGATGCGCAATTCGTTGGCCACCCGCATCGGTAAACGCGCCTTGTGCACGACGAGCACGGGGTAGGCCGACTGGCCATGGATATCGTGGTTGACCAGGTAAACGGTGGAAAAGGGCTGTCCGGAAGGCATTTTGCCATCGTAGACGGCGTAGAACACGTCCCGTCCTTCCACAGCGATTTCTGTTTGCTCGGCCTCGGCCAGCGTCCGCAGGATGTCGGTGATGAGGGCATCAAGCCGCTCGCCGGGGTATTGCCAGGTTGCGAGCAGGTAGACCGTGCCCTTGCCAAGGCGGTGCTCAAGCAACACCGGCTGTTGGGGCTTGCCCCGCGCATGGGCAAGCGTGCGCGCGCCGGACAATTCAACCTGGGCCAATTGTGCGGGCTCCAGGTAGCGGGTGCCCTGCGGCATGACGTGGCGCGAACTGGTGGTCTGCCTGGCGAAGAGCACACCCTTTACCTTCGTACCCGGGCCAACGACGCGCACCCCGCACAGCTGGCTCACATCGCCGCTGTTGAGAAACGCGTGCGGCTGGTCAGTGCGGGTGCGGGTGTCCAGGTGTGGCACGGAGAGGAAGAGTGTCCCGCCACCCTCGACGAAGGCAATGAGATTCGCATACAGCTCTTCGGTCATCGTGTTCCAGCCAAGGAAGACCAGCGTTCCGTAACCGCGCAGCTTCTCCAACGGTGCCTCGCTGGGCACCAGGTCCACCTGCCCGCACGGCGGCGTGCTGTGCCGCAGCGGCTTGGCGGGGTCTGCCTGCCAGTAGTACAGCCGCGGCCCGATGTACCACGGCTCGGTATCGAAGACGTGCCCCACATGGCGCCAAGTCTTGGTGGCATCGGTCGCGAGGAACCCTGGATGGTCGACCATCCAGAGGCGTTCCCCCCGGTTGCCACCCCAGGAATCGAGGTTGCCCAGGACGTAGCCCAGTCGCACGCGCGGGCCGCCGGCCGGTCGTTGATGAAATTGAGTGAAGCGGTAAAACGAACTGAGCACCTCGCGGCTGCGGACACAGATGGGATCGTCAAAGGGGCGACACTCCTCTTCCGCCCAGCGGATGTCCGGGCTGGCGCGGACGTTGAAGAACGCGCTGCAGGAACCCCAGTTGCGGAGCGCCAGGTTCGGCTCGCTGAAGTAGCTGGCGCCACCGGCGTAGAACAGGTCGTAGGCAATGCGGAGCCGCTCGGGTGTCCACAGATCCGTTGGCGCCCGGTAGTAACCCATTGCGGTGTGCACGCCCCACAAGTCTTTGCCGTAGGCGACTGCTGCCCCGCGCGTGGACGCCAGCCCGCGGAGCGGGTCGGACGGCACCAGTTCAAAAATTGGCACGTCCCCGCCCGCTTCCAGGGACAGGCGGACCTGCGTTGACGACTCGATCGCCGCCAGCCGCCCGCCGTGAAGCGCCCGCAGTGCCGCACCGTGCGTGCGGAACCGCCGCACCATCCAGTCGTGCATGATTTGGAAGTCAAGCTGGTCCGGGTTGTCGAAGATCGACACCTGCTGGTGCTTGAGTTGCTCGGGAATGTCATCTCCCAGGTCCCTCGTGACGGGCTGGGTTTCTATCGCCTTCAACTGTTCCAGCGACCGCGTCAACGACAGTGCGCTGAGGCTCTCGCCCGTGATCAACGCGGAGAACAACGCCGGGTCTGGCTCGCGTGACCGCTCGTTGACCGGCAACTCCCGCGGCCAGGTGAACAGCAGCAGCCCCAACTCCTGGCAGAGCTGCACCTGTTCGCGGCGGAACTCCGGCGGTAAATCGAACACCGCACTATGACCATACTCGGGCCGATCGGGGAACCGGGGCACAGCGTCGACTTGCTCTGCGAGGCTCGGGAAGTGTTGTTTCCAGAGGCGGCGGTCCTCTTCAGAATTCCCGACGTGGAACGTTTCGGTCAGGGACACCATGTTACCGAGGCCCAATTCTTTCACCTGGCGAACCGCTTCGTTTTGGTCCCAAGGCTGGACAAATTCGATGAAGATGCAGCAATAGATGGGCTGAGTGGTCTTCTTGGTGCCCGCAACGGTCGTCGACGGCGAAGACGGATCCTGGGCACTTGCTTGCAGCGGAACGAACAAGGGCAGGCCAAGCTCACCCACACCCGCAAGACCGAGTTTCAGAAAGTTGCGACGTTGCACGGCGGCTCTCCCCGGGGGGGTTGGTTAGTTTCGCCGAGGAAGGACCTTTGTTGCGCGACGGCCGTGCCTGGGGAAAACGAATGGTTAAGACTTAACTCAATTCGTGCACAGCAATCGGTGCACTGCTCATCCACCGGCATTCTAATCTTCCTGGCCCGGCGATGCAAAGATCCCGCAGCCGTTTGGGGCGTTTTCAACCGCAGTGCGAAGAGCTGCTTGTTGAATTTCGAGACGTTTGCACCTCATTTCGCTCGTTGCCGCTCCTTGGTAATCCGCGTGTGTGCCGCGAGGATGACGGCAAACAATACCACCGGGTTCGCCGCTTTGACGTGATCTCGATTCCCTCGGCGGCGAACGCCCTCGCGACCGCCCCGGTCAATTTGCACCGCCGAGCGACCCTTCGATATCGCAACTTCCGCTTTGCGGAGCTTCCCCATAATCTGCGCCGGCATGTAACGCTTTGCTGTTGGCATCTCTTTAGATAAAAACTGCCCGCTGCAAAGCCGTCTGTCGCGTGCAGGAAGGCAGCTGAAAAGGGATTTGCTGAGATTCGAAACGTGACACCTCAGACGATCATTTCCGTAAGCACGTTGCCACCGATGTCGGTGAGTTGGCGGTAACGTCCTGCATGGAGGTAGCGGAGCTGATTATCGTCGAGTCCCAACAGGTCGAGAATTGTCGCGTGGACGTCGCGGATGGGAATGGGATCATCTGTTGCGCGGAGGCTGAATTCGTCGGTGGCACCGACCGTGGCTCCCGGTTTGACGTTTCCGCCGGCCATCCACATGCAGAGCCCCCAGGCGTTGTGGTCCCGGCCTGGTTTATTGGACATGACGCCGTTCTTGAACGGTGTGCGTCCCATTTCGGAAGCCCATACAACCAGGGTTTCGTCCAACATGCCGCGTTGTTTAAGGTCGGACAACAACGCCGCGACCGGTTGATCGACCTCTGCGCAGTGCCTGCTCATGCGACCGGCCACGTCGCCATGATCGTCCCAGCTGTGCTTACCGATCTGCACGCCATGTACGAGCAACGTGTACCTCACGCCCCGTTCGGCCAATCGCCGCGCCAACAGGCATTGCCTTCCGAAGCCGGCGGTCGTTGGGTCGTCCAATCCGTAGAGGTCGCGAATGTGTTGTGGCTCGCTTGAGATGTCGACCAGTTCCGGGGCTGCGGTTTGCATCCGGAAGGCCAACTCGTAGGCGCTGATTCGCGATTCCAGTTCGGAAGCGGCGGGCCGGTCATTGAGGTGCTGCCGGTTGAGCCAACCAATTGCGTCGAGTTCGCGCCTTTGTTGCATGCGGGTCAGTTCGCCGGACCGGGCCAGATTCAGGATGGGCGTACCGGTTGGCCGCAGGAGCGTTCCCTGGTAGGTGGCCGGCAAATAGCCATTGGACCACACCGCAGCGCCGTTGACCGGGGCACCGCGCGGATCCTGGATGACGACGTAGCCGGGCAAGTTCTGGTTGTAGCTGCCTAGTCCGTAGTTGATCCACGAGCCCACAGAGGGGTGACCGGGAAATTGGCTACCGGTTGTCACGTGGAGTGTCGAGGGGCCGTGGTTTTGATTGTCGGTCTTGACTCCGTGCACAAAGGCCATGTCGTCAACGTGCTGGGCCAGGTGGGGCAGTAATTCGGAGATCCAACGACCCGAGTCGCCGTGCTGCGCGAACTTGAACGCGCTCCCGATGATGACGTGCGGGAAGTTCAGGCGACCTTGTAGTTCTCCCGCGACCTCGGGTACATGGGGGAGTGGTTTGCCATGCAAGCGATTGAGGAGCGGCTTGTACTCAAACGAGTCCATTTGACTCACGCCACCCTGCATAAAGAGGAAGATGCAGTTCTTGGCTTTGCGCTGGTGATGAGACTTCTTGACCGTGAGTGGATTGGAAACAAAACTGGTCGCGGCAGTTTCCTGGGCTAAGATGCCACCCAGCGCCATCGCGCCGAACCCATTAAAGGCGTGGGATAGGAAACCACGTCTTGTCGCGTATGGATACGGGTTGTGGTGAGGTAAAGGTTGCATAGCCATTTAATCAATGTATATAAATTCGTTTGTATTATAGAGAATGCGGCACAACGCCACGAGCGGATCCGGGCCGTTGCCGTCTGAGTCGTGGTTGTCTCTGAAAAAGTCCGCGAAATAAGCAGCCTCCGCGGGGGTTGGCCGGCGGCTGAGTGCCAGACGGAAGGCATGGTTGATCTGTGTTTCAGGAAGATCGCCGGTCTCGGATTGGACTCGCTCGGCAAAATGGTGCGATTCCTCGTTCACCAACATGCCATTGTACATTGCCAAGGCTTGGAGCGCGGTGACCGAACTTCGCCGGCGCGGCCGCGATTCATCACACACCAAGGCGTCAAACATTTGCATGAGCGGCATTGTCAGCGTGCGCTGCTGATAGATGTAAATGCTCCGCTTGCGCCCTTCCTTTCCATATTGCGTATCCCACTTGCTCTGGTCGTACTTAACGGCCTCCGCAATATTGCCGGGCAATGGGGGAAAGATCGGCAAGCCACCCAATTCCGGATTGAGCCGGCCACTCACGCTGAGCACCGCATCGCGAATCGCCTCCGCTTCCAGCCGACGGCGATTGAACTTCCACAACAGCACGTTTTCGGGATCCACTATTTGCGGATCTTGGGCTGCGGATTTCCGATTCGTCGATGCCTGACGATACGTCGCCGAGGTGACGATTCGGCGGTGCATCGCTTTGATGCTCCACTTGTTTTCAACGAAGTCGTTGGCCAGCCAATCGAGCAGATCAGGGTGCGATGGTCCGCCACTGAGCTGGCCGAAGTCACTGGGGGTGGATACGATGCCACGACTGAAGTGCCAATTCCAGAGGCGATTGACCATCACCCGCGCGGTAAGAGGATTGCCTGGGCTGGAAATCCAAGTGGCCAATGCCATTCGTCGGCTTCGTGTGGGCCAGCGCTTGAACGGATCCAGACGGATCGCGGCCGGATCTTGATTGCCGGAAATGCAACTCAAGAACCCCGGCTGGACCACCTCGCCCGGATTGTCGTATTCACCGCGAATCATCACGCGCGAAGTCGGTACGCCCGGTTCGTAGGGTGGACCGTACGAGTGCCGTAGCGACATCGCCTTTGGCTCCAAACGAACCAGATGTTGACGCGTGAATCGCTCACGACTGGTCAGGTAACGATACCGCTTACGTTCCTGCCGGCTGGCAAGACCCGGTTTCTTGAGCAACTCGCCGATCTTGATTGTGGTTGCCGCGGGGTTGATGAAGGTGCTGAGAAACTGTCCGTCGCCGCCGACTTCCAGTCCATATCCTTCATCTTGATGCGTCGCCGAATAGATCACCACGAGCGCGCCTTGCCCGTCTGCGAGGAAGGGAGCTCCACAAACATCGCCTTTCAGGAAACTACCGTCGAACTTGACGGTGGCGCCACCCACTGGTCCGAGTTGGTCGAGTTTCGGTTGTTTGGATCGATCTGGTTGGTGGAGACGAATTCCGGAGATTTTGTCGATCCACTGCTCGATCGTCACACCCGGTTTCGGGTTGTCCGTTTCAGGGTTCGCGTCGAGGTCTGCCGCATCAAGCCAGAACCGCAGTCCTGAAGTCGGGGGACCCGCGGATGATTCCCCTTCACCATGGTATTTGTGACGGATGTAGTCAGCCAGCAGCCCGCGCTCCTGCTCATCCAGCGGATGACCGTAGATGAGAATCTCCGCGAAATGTCCCTGGTGGTTGTAGCCTTGCGGTGTGCCGGACCCAGCCGTGTGTTGCCCGAGGCTGAGCTGGATTGGCGATTGGAGGTTGCTAAACCAGGCGCCATGGTTTACCCCGGCCAGGCTCCCTGTTGGATGGGGTCCTTGCCCGTCGGTAAAAAACTGCCACTGGGCACCGTCGCAGTTGATGATTGAATCGTGCATGTTGCCGTCAGCAACCGGCATTTTGTCGAAGACATAGCCGTCGGCACCAGTGCCCACGCTTTGGATTCCGAATCCGGCACCAATGGGACCTGCCCGTTTCTGTAATTCCTCGCGAAACTCGGCCAGCTCAGTTTTCGCCTCTTCCAGGCCGTCTCGCATCGTCTGTCGTTTTTGTTCGGCCCACTGCTCCTGGCCGTCGCGATAAAAACGGGCCGGAAGCGAGCCGCCAACCTGATAGATGTCGCCGGGCAGCGGACGCTCGATGGAGACGGTGGCAAAGAAGGCCTTGAGACGGTAAAAGTCCTTGGTTGGTATGTGATCGTATTTGTGGTCGTGACATTTCGCGCAACCCACCGTCAGACCGAGAAAGACCGACGCAACGGTACTGGTCATTTCGCTGAGCATTTCATGGCGGGTCTCGTCACCGCGTGGTTCCGTGAACGGGGCCAGCCGCAGGAAGGTCAGCGCGACAACACGGTCGGGCAGGACGTCCGGCAGATCGGTCGCGCCCATCAATTCGCCAAACTCGTCGCCGGCCAGCTGTTCTTTGATGAACTGGTCATACGGCATGTCGTTGTTGAAGGCGTCAATCACGTAGTCGCGATAGCGCCAGGCATGGGGCAAATCGGGGTCGCCCTCGTATCCGGCCGTGTCGGCGTAGCGTGCCAGGTCCAACCAGAACCGGGCCCACCGTTCTCCATAACGTTGATCCTCGAGCAGTCGGTCGACGAGTTGTTCGTAGGCACGGGGATCTTTGTCGGTGAGAAACGCCTCGACTTCCTGTGGTCTGGGGGGAAGGCCGATCAGATCGAAGTAAATCCGGCGTATAAGGGTTTGACGCGAGGCGTCCGATGCGGGTTGGAGCCCCTTTGAATCAAGCCGCGCCAACACGAACGCATCCAGCGGGTTTCTAATCCAGTCGGCTCGCTTAACCTGGGGTGGCTCGACAGCTTTCGGCGGCGAGAACAACCAAGGTCGCTCAGAGGCCTTCAATCCCGTCGTTACCAACAGCAGCAGGCAGGCGCTAACACTGAGGCATCGCAGCGATGGGCCGACTC
>Ga0310120_10002684_pt1 | contig 12893 bp, 9 predicted proteins | sample CB27_AW_983_MG_FD_203506 | JGI IMG/M metagenome (GOLD analysis project Ga0310120, IMG submission 203506) | Marine microbial communities from Western Arctic Ocean, Canada - CB27_AW_983 | ecosystem: Environmental > Aquatic > Marine > Oceanic | place: Canada: Western Arctic Ocean | collected... | reverse complement strand
CCTACTTTGCCCCGGACGACCCGATCCGTCAGGACTTTGAAGCCGTCAACCGATTGCTTGCGGGTGTCGTGCCGATCTACGTCGTGATCGATGGCGATGGTCCGGGGAGTTTTCGTGACCCGGACCTGGTTCGCGCCGTCGACTCCCTGGAGGATCGATTGAGCGTCGTGCCGGGAGTGAGCCGGACCCTCTCTTTCAATGACATGCTGGGCCGACTGAATCGCGCGTTTCATGCCGATGAACCCGAAGCAGAGCGCGTTCCCGACTCGCGAGCGGCGATCACCGAGTTGCTCTTCATGCTGCCCAAAGGTGACCTGACGCCTTTCCTGACGGTCGACCACAGTCGTGCCAACGTGATCGTCCGAACCGGCGCCGTGGGGTCATCGGCGATTCTCGAATTGGAGCGAAAACTGCAGGAAGTTCTGGATAGCCATCCGTTACCCCGAGGCGCCGAGGCGAGAATCACGGGAAACGCGATTCTGCTCGCCCATAGCGCCGACGCCATCACCCGGGCTCAGCCGCGCAGTGTGGGTCTCGCGGCAGTGGCCATCTTCGGGCTGATCACTTTGGCGCTTGGTTCGCCTAAGCTCGGCCTCGTCGCGATGATCCCCAACCTCGTGCCAGTCCTGCTCTTCTTCGGACTCCTGGGAGCGGGCCTCGCGCCCCTTTCACTCCCGGTTAGTTTGATCGGAAGCATGGCCCTGGGCATTGCGATTGATGACAGCGCCCACTTTCTGGTTCGCTACACGCGCGAACGCAGGCGGGGCGGGGATCCCCTTGAGGCTGCGATGCTGTGCAGCCGGCACGTGGGACGACCCATTGTAATTACCTCGGTGATGCTCTGCCTTGGCTTCTTGGTTGTCACCGCCTCCCGCTTCGCCACGTTACAGGAATTCGGTTTCCTCTCGGCGCTCACCATGGGGGTGTGCTTGGCGACGGATTTGATTCTGCTGCCAGCCGTGCTGACGCGTTTGCGGGTATGAGGATGGTCGCTTGCCCGATCGGTTTAGGCTGAGGCGCCTCGGTGGTCAGCCGAGCCCTGACCGCTGGCGCAGTGCATCCATGGCCGCCTTGTAGTCATCGGTGCCGAAGACGGCGGTGCCCGCGACGAACGCGTTGGCACCGGCCTGAGCGGCTTCGCCGATGGTGTCCGCGGTGATCCCGCCGTCCACTTCGACATCGACATTCAGGTCTCGCTCCTGAATCCAGCCCCGGATCTGTTTGACCGCCGAAAGAGCACTGCGAATGAATTTCTGGCCGCCAAAGCCCGGGTTGACGGTCATCACGAGGACCTGGTCAACTTCCGCGAGAATCGGCTCTACGGCGCTCGCCGGGGTCGCGGGGTTGATCACCGCGCAGGCTCGAACGCCCGCCTCTTTAATCGTTTGGATGCTCCTGTGCAGGTGGGGGCACGCCTCGACGTGTACTCCGATGGTGTCTGCTCCCGCCGAGGCAAAGTCACCGACGTAGCGGTCGGGGGTTTCAATCATCAGGTGGACATCCAGGGGGAGATCCGTGCATCGCCGAACCGCCTCCACGATGCCCGGGCCGATGGTGAGATTCGGGACAAAGTGACCGTCCATGACATCGATGTGGATCCAGTCAGCGCCGGCGGCTTCGACGGCCCGGATTTCCTCGCCGAGTCGGGAGAAGTCCGAGGCCAGGATCGAGGGTGCGATTCGTAGGGTCGGCATCGCTCAGTTCTTCCTCTCCAACCGCGCGGCGAAGAAACCGTCGCTGTCATTGATATGGGGATAGCAGCGCATGAATCCCTTCTCGTCCAGCACTGGGGCCAGCGCCGGGGGAAGAAATTCGGGAGCGAGCAATCGAAAATCCGGGTGCGCATCCAGAAATCCCTCGACGACGTCCTCGTTCTCCTCGCTGAGCACAGTGCACGTACTGTAGACGAGGCTTCCGCCCGGCGATACGACTTGGGCCGCGCGCTCGAGGAGGGTCAACTGGACGGTTCCCAATTTGGCAGGGTCCGCCGGGCGCACTCGCCAGCGTGCGTCGGGGTTGCGCCGGAGAGCTCCCAGGCCCGAGCAGGGGGCATCGACGAGTACGCGGTGGAATCTCGCCCCTTGGGTCGGTGCCGATTCACCCGCCGCCCCGGTAAGGTCTTCCAGGGAGAGGGTGGAATCCCGGGCCAGGGTGCTGACGCCCCGGAGTCCGAGTCGACGCGCGGCCTGGGCGACCAAGCCAAGGCGCCCCGCGTGCCGGTCGAGGGCGAGTACGCTGCCCGCCTCCGAGAGTTGCTCGGCGATGGCGGTGGTTTTGGTGCCCGGCGCGGCACAAACATCGAGAACCCGGTGGTGGGGCTCAACGCCCAGCAGGTCCACCACGGTCTGGGAGGCCTCATCCTGCACCGTATAGTGGCCATCGCGAAAGAGCGGATCCCGGCCCGCGTCTCCGCTCCGTCCGAGCACGATCCCCCGGGAGGCGAGGGTACAGGGTCGGGCGTCGGGGAAATCCGCACGGATTCGAGCGAGGAGTTCATCGGGGGAATTGCGCTGGGGATTGACCCGGATGGTATGCGGCGGGGGCCGGTTGTTGGCCTTGGCCAACTCCGGTGCCGCCTCTCCGTAGTCGGCGAACCAGCGCTCGGCGATCCATCGCGGGACGGAGAGCGCATGCTCGAGATGGCCCAAGGGGTCGTCCGCCCATCCGGGGAAGGCGACAGTCTCGCGCTCTCGGGCTACCCGCCGCAGGGTCGCATTGACGAGCCCGGTCGCCCGTTCGGCACCGAGTGCCCGGACGCATCGCACGGCCTCATCGACGGCGGCGGTATCGGGGATTCGGTCCGAGAAGTGTATCTGATAGGCCCCCATGCGGAGAGTGGTCAGCACCAGGGGCTCGAGGGTGTCGAGCTTTCGCTCCAAGGCTCCGGCCAAGATGAAGTCGATGCGCCCACGCCAGCGCAGAGTGCCGTAGACCAGGTCGGTGGTCAGGCGTCGGTCGGCGCCCGCCATGTTGCTCTGGGCCAGGGTATGGTGCAGCGCTATGTCCGCGTAAGCGCGGGCGCGCTCGACGCGCTCAAGGACGCGCAATGCGGCCAGGCGAGCCACGGTGGGCCCGCTCCCGCGCCTTCGGGCGCTGCCTTCGTGGCCACCCTCATTGCCGTTTCGCGCGCGGCCGGCGCCGGGACGTGTACGTCGCTCGGTCATGCGAAATTTTTCCCTGAAGCGCGCCCGCCCAGCAGCAGGCCTCCACTGAGGGGGTGACCGCGGAGAAAAGCGGCGGGCGTCATCACTTTGCCCCCAGAACGTTGCACTTCCAGGGGAACAAGCCATCCGTCCGCGGTTCCGATTCGCAGGGGCGGGGCGTCGGAGTCGTCGGCCAGGCGGAGTTCTCCAGGCTGGGGGGACTCGTCGTGTCCTTGGGTGGTGGAAGCGGGACCGGTGTAGGGCTTCGCCCGAAGAATACGCAATTCACCAGCCCCTTCTTCGGGGAGCCGGGTGAAGGCACCCGGCTTGGGCGCCATGGCGTTGATTCGGCGCACGCAAGTGGCGGTGTTCTGGTTCCAATCGATTTGGCCGTCGGCTCGTGAAAGCTTTGGAGCGACGCTCGCCCGGGCGTGGTCCTGCTCGGTCCATTGAACCCCCTCCTCGGCAATGGCATTGATCGCTTCGAGGAGCAGTTGTGCCGCGAGTTCCGAGAGCCTGAGGGTCAACTCCCCGGTGGTCTCCTCGTCGCCGATTTCGACAGGCCGCGAAAGAGCCACCGGGCCAGCATCCATCGCCTTTTCTACGCGCATCACCGATACGCCCGTGTATTTTTCGCCGTCGAGGATTGCCTGGGCGATGGGAGAGGCGCCGCGATATTTGGGGAGCAAGCTCGCGTGTCCGTTGATGAGATAACCCAGTCGGGGCAGGGTGCGCACCGGCTTGGGGATGAATTGGCCGTACGCGACGACAACGCCAAGATCGGGCTGATATTGCCGAAGGTCTTCAATGGCTTCGAGTTCTCCTACCTTTTCGTAGCGGAGCAAGGGGATCCCGGCTGAGAGTGCTCGTTCGCCGATGGGTGAGGGCGAAGGCTTGCGCCCGCGGCCTCGGCCCCGGTCGGGCTGGCTCACCACCGCCACCACCTCGTGCCGACTCGCGAGCAAGCCGTCCAGGGTGGGGAGAGCGACCTGGGGAGTTCCGAAGAAGGCAATTCGAAGCGCGGGGGAAGCCAGAGTTCTATTCCCCATCCGTTTCGGTGAGTAGCTTCTTGCGTTTCTTGACGTAGAGACCGCGTTTCAGTCGGCTGATACGGTCGATGAAGAGCTTCCCCTCGAGGTGGTCGAACTCGTGTTGAAGGCAGACCGCGCGCAGGCCTTCGGCCTCTTCGACGATTTCCTTGCCATCGAGATCCGTAGCCCGAATCGTGACCCGGGCGAAGCGTTCGACGTCGGCGGTGTAGTCGGGCACCGAGAGGCAACCCTCTTCCCAGATAATTTTCCCTTCGCTGTGGATGAACTCGGGGTTGACCATCACCTGGGGACAACGCTCGGCATCCTCTTCGCTCCACTCGGTGTCGATCACGAAGAGCCGAATGGCCTCGCCGACCTGGGGGGCCGCGAGACCAATGCCGGGCTCGTCGTACATGACTTCGAGCATGTCCCGGGTGAGTTCACGGATCGCGTCTGTGATCTCGCCCACCGACTGGGAAATCATTTTGAGCCGTGGATCGGGAAATTGCAGGACTTCTCGCAGGGCCATGGGATCCCAGTCTCTAGCCGGGCTTGCCCGGGTTGGTGGTAACCGTTCAGGAGACGAGGCGTGAGCTTCTAAGTTCTTGTCCTGATTGACTTTTCTCTTTATAGCATATCCATGGGATTGACATCCACCGAGACCTGGATGCCGCGATCGACGTGGCGACCGAGTTGGGCAAGGTGCTGGGAGACCGCTCGTACCCGATCGCGATCGCTCCCCTTGATGACGATCTGCTGGCGATGACGCCCGCGCAGACGAGGGAATGCCGCGGGGACCGGGCCGAGGACTTCGCACGCCGCCGGCGCATTCGAGGGCGCATCTGGGAGAACCGGAGAGAGCTTCTCGCGCGCCCCGGAGGCCAGGATTTCCGCCGCCCGCTGAGTGTGTTCGAGATCTTCGCCGGAAACGATGATCTGGCTGATGCGTCCGAAAGGCGGGTAGCCCAGGGCGGCTCGGTGGCCGAGTTCCTCGCGGTAAAAGGTTTCGTAATCATGTTGGCGGACGGGCCGAATCGCGTAATGGTCGGGCAGGAAACTTTGCAGGACGACGCGCCCGGGGGCCTGGGCTCGGCCCGCGCGCCCCGCGACCTGGGTGAGGACCTGGAAACAACGTTCGGCGGCACGGAAATCCGGCATGTGGAGACCGAGGTCGGCGGCGACCACGCCCACCAACCGAACCCCGGGAAAGTCGTGGCCCTTGGCGATCATCTGGGTTCCCACCACGATGTCGATTTCGCCCGCGGCCAAGCCGTCGAGTACCGCCCGCACATGGCCCCTGCGCTGGGCACTGTCCCGGTCCAGGCGCGCAGTGCGTGCCGCGGGCAGGAAAGCCCGAATTTCCTCTTCGAGACGTTCGGTGCCGGTGCCGAGCAGGGCCGTATCGGTGTTTCCGCACTGGCCGCATTTGTCGGGCGGCGGTTTGACAAATTCGCAGTAGTGGCAACGCAAGCAGTGTTGGGAGGCGTGGTAGACCAGGGCGACATCGCAGTTCGGGCAGTGTTCGGCGAAGCCGCAGTCGAAACAGAAGATTCGAGTGGAAAAGCCGCGCCGATTCAGGAAGAGGATGCTTTGGGCCCCTTCGGCCAAGGTTTCCTGCATGGCTAGGCGCAAGGCCTTGGAGAGGATCAGCTTGCGGCCTCGAGGGGTTCGGCGTCGTTCCTCTTCGAGGTCGACGATTTTCACTGCCGGCAGGGGACGGCCGCCGATGCGTCGATCCAGAACGACGCGCTCAATTTCACCCCGGTCGGCGCGGTAGCGGTTTTCCAGGGCCGGGGTCGCGGAGCCCAGGATAACCGGGCACCGGGAGAGTTCGGAAAGCTTTTCGGCGAGTCGTCCCGCGTGGTAGCGGAACCCCTGCTCATTCTTGTAGGCCGAGTCGTGTTCTTCGTCGATGACGATGATCCCGATATCGCTGAGGGGCGCGAAGAGCGCGCTGCGTGCGCCCACGGCAATGGCGGTGTCGCCCGCGCGAAGGCGCTGCCATTGTTCCAGGCGCTCGCCGGGCTGAAGGCCGCTATGAAGCACCGCCAGGTCGTCTCCGAAGCGCCCTCGGAGTCGCGCCACGATCTGATGGGTGAGTGAGATCTCGGGCACCAGGACCAGCGCCTGACGGCCCGCTTCCAGGGCGGTGGCCACCGCGCGCAGATAAATTTCGGTCTTGCCGCTGCCGGTCACGCCGTGCAGGAGAAAGGTCTTGCTGCGGCTTTCCCGGATGCACTGGGTGACGGGCTCAAGCACCCGGACCTGATCTTCGGTGAGGGGGAGGGGGGTGTCTCGGGGCACGGGGGGTCCAAGGACGTTGCGCGGCGCCTCGCGTTCGAACGTCTCGGCCAGCCCCCGGGCGACCAGCGAACGGAGATGGGCGGGTTGCGCGCCGGTGCGCTCGGTCAATTGCGAAGTGACTGTGGGGCCGTGTCGCTCCAGGGCGCGCAGCAAGTGCGCCTGTTTTGGGGCCCTTGCGAGATCGGTCTCGCAGCAGGCGTCCACGTCGACCCCTGGGTTGACCCGGGCGACTTTTTCCCGGGCGACGCGAGCCGACGGTCCGCGCAGGGCGTCGATCTGGTGGAGCAGTCCGTCTCCCAAAAGTTGCTCCAAAACATCCCGTGCGGCCGGGAGTCGCCGGAGCAGCCCCGCGGTTTCGGTGGGCGCCTTGGTGAGCAACTCCAGAACCTGGGCGGGTACGCCCCGAGCCACTCCCCTGCGCCGAGCTTCCTCGCCGAGGGGCGTTAGAGCGAGTTGCTTGATGGCCCGGGGAGAGGAGCCGGCGGGCAACGCGGTGGCCAGGGCCACGCCCGGTGGGCACAGCACTTCCTTGGCGGCCCAGGTCAGCAGGGAAAGCATCTCCTTTGAGAGCACCGGCGTTGGGTCGAGGATCCGTTCGATCTCCTCGCGAATTATTTCGTCGCTGGGGGGGGCATTGGACGGAGCATTGGACGGAGCATCGTGCGGAGCATTGGACGGAGCATTGGACGGAGAGGAGGGGGACTGCACCGGGGAATTTTCGCCGAGCCCGGTATGCTCGGGCCGGCCCTCGGAGTGCCTCTCGAACGACTCGACGACGACACCCGTGAGCCGCCGGCCGGAAAACGGAACCAGCACGCGCTGACCGGGACCAAGGGCGGCGGTCTCGCTGTCCGGAACCCGGTAGCTGAATAGGGAATCGATGGGGACCGGAAGCGCGACGCGCACGACGCGGCGGCTGGGGCGGGCAAAGAGCGATTCGGTCATCGCGCGCAGTATACCGGGATGGACGTCGACAAAGGGGAATCGGTGAGCCGATCGGCCAAAGGAAAGAGAGAGCGGGTGCGGGTGCAGGTCGACGCGTTCGGTAAGCGCCTGATCGTGGACGAGACATTTGCCTCGCTGTATCGCCCGGAGACCCCGGCCACGGGCTGCGTGTGGGATGCCCTGGCGGCTCCTCTTCTCGCTCTGTCCCCCCGGCGGCGGCGGCGTGTTCTGCTCCTGGGGTTGGGAGGGGGCAGCGTGGCCCGCATCGTTCGCTCCCTGGCCCCCGAGGCCATCGTGGTGGGCGTGGAGTTCGACCCCGAAGTGGTCCGCCAGGCCCGGGCGCATTTCGCGCTGGATGAACTCGGTCTCGAAATTTGCATCGACGATGCCCTGGCGTTGCTTCGCCGAGAAAAACGTCGTTTCGATCTGGTGGTCGAGGATGTTTTCATCGGGCAAGGCGACGCGGTCCACAAACCCGATTGGCTCCCCCACCCCGGGCTCGACCTCGCCGCGGGCCTGCTGGCTCCCGGCGGACTGCTCGTCAGCAATGCTCTGGACGAAGCCTCGGAGGTCGCTGCGGCGCTGAATTCGCGTTTTCCCGGTTTGATTCGCATCGAGGTGGAGGACTACGACAATCGGATCTTCGTGGCGGGCCCGGCGACGCTGGACGCTCGGGCACTGCGGTCTGCGGTGGCCGCCGACCCGGTTTTGTCCCCGAGCCTGGGGATTTTGCGTTTCCGGGATTGGCGCCCCAGGCCCCGAGGCTGAACCCTCTTGGGGCCATGAGGAGGCCCTTCGGCCCCCCGGCCTAAGGCGCGGACGAGGCTCCGGGATCGGGCTCGCGGTAGGGAAGCCCTGAGCGGTAGCCCCCGAGTCGCTGCTCGAGTTCGGGAATTAGATTTCGGCGTCCTTGGGCGCGCGCGAGAGTCAGGGCCTGGAGCGCCACTTCCGCTGCGACATCGAAGCGGTTCAGTTCGGCGAGTGCGGCCGCTTGGGCATCGAGGGCTTCGATGCCTGGTGGAGACTGCGCGGCAAGAGCGCGCGTCGCATAGCCCAGGGCCTGCTCCCCCTGGCGCAGATGGGGCTGGGGGGCCGTGGCCAGGGCGAAGGCGAGGGCGGCCAGCAATTCGCCGTCACCGGGCGATTGCTGGACCGCGGCGTTGAGAACCGAGATGCGTTCGGGGTATTGCCGGGCTCTTCCCAGGGCGGAGGCAAGGTTCTGGCTCGCGGCGGGTAGGTTGGAATCCCGCCCGAGGGCCATCCGGTAGTGAGCAATGGCGGGGTTGAGATCGCCTCGCAGCAGATGGGCGTCGCCGACCCCCTGAAGCGCGGGGGCGCTCAGGGGGTCCAGGGCCAGGGCCGCGCTAAATTCGGCGAGGGCCCGATCGCCCTGGCCCAAGCCCAGTCGGGCGCTGCCGGCACACAGGTGCGTGGTCAGGGGGTTGCTCTGAAGCGGACGGGCGTTCTCGAGGGGTTCCAGTGCCTGGCGGAAACGGCCCATGCGTGTCAGCAGGCAGCCCAGCCCTTGCTGGGCCGCGCCAAAGGCGGGCTGCAAGGCGACGGCGCTCTCAAACTGCTGGAGTGCCTGACCCCACTGCTGGGAGGCCACCAGCGCCCGGGCGAACTCGAGTTGGACCTCGGCATTGGCGGAAAATTGTCGGGCCGCTCGGCCGAGAAGCTTTCTGGCTTCGCCCTCTCGGCCCAGGGCGTTCTGCTCCCGGGCCAGGGCGAGGCGCAGGTAGGGGCTGGCCGGTTTGAGGCGAACGGCTTCTTGGAAATGGGCCAGGGCGATGTCGTGGCGACTGCGGTCCGAGAGCGGGGCTGCCGCGTAGTGGTCGCCCAGGGCCTTGTGGCCCTCTCCGCGGTTGGCGGCCTGGAAGGCTTCGCGGTTGTCCGGAGGGTTCGTCGCCAGGAAGAGGGCCGCCACCAAACCCGCGCCGCCGTAGACCAGGAGTTCGCTCCAATTCTTCTCCCTCAGAAGCCTGGGTAGGCGGCTGAGTCCGGCGCCTCCGGCCAGTACCAGGAGCGGGAAGATCGGCAGTCGGTAGCGGGCGTTGCAGAAGAAGAGCACCACCGAGCCCATATAGAGCACCAGAAAGGTCGCCGGAAGGAACCAGCGTTTCCAGTCTCGGCGCATGGAGAGAAAACCCGCCAGACCGAGCGCTGCCACCAGGGGAAAGCCAACGAGAAAGAAACCGGGCAGCTGGGAACGCTCGGCGACGAACCGAATGGGCTGGTTGTTGGGCCACTCCACTGGGCTCCAAAAGAGCCGGACCTTGTGCACGAGGTGTCGGGCGAAATCCCCGGGAGCGCTCTCCATCCAGGCCAGTCCCTTGGCGTACCAATAGTCGGAGATTTCCCCGTGCGTGAGGGGGCGACCGAGTTCCGCCTGGGGAATTTGACGGGCGTCCTCGAAACCGCCGCGCAGGGACCGCCGACCGCCCGGGAGGACTGCAGCGATCCCGTCGGAGTCGGGATTGTTGCCGATATAGAAATTGACCCCGCCGCTGTAGGTGATGAGGATGGGTTCTCCGCTCACCCAAACGTTGCGCAGGGTGACGGGCGCAATCACCAGGGCCGCGCCGAGAAAGACCACCGCCGTGGCCAACCATTTTCGCGCTGCGAATTTGCTGCCGGGGAGCGCGAGGAAGAGCCAGGCGACGATGGCGGGAGCCAGGATGAGAAAATTGGGTCGGGTGATGGCACACAGCCCCCAGACGGCTCCCGCCAGGACAAGCAGGGGCAACGAGCTTTTCCTTGTCGCCCTCCACAGCGCGAGAATCAGCGTGACCTCCAGCAGACACTCCAGGCCCGCGGTCAGGAGCTCGCCTTCGAAGTAAATCGCGGGCCAGTAGAGCGCGGCCAGCAGACCCGCGCACAGGCCCGCCCGGTAGCCGGCCAGGTTTGCCCCCAAGCGGGCAATCAAGTAGCTGGTCAGGGCGCCCAGGGTGGCCCCGGCGATCCGGGCCCAGATGATGCTCGGGCCAATCAGGCTGTAGAGCCCGGCGAGCAGGTAGTAGTAGAACGGCGCACGGTAGTAGGGCTCGGCAGGCATGCCGGGGCCCAAGGCGATGGCCTGGGCCCAGGCATGGTGGTCAAAGGCGTCGCCGTGGACGACGGGGAACAGGGGGTTGTTCCGGGCCTGGCCCCACAGGTAGGCCATGCGGAGGACGAGCGCGGCTGCGCCCACCGCCAGCAAAATTCCGTGCTGGCGCCTCGTCAGGGGCGCGTCGCGGACCGAATCATTGCTGGGGGACGCGGCCATGGGGAATCCTTGCGGGAGCACGGGCCATGCGGTGGGTGGGGCGAGGGTAGTCTGAATTCGTGAGGGCTCCCAATCGGCGGAAGGGGGCGGGGAGTTTTTCGTGCTCGCTCAGTTCTGCGCCGCCAGGTAGCCGAGAATTTCCTTGCTCACCTCTTTGGGCCGTTCGGGGAGAATGGCGTGGCCGGTTTTCTGTAGCCCGCGAAGTCGGACCCGGGAGGGATATTGTGCTCTCAACTGCGCCCCCGCACCCGGGGCCAGGGCATCTTCCTCGGCTTCCAGGATCAGCATCGGAGCATTGCCGCCCGCTCCCCATTGCGCGTAGGGGGTTGACTGGTTGGCATTGTATTCGGCAAGCCCCGCCATGGGGTACCAGCCGCGCATCCAACTGGCGGGCACGGAAATGCCCTTGGCGAAGAAGGCTTTGCCGATCGCCTCTCTGCGTTGGGCCTCGGGCAAAATCCGCACCAGGGCCAGGAGAATACGGTTGGAAGCTTCGGGCGGGGAAGGCTTGCTGCCCCCGGCGGCGAGCAGGATCAGGGCGCGGGTCCGATCGGGGAAGTCGCTTCCGAACGTACGCGCGACCCGATTTCCATAGGCGTGCCCGAGAACGACCACGGGTTCGGCGACCCCTTCGGCCTCGAGCACCGCATGGAGATCCGCCGCGTAGTCGTGGAGAGTGAGTTGGCGGCTGGGAAGTTCCGACCCGTCGATGCCCCGGGGCTGCATTGCGAAGGTGCGATAGCCCGCACGGTTCAGGCCGCGCACGAGTTCGTTGAAGTCCGAGGCCGAGCGGGCAAAGCTCGGCACCAGGGCGATCACGGGGGCAGAGGCTGGACCGCCCGCGTAGTAGTGGATCTCGCCAGCGGGCCCGGCGGCGATCCTGCGCTCGCCCGTGGCGGGTCCTGCCGGATTGTCGCTCAGAGCGACGAAGAGAAGGGTCCCGATGAGGGCGGCGAGAACGACGACGCCGAGGATGCTTCGGATGAGCCAGCGCTGCATGGATTGCTCCTTGATGGGCTTCTCGCGTGAGCGCGTAGGCGCGCACAAAAGGCCGGGTCTAGTTCGTGGTTTCTCCGGGGCCGGCGTTCTGGAGATTGCCGTCCGGCTCGTTTTTTGGCTGCGCCAAGCACTTGATAGCGAGTCCGACGACAACGAAGTCGATTAATGCGTGAAAATAGGTAAAGGCCGTGGGGTCGAGGGCCGCGATTCGGTACACGGCACCCGCTCCGCCCATCAGAGGAAGGACCACGGCGATCCACAGCGCCGCACGGTATCGAGTCAGCAAGAGCGCACCCACCAGAAGAAAGAGGGTGCCCTGCATGGCTGGCCCCGAAATCTCAGGCCGCGCGCCGTAGACGAGGATTTGGGCGGGATGGGTGATCCCGGAAAGAATCATCAGGTACGCGGCGATTTTTCGGTGCGAATACGGAGCCTGCACGGTGTGGTTCCTTCCAGAAATTTTCGGACCCGGCGATGGGATCAAGCCGATGAGCTCGTGCCCCCGATAAATAGCATGAAGAGCCAACTCAGAATCTCATAGAACGCGACTTTGACCGCGGTCCACCAACCGGGTTCCTCGCGCAGGTTCTGGTCTTCGTTGGCTTTCTCGATCACGAACGCGTGGAGGGCGGCCACGTCGTGAGCATCGAGGACATCGCCGAAGCCCGGCATCCCTCGTGACTCGAGGGCGCCGGCCCGGACAATGGCCTCGAAGTTCTGGTGCACGCCCGGGGGCAGGCGGCGGAGATCGGGGATGGAGCCTCCGGCCACCATGCCGGCCCCGTGGCAAAAGGCGCAGTAGTTGGCGTAGAGGGCTCCGCCGTGGGCCAGACTGGCGTCGGAGAGATCCGTCGGGGCCGGAGCCCGGGGAATCGGTTCGGGCTCGGGGAGTGCAGGAAGACGCACCTTTCCGCCGAGCCTGAAAGCCAGAAGTCGGCCACGGGCGGGTCCTTCATCGGGCTCCATGCCCGACATCAATCCAAAGGCGCCCCCCCAGCCCGCCAGTATGGCCACGTACTGCTCACCGCCGGCTTGGTAGGTGATGGGCGCCGCGATGATTCCGGTTTGGGTTGAAAAACTCCACAGGGATTCACCGTCCCGAGACGCGTAGGCGTGGAACGCGCCATCGCCACTGCCCTGGAAGACAATTCCCCCTGCGGTGGCCAGCAGGCCACCGTTCCAGGCCAGTGGGTAACGCACTTGCCA
>Ga0310120_10002683_pt1 | contig 12896 bp, 15 predicted proteins | sample CB27_AW_983_MG_FD_203506 | JGI IMG/M metagenome (GOLD analysis project Ga0310120, IMG submission 203506) | Marine microbial communities from Western Arctic Ocean, Canada - CB27_AW_983 | ecosystem: Environmental > Aquatic > Marine > Oceanic | place: Canada: Western Arctic Ocean | collected... | reverse complement strand
TCGGATGCAACTAGTACGCTGGCTCGGGTGAGCACGCGGCGGTGCAACGGTCTCTCGGCGACGGTCAGACTGACTGGCTCTGATACTCTTGTCATATGACCAGGGCCGAGGGTAACTTGTCAGCTACCAAGACGAGCCAGACGCGACGCGTCTGGCTCGTCTTGGTAGCGGCGGCGCTGTTGAGCGGATTGCTCATTGCCGCCGTCCTTCTGGCGACGAGCGATGGATCGTCGATGGCGGAGACGACGCGAACCGTCCCCGCCGCGCTGGTGCCGGCCGCGGGCGCCGATCCCGTCTACATCTCGGACGGGAATTTCTTTTTGGTCCACCTGCGAGCCGGCGATGCAACCAACGCCGGACATGGCAGCCCGGGATCCGCCGGTCTGCTAGCGCTGTCCGACGTGCAACCGGACGTCGCTCTCGACTCCGACGAGGCCGGGCGGCAGAGCAGCGCTGAGTCGAGCGCCTGCGCCATCCCTTGGCAAGCGGACTTCGAGTTCGAGGGCAGCAGTGGGTGGTTCCAGGACCCGTGCCGGGGCTCCACGTTCACGATAGCCGGCGTGCGGGTGTTCGGCCCATCGCCTGTGGGCATGCTCGCGTTGCCCGTGATCGTGGAGAACGATGGTGCCGTGCGTGTGGATCTGGCGGATCCAATTCGCGGCGCCGAGAACACGCTTCTGACAGTCCCTTATCCAGCGCGCTGAGCTCGCCCTCGCGAGAGCGAGAGGGTGGCCACGGGGAGCCTCGCTCCGGATCGGCAGCGGGTAGACTCCGACCGCCCGAGGCTTGGAGGGCCGATGGATCTACTCGTGCCGGAGGTTGGCGACGCGGGCGCCGCGGCGTATGCGGGCAAGCTGTTCGCGCGCTGGGGGCGGAGGTGATCCGCGTGGACCGTTGTGCGCGCGATCACTCTGAGGAGGTGCAGCTCGATGCGACGCGTTAGGCTGCCGCGGATGCCAAAGAAATGAGGATCCGCGATGGAACTTGGTGCCGTATTCCCGCAGACCGAGATCGGGGATGACCCCGTCGCCGTGCGCGATTTCGCCCAGGCCGTGGAGGCGATGGGGCTGACGCACTTGCTGATCTACGACCACGTGTTGGGAGCAAGTCCGGCTCGCTTCGGCGATCAGCAGGTGCCGTACACGACGGAGTCGATGTTCCACGAGCCGTTCGTGACGTTGGGCTATCTAGCCGCGTATACGAGCACGATCGAGTTGGTGACGGGGGTGATCATCCTGCCGCAGCGGCAGACGGTGCTCGTTGCGAAGCAGGCCGCGCAAGTGGACCTGCTGTCCGGCGGACGGCTGCGGCTGGGGATCGGAACGGGCTGGAATCACGTGGAGTACGAGGCGCTGAGCGAGGACTTTCACAACCGTGGCAAGCGGCAAGAGGAGCAGGTGGCGCTGATGCGGGCGTTGTGGGCGAATGACAGCGTGGACTTCGAGGGGAAGTGGCACACGGTGCGGCAGGCGGGGATCAACCCGCGCCCGGGGCGACAGATTCCGATCGAGTTCGGTGGGGGAGCGCCCGCGCTGATCGACCGGGCGGCGCGGATCGGCGACGGCTGGATGCCGCAAGTGGGGACCGATGAGGCGGCGGCGGCGGTGTCGGACATCCTCGATCGACGGGAGGCGGCCGGTCACCCGCGGACGGGCTTCACGATCCAGGTGCAGGCGCGCCTGCGTGAGGGCGATGCCGACAGTTGGGGGGCGACGGCCGCGACTTGGCGTGAGGCCGGGGCGACCCACATGTCGGCGACGACGATGAACGCGGGCTTGGAGGGGCTGGATGCGCACCTGCGGGCGATCGAGGAGTGGCAGAAGATCGTCGGGTAGAGGGCTCTGGCGCGGGTCCGCTGCCGTTTTTGGGGCAGCGCGGCCGGGCGCCGGGACAGGATGGCGCCGCGCGGCGGGTAAGCTCCGCAGCGAGTTCGACGCCCCAGTCAGGGGCGCCGGACCCGGCCTGACTGCTGATTTCTCTCTACTAGCGGACAACAATCCGGATGAAGATGAGGGAGTTGCCCGGGCGGTCGACCCTCTGAATGCACAAATTGACCCCCGAGTCGATCACCCCATAGGGCGTGCCGATCAGGACAGGGGTACAAGACCAACTGCGGAGCTGCAGATCGTCATGCATCACGGGCCGGATCCCCAGGGAGGGGTCCGAGCCACCGCTGACAGGGCCGCGCAGGGCCGCGAGCGGGTCGGCGCTGACTTACAAGTCATCGGCCGGATGATCCACTACAGCCGCCTGCGCGGGACCAGCGGGGGGGGGGGGGAGATCGACGCCGGGCAGGTCGGTGACCGCCAGCGGGTTCGATGGCGCTGCGCCGCCGGACATGAACGCCAGGGTGAGGGAGGCCGCTACGCCCAAGAAGGTAAGAAGAATCCCGAGGCGAAGCATCGTACGTCGACGGGTTCGGGGGCGGCCGAGATCGGGCTGGGTCCCCACTAGCTGTTCGTTCGTCATCAGACTGCCTTTCGGGCGCAGTCCAATTCCCGCCAACGCGCACCGTACCAGAAGGACGGGGAGGGACAGCCGCGAAACTGGCCCCGTACCGCGCGACCGTTTGGACTCAAACGTCGCCGCCAAGCCGCGGAGGAGGGGCTAGTCACCGGCGACGGGGGTGAGTTCAGCGGGCGGCGGCGCGACGGGGCGGCCGAGGGTCTCGCCGACGGGACGCAGCGCTTCCATGAGGCCGTGGAAGTTGGCGAAGGTGAGCGACTGGGCGCCGTCCGAGAGGGCTTGGTCCGGGTTGGGATGGACTTCGACCATGAGGCCGTCGGCGCCGACGGCGAGCGAGGCGCGGGCCATGGGTTCGACGAGCTTCCAGAGGCCGGTGCCGTGGCTGGGGTCGCTGATGATGGGCAGGTGGCTGAGGCCTTTGACGAGGGCGATGGCGGCCAGGTCGAGGGTGTTGCGGGTGGTGGTCTCGAAGGTGCGGATGCCACGCTCGCAGAGGATCACTTCGTGGTTGCCCTTGGCCATGATGTACTCAGCGGCGAGCAGCCATTCTTCGATCGTGCCGCTGAGGCCGCGCTTGAGCATGACGGGCCGGCGCACGAGACCAACCTCGTCGAGCAGGTTGTAGTTCTGCATGTTGCGGGCGCCGATCTGGAGGATGTCGGCGTAGCGGGCGACGATGTCGACGTCGGCGACGGCCATGACTTCGGTGATGACGGGCAGGCCGGTTTCGTCGCGAGCGGTGGCGAGGTGGCGCAGGCCTTCCTCGCCGAGGCCGCGGAAGGCGTAGGGCGAGGTACGGGGCTTGAAGGCGCCGCCGCGCAGGATGTGGCCGCCGGCGTCGCGCACGGCGCGGGCGGTTTCGACCATGTGCTCTTCGTTCTCGATCGAGCAGGGCCCGGCCATGACGACGAAGTTGCCGTCGCCGATGCGGACGCCACCGACTTCGATCACCGTGTCGCGCGGCTTGAACTCGCGGCCGGTGAGTTTGTAGGGGCGGCTGATCGGGACGACGGAGTCGACACCGGTCATGGTGCCGATGGCGGTACGGATCTCCGGGTCGACGACGCGGCCCACGGCACCGATCACGGTGCGCTCCTCACCGGAGGAGAGGTGGCCTTCGAGGTTGGCGGCGTGGAGCCGGTCGAGGACGGATTGGATTTCGTCCGTAGTGGCGTCGGGGCGCATGACTACAAGCATTTTTTCACTGTCTTTCGGTGTTGAGTTCCCGGCGAGGTTCGCGGGAGCTCATTTGGGACCAGGACTCGCAGCGTCGTCTTCGGATGTCTGGTCGCCGGGGTCTGGGCTGTCGAGGTCGGGGCGGAGGGCGCGGGCGCCGCGCAGGTAGACGAATTCGACCTCGTCCTGGCGACGCTGGCTGTTGACGTGCAGGAGGATGCGGAGACATTGGCGCAGGCTGCCGGGGACGGCCATCTCGTGGCCACACATGAGGGCGACGTCGTCCCAGCCGAAGTCGTGGCGGGCCACGACGGCGGGGAATTCGGCGTCCAGGTCGGGCGTGGTGGTGAAGTAGGCGGAGGCGACGTCCTCGCGTTCGATGGCGTTGCGGCGGACCATTTCGTCGAGCAGTTCATGCGTGGCGAGGCGAATCTCGTCGGGCGTGTTGTGCGGGACGGTGGTGGCGCCGCGGATGCCGCGGACGCGCCAAGGCTTGTCGCTGTTGTCGTCACTGCCCATCTGGGCTGTCTCCGTGCTGTTCTTGTAGGACAGGGGCGTGCGTTCGGTCTTGGGTCGCTCGTGGAAAGCTCGCTCCCGGGCCCCGTAACCCCCCTGCGGGGTTCGGGAAGTGGTTAGCGGCGACCAGCGACAAAAACGCCGGCCGCGGAGATATAGGTGCAGCGCTGCACGAGCATGCTCAAGCCGTGGTGGTGGCGAGTCATTACTGCGCTGCTTCCTCTCTCCGACGGCCGGTGACCACCTCAGCGAACGTACGCAGGGTCGCGATCCGGTCGGCGGGCGCCGCTTCCTGAACCGTTGTTATGACGGCGCTGCCAATGACGGCAGCCTCACACAATCGGCCAACCGTTTCAACCTGCTCTCGGTTAGAAACGCCGAAGCCGACGGCGAGAGGCAACTGGGTTGCAGAGCGGACACGGGCGACGAAGTCGACCAGGTCGGGCGGGAGGGAATCGCGGGCGCCGGTGGTCCCAGTGACGGAGACGAGATAGATGAAGCCGCAGGCACGCTGGGCGACGTCGGCGATGCGCTCGGGGGTGCTGGTGGGGGCGAGCAGGTAGACCAGGCAGAGGTTGTTGGCGCGCAGGGCGGCGAGTGCATCGTCGGACTCTTCCGGGGGCAGGTCGACGACGATCATGCCGTCGGCACCGGCTTCAGCGGCGGCGCGGGCGAAGGGTTCGAGGCTGGACATGTCGTTGGCCGCGTCAGCCGCGCCGTGCGTGCGGCCGTAGGCGAGCAGCGGGTTGAGGTAGCCCATGAGGGTGATGGGGATCTCGACGCCGTCGGCGCGGAGCTGACGGACGGAGTCGAGGACGTGGTCGATGCCGGCGCCGCCGGCAAGGGCGACGCTGTTGGCGACCTGGATGGTGGGGCCGTCGGCGAGGGGGTCGCTGAACGGCATGCCCAGTTCGATGGCGCCGCCGCCGCCGCCGTGGAGTGCTTTGGCGAGGCCAACGGTCTCGGCCTGGCTGGGAAAACCGGCCATGAGGTAGGGCATGAAGAGGGTTTCGCCGCGGCTTTTGGCCTCGGCGAAGGCGCGTTCATAGCGGTTGGCGTAATTGCTCATCGACTCCAGATCCCTGCCGTTGACGACCGCCCGCTGCTCCGATCGTGCTCTGCCGCGGCCCTAGCGGACTCTGTTTCAGCCGACGCCGCGGTCGGCGATGGTGCCGACGATGGCGATCGCGTTGAAGAGTACGTGAGCACCCCAGGCTGAGAAAAGGTTGCGAGAGCGGTAGTAGACGAGGGCGAAGACAACGCCAATGATCGTGAAGGGGATGATGCTGCCGACATCGATGTGGGCGACGGCGAAGATGAGGCCGCTGAGCAGCGCAGCCGCGGGGACGCCCCAGCGCTTGGCGAAGCCGCCGAACATGAAGCCGCGGTAGAAGATCTCCTCGGTGATGGGGGCGATCACGACGGCGAGGATGGTGACGAGGACGACGAGCTCGACGTGGTCGTAGATGACGTCGTCGTCGATGGTGGAGACGGGCTCGAGGGCGTCGAGGTTGAGCACATCGACGAGGACGAGGTAGATGCCAAGGCCGAGGTAGGCGAGGCCGACGGCGGCGAGCGCCCAGGCCACGGTACTCAGTTGCGGGCGGCGCAGACCGAGCCGGCTCCAGACTTCATTGCGCCAGATGGAGCGAGATCCGCCGAGGAGGAGGTAGGGGATGGCGATGAGGGTGGCGATGTCGGCAATGAAGGTGGCGATGAGGGCAGTGGTGAGCTCGGTGCGATCGTCGGTGTCGAAGCCGACGATGCCGAAGGCGACGCCCTGAATGACGAGCAGGCCGACGATGGCGAGGCCAACGCCGAGGCCAACGACGCGCGGGCCGAGTTCGCGGCTGCGGGGGGTGCTGGGGGTGGTGTTGTGCCAGGGGGCGTCGTCGTTGGGGAGGTCTTGAGCGGACGGCAGGGCGGCGGCGGGAGTATGCCAGGGCATGGGGCGGGCATCGGAGTCGATCGTGATGGGGGGAGGGGGAACGTCGCCGCTGGACGCCTCGTAGGCGTCCGGCGGGGGTGGGGCATCGCCCGGATTGGGGTCGGGGCGTTCGGGGTCGGGCATGGATCGAGGTTACTAGTAGTTCTAGTACGGGGGGCGGCCGTTGTGGGACGGGGGCGTGCCCCCCCCCGTTGCCCCCTGCTCCCGCGATGCATATAGGGTGGCGCGGCGTTCGTGGGAGGCTTGGTTGGCTGGGCTCGACGGATCGCTGGTGGCGGGGATTCGGGGCCGCGAGACGCAGGAGCTGCTGCATCTCCGGCGCACTTGCCCGCTAAGGCTTCCGCAGAAGGGGCGCAAACGGGCCGAGGCGCGGGACTACCTAGAGGTCGATGCCGCGGGCTTTGAGGGCGTCGCGAACGATGTCGATGTCCTTGTCGCCGCGACCGCTGAGGTTCATGAGGATGACGTCGTCCTTGGCCATGGTGGGGGCGAGCTTCTGCAGGTAAGCGATGGCGTGGGAGGACTCCAGGGCGGGGACGATGCCCTCGCTGCGGCACATGAGCTGGAAGCCGTCGAGGGCTTCGTCGTCGGTGATGGCGTGGTACTCCGCGCGCTCGGAGAGCTTGAGCCAGGAGTGCTCCGGGCCGACGCCGGGGTAGTCGAGCCCGGCGCTGATGCTGTGCGCTTCCTGAACCTGGCCCTGCTCGTCCTGTAGCAGGAAGGAGCTGGCGCCGTGCAGCACGCCGGGCTTGCCGAGAGTGAGGGTGGCGGCGTGGCGGGCGTCGAGGCCCTCGCCGGCGGCTTCGACGCCGATCAGGCGGACGTCGTCGTCGACAAAGGCGTGGAAGATGCCGATGGCGTTGCTGCCGCCGCCGACGCAGGCGAGCACGGCGTCGGGCAAACGACCGATCCGCTCTTGCAGTTGCTGCTTAGCCTCGCGGCCGATCACGGCTTGGAGCCCACGCACGAGGGCGGGGTAGGGGTGGGGACCAACGACGGAGCCAATGATGTAGTGGGTGTCGCGCACGTTGGTGACCCAGTCGCGGATGGCTTCGTTGGTGGCGTCCTTGAGGGTGCGGGTGCCGGAGTCGACGGGGCGCACCTCTGCGCCCAGCAGGCGCATGCGGAAGACGTTGAGCGCCTGGCGCCGGACGTCCTCGGTGCCCATGTAGACGACGCAGTCCAGGCCGTAGCGGGCGCAGACAGTGGCGGTGGCGACGCCGTGCTGGCCGGCGCCGGTCTCGGCGATGATGCGTCGCTTGCCCATGCGGATGGCGAGCAGCGCCTGGCCGACGGCGTTGTTGATCTTGTGCGCGCCGGTGTGGGCGAGGTCCTCGCGCTTCAGATAGATCTGCGCGCCGCCGAGCTCGTCGCTGAGGTGGGCGGCGTGGCTGAGGGCGGTGGGGCGGCCGACGTAGTTGCGCAGGGTTTCGTCGAGCTCGTCGATGAAGGCTGGGTCGTCCTGGGCGGCGGTCCACTCGGCCTCGAGTTGGGCGAGGGCGGGCATGAGGGTCTCGGGCACGAACTGGCCGCCGAAAGGGCCGTAACGGCCGGGCTTGTGGTCGGGGGAGGTCATGCGCTGGCGGCTTTCTGGGCCGCTCGCGCAGCCGAGAGGAAAGCTTGGATCTTGGCGGGGTCTTTGACGCCCTCCGCCTCGACACCGGAGGAGACGTCGACGCCCCAAGGCTGGACCTGGGCGATGGCGCGGGCGACGTTGTCGGGGTCGAGCCCGCCCGCCATGAGGAAGTCGTGCTGCGGCGCGATGGCTGCGGCGATGGACCAGTCGAAGGTTTCGCCACTGCCGCCGCCTTCGGCGGATTTGGTGTCGAGCAGGGTGACGGTGGGTGGGTCTTGGGTCGCGTTGGCAAGCGCGGCCGCGGCGTCTGCTTCGGGCGCGCCGGGGGCGCTTGAAGGGGGAATGTGGACGGTGCGGATGACGGGGCGCTGGATGCGAGCGGCGATGGAGGGGTGCTCGCCGCCGCTGAGCTGGACGATGTCGAGCTCGACGGCGAGCGCGATGCGGTTGATTTCGTCCGGGGACTGGCCGGCGAAGACGCCGACGAGAAGGGGACCGTGGGCCGTGCGGGCCGCAGCAAAGGCGTCCGGGGTGGAGTCGACGACTTCGATGCGGGGGCCAACTGCGGCGCGGATGGCTCGTCCCTCATCGACGGAGACCTGACGGCGGGAGGGGGCAAAGATGATGCCGAGCAGGTCGGCCCCGGCGTCGATCGCGAGGCGGGCGTGCTCGGGTTGGCGCAGGCCGCAGATCTTGACTCTGATCGGAGCAGTGGTCATTGGCTTTGGCCGGTCTGCAGTTCGGCGAACTTGGCGGGGATGTCGTCGGCGACGGCGAGGGCTTCGCCGATCAGGACGGCGTTGACCTTGGCCTGCTTCATGCGCTCCATGCCGCGGAAGGAGCGCACGCCGCTGGCGGCGACGACGGCGACGCCGTCGGGCACGTAGCGTCGAACGCGCTCGGTCGTGCCGAGGTCCTCGCGGAAGGTATGGAGGTCGCGGTTGTTGATCCCGATCGCGTTGGCGCCCGCCTCGAGCGCGGCTTCGACTTCGTGCTCATCCGTGACTTCGACGAAGGCGGTCATGCCGAGTTCGTCCTGGCCGTAGGCGACGAGGTCGCGCAGGGTGGCGTCGTCCATGGTCTTGACGATGAGCAGATAGGCGTCGGCGCCGAGGGCACGGGCTTCGAGCACCTGGTAGCGGTCGAAGTGGAACTCCTTGCGCAGGAGCGGGGGGATGGGCTTGTCCCAGCGGCGGTGGTCGTCGAGCAGGGCGTCGGCGGCGCTGCTGAGGACGGTGTTGTCGGCGTAGAAGTATTTGGAGGTGAGGATGGAGATGGCGATCGCACCGGCGTCGCGGAAGAGGCGGGCGGTGCCGGGTCCCTGGACGGAACGGGCGAAAACGCCTTTGGAAGGCGAGCCACGTTTGACCTCAGCGATGATGCCGACGTCGGGCTGCATCAGGGCGGCGAGAAAATCGCGCGGGGGGTCGCGATCGTTGGCAGCCCACTGCAGTTCGTTTTCGGGGGTGGCGGCGCGGATGGCAGGGAGTTCGTCGCGCATCTCGCGCACGATGCGTTCGAGCACGCTCTCGTCCGCCGTGGCCTGCATGGGTTCGCCCGAGGGCGGATCGGCCGGAGAGGAGTCGCGATAGGTCATGCGCTCGTCTCTCCCAGCTTCTGCGTGAGCTCGACGAAGCGCTCCAGCTTGCGCAGGGCACGCTGGTCGTCGATGCATTCGGCGGCGCGGCTGACGCCCTCGGTCAGCGTCGGGGCCTCGTCGGCAGCGTACAGAGCGGCGGCGGCGTTGAGGGTGACGAAGCCGGTGAGGGGGCCACTCTTGCCGCCGAGGACCTCGCGCATGGCGGCGGCGTTGGCGGCAGCGTCGGAGCCGGCGACGTCGGCGAGGGGTACGGGTCGGATGTGGAAGTCGTTGGGGTGGATCTCGTAGCGCTCGACCGCACCGTCCTTGAGTTCCCAGACGCTGGTGGGGCCTTCGGGCGAGACTTCGTCGAGGCCTTCCTGACCATGGACGACGAGGGCGTGGCTGCTGCCGAGACGGCCCAGCGCCTGCGCCAACTTCTCGGCGATCTCGGGGGTGGCGACGCCGAGCACCTGGTGCTGCGCGCCGGCGGGGTTGGTGAGCGGGCCGAGCAGGTTGAAGACGGTGCGGAAGCCAAGTTCGCGGCGGATCGGGGCGACGTACTTCATGGCCGGATGGAAGGCCTGGGCGAACATGAAGCCAACGCCAACTTCGCCGATCACTTGCGCGACCTGGTCGGGTCCGAGGTCGATATTGGCGCCGAGCGCCTCCAGCACGTCGGCGCTGCCGCTCTTCGAGGTCATGGCGCGGTTGCCATGCTTGGCGACGGGGACGCCGCAGCCGGCGACGACGAAGGCGACGGCGGTGCTGACGTTGAAGGTCTGCTTGCCGCTGCCGCCGGTGCCACAGGTGTCGGCGAGTCGATCGAGTCCGGTCTCGACGTGGAGGGACTTGGCGCGCATGGTGCGGGCCAGGCCAACAATCTCGTCGACGGTTTCGCCCTTGAGCCGCAGCGCGGTGAGCAGCGCAGCCGTCTGGGCGGGGGTGGCGTCGCCGGACATGATGTCGTCGAGCGCGGCGGCGGCTTCCGCTTCGGAGAGGTCGCGTCGTTCGTCGACGAGGACGGTGAGGGCGTCAGCTAGTGCGGTCACGGGGTAGGCCCATCTCGCAACGACAAGGCATAATCAATCGACTCGTCGACGCACCGCGTCTTAAAAACCATGCCTAGATCCAACATTTCCTCAGCAGAGAATTCTGGCTCCGAAGCTGCATCGACGTACTCAACAACCCCCTTGCTCCTGCGGAAGTAGCTCGCCGAGAGGACGCCAAGCAACATCACTCTTTGGCCAATGACGGTTCCCGTCCGCGCGTAATAGGCGCCCTGATTCACGATCAACACGGGACTGCCGCTTGAGCCAGGAAAGACAGACGCGTCGATAAGGAAGGCGGGGCACCCTTCGAAATCTGCCGAAACCGGTGTGGCGGTGACGCCCCTCCGTGTTATCGGGAGGAAGTTCGTACTGTCGAACAGGCCGTCCGGGAACCCCGGGACGACTACGTCCTCAAAAGAAGTTAGCTCTCGGATGGCATCCTCCGAGGGGACCATTTCCTGGCCTATTCGCCGATAAAAGAGATCGCTACGCGCTTTTAGGACCCCAGCTACCGGCAGCACAGCGATATCGACATCCTTGTCCGGATGTCCGACAAACTCGAACTTCTCGCCCTCCGGGGTGATCTTGACCGGCACGACATCGCCGAGACGCGGTCCCTCCGGTCCCCCAAGGTGCAAGAAGAACTCGTACGTCTCCGCGTCGGCGACGACGTGCTTGTTCGTCACCAGGAACGGGATGGTCCTGCCGTCTTTCTCGCGACTGAAGAAGAAACCAGTCCCGATCTGTTTGTCGGTCTCCAGGCGCACGACGCTGAAGAGAAGCTGCTCATGCGCCGTCTCAACCTTCATATCGGCACGGCTTCGGTCATGTTGAGGAAGTTCTGCAGCAGGTCGTGGCCGTCGGGGGTCATGATCGACTCGGGGTGGAACTGGACGCCTTCAACGGGGTACCGCTTGTGGCGCAGGCCCATGATGACGCCGGTCTCGGACCAGGCGGTGGCGTAGAGCTCGTTGGGCACGGAGGCGGGGTCGACGGCGAGGCTGTGGTAGCGGGTGGCTTCGAATTCCTGGTCGATGCCTTGGTAGACGCCTTTGCCGTCGTGCTTGATGGCCGAGACCTTGCCGTGCTTGATCTCACCGGCGTTGACGATCTTGCCGCCGAAGGCGGCGCCGACGCACTGGTGGCCGAGGCAGACACCGAGGATGGGCACTTGCCCGGCGAAGCGCCGGATTAGGTCGACGCTGATGCCAGCTTCCTTGGGCGTGCGCGGGCCGGGGGAGATGACGATGCGCTCGGGATTGAGGGCGGCTACGTCGTCGACGGTGATCTTGTTGTTGCGGTGGACGACAACTTCCGCGCCCAGTTCGCAGAGGTACTGGTAGAGGTTGTAGGTAAAGGAGTCGTAGTTGTCTAAGAGTAAGAGAGTCATTGGGGAGTTCTCGGGGTGGGCGCTTTTGTTCTAGTACGGGGGGCTGCGCCCCCCCGTGTCCCCCCGCACGCGCGATGCACGTGGGGTGGTGGCGGTCTCGGATCGATCGGATTGGGTTGGCCGGCGGGATCTCTGTTGTCGATGTTCAAGATCGCTGAGAGGCCCCGGCAGGAACAGGTTTCGTGGCGCGGCTGGTCATTCGCCCGCCCCCTGCCGGACTTCGATCTCGCGGAGGGCGCGGAAGCCTTCGACCGCCGTGGGGAAGCCGGTGTAGACGATGGCGGTGATCATGAGCTCTTCGAGCTCCTCGATGGTGGCGCCGTGGTTGAGGGCGCCCTGGAGATGGAAGCGCAGTTCGTTGGGCTTGTCCTGCGCGGTGAGCGTCGCACAGACGACGAGTGACCGCTCGCGCTTGGTGAGCTGGTCGCGCGACCAGAGTTCGCCGAAGGCGAAGCGGCCCGCGGTACCGGTGAAGGCGCCCATGCTGACGCCGACGCCGCCGGGGGGCTGGTTCTGGCTGAGGATCTCGTTGACGGCACGGGCGTCGGCGCGACGTTGTTCGTCGTCCTTACGTTCGGCTGGGGGGCTGGGCTCGAGGGCGTCGACGCCTTCAAGTTCAGCGATGGCCTCGTGGGCGGTGGTCATGGCGTCGATGGCGCGAGGGAAGCCGGCGTAGCCGCCGAGCTGGACGAAGACTTCTTCGACTTCGATGCGAGTCAGTCCGTGGTTGATGCCGCCCTGGACGTGGCTGCGCAGTTGGTTGAGCTGGTTGAGGGTGGCGAGAAACGTGATCACGATCAGGCTGCGCTCCCGGCGGGGCAGGCCGGGACGGGTCCAGACGTCGCCGAGCGCGAAGTCGACGACGTAGGAGCCGAGCGGGCCGAGTCGGGCTTCCATGGCGTCCGCGGCGGTGTCGGTGTCGACGGTGCCGCCGCGCAAGGTGTTGATGACGTCTTTGCCGGCGGCTCGTCGTTCCTGCTGGCTGTTGTTGGTCATAGGGTGTCTCGTTTCTGGGGGTGGGGACGGCTGGGGTTCGCGAGGCTCCGGGCGAGGGCGGGTTGTGAGGTTGGCTTCGGGTCGGAGTCGGGCCGCCTACGGCGGCCTCATTTCTCCAACCCGCCCGCCCTTAAGAAGGAGAGAGAGCCAACAAGGGGGATACCCCCTTGCACCCCCAGTAGGGGCGTCCCACCGCT
>Ga0310120_10002682_pt1 | contig 12896 bp, 22 predicted proteins | sample CB27_AW_983_MG_FD_203506 | JGI IMG/M metagenome (GOLD analysis project Ga0310120, IMG submission 203506) | Marine microbial communities from Western Arctic Ocean, Canada - CB27_AW_983 | ecosystem: Environmental > Aquatic > Marine > Oceanic | place: Canada: Western Arctic Ocean | collected... | reverse complement strand
ATGGTGGTGGTCCCGACGATGTATTTGCGGTACGCACGCCCATCAGGGCTGACGCCGACCGGGGGCGAGTAGATGACTTCTGGGTTGTCGACGGGCGCGGAGTCACTCGTCCGAAGACGTTCACGAATGTAGACCGACGATGACAAGGTCGATATGGACCTGGAGGAGATCGTCGAGACGGCGTCTCGGATAGGTCGGGCCACCGTCGACCAGCTCTTCTCTCCGGACGGGGAGGGGTCGCTCATCCACCCCCGAGAGCTACCCGCAGACATCCGTGAGGCGGTGTCCAGCGTGGACGTCGTCGTCGGCCCTGACGGGAATACCCACTACAAATACCGGCTCTGGCCCAAGCTCGCCGCCCTCGACCTCATCGCGAAGTTACGCGGTCTGGTCACCAAGAAGACGGAGGTGGACGTGGTCCTGACCTGGCGACAGGTCCTCGAAAAGATGGACGCGGAAGACGCAGAGGCACGGGCCATCGAAGCCGAGGTCAAGGACGTCGGCAGTCCATCGGGAACAACGACGGCCGGCGACCGAGCGCAATGAAATCTGGAGCATGGACTGCTATCTGTCTCGCGACGGTTCGGTGATCACGACTCGTCCTCTCGTCCCGTTCGGAGGATGAGAAGGACGGCCACCGCCGCGGTGAAGATGACCGTAACCTCTCCCAACGTGTCGAAGCTCCGGTAGTCGGCCAGGACAGCCGTCACCATGTTGGGCACGGCGGTCTCCTCGAAACCCTGTTCGATGTATCGCGGGGACACGTGGAGACTTGGCGGCGACGCCGGATCCCCCGTATCGGGCATGTCCAGCGATCCGAAGATCAACAGGAGCCCGGTCATCCCCGTCGCGACCAGGTGGAGATACTTCAATCTTTGCTGGCCCTTTCTGTCTTGAACACGGCGATATCGAAGAACACGATGGTGCCCCCGCCCTACGGGGCCTTGACTGGAATCGACTCAGTTCTGCCTATCCGTGCCCTGCAGCTGCTCGAGCACTTCGCCCAGCTGCTCGATCTCCTCGCCGTACAGAGCCCAGTCGCCCTCGCGCCGAGCCTGGAGGGCTCGTGCGTAGTGACCCTGGGCTTGCTGCGCAAGCGTGGTCGATGAGCCAGGCTGAGTCGCCGTGTCACCCGGGGATGCCTCCGGAGCCGTCGGGGCCACGTCCGTCATCAGCGTGGACGGTGGCGCAACTACCTCTCCGGGAGCACCGCGACCGAACAGACGCTCGAGGGCTCGGTCGAGGGTCTCGTCCATGACGATCTGGTTCTGATAGGCGACGACAACCTGCTTCAACTCGGGGATCCGGCCTCCCAAGGCGCGCAGATACACCGGGCGGATGTAGAGCAGGGCCTCTTCGATCGGGATCACCAGCAACGTGCCCTGAATCACCTCCGAACCCTGCTGGTTCCACAAGGTGAGCTGTGGCGAGATCACCTGATCTTGATTGATCCGATTGACGATCTGCGACGGACCAAAAATCAGCTTCTGCTTGGGAAACTGGAACGTCAGCATCTTGCCATAGTGTTCGCCATCGCTCCTCGCAACCATCCACGCCGCCAAGTTTTCTCGGCCACGTGGCGTGAACGGCAGCATCTGGATGAACTCGGCCTTTTCCTCACCCGGCAGCCGCATGATCGTGTAGTAGGGCTCCATCTGCTCGCCGTCGATGATCGGCACTTCCCACTGGTCCTCCCGGTTGTAGAAGACCGACGGGTTCGTCATGTGAAAGGTCGAATTCACTGCTGTCTGCAGCGTGAAGATGTCTTCCGGATAGCGGAGGTGACTCTGCAGCTCCGCCGGCATCGTGTCCAGAGACTGGAGCAGGTTCGGGAATACCTTGCTGAGCGTGAGCGCGATCGGGTCGTCCGGGTCGGCGAGATAGAAGGTGGTCGTGCCGTGGTAGGCATCGATCACCGCCTTCACGGAGTTGCGGATGTAGCTGATGCCGCCCGCCACCGGAGTCGAGTATGGGTAGTTCCCGGTCCGTGTGTAGGCGTCGCGAATCCAGAAGAGGCGCCCGTCGACGATGACCAGATACGGGTCGGCGTCGAACTGCAGGAACGGTGCGATGGTCGTCAGTCGATCGGAGATGTTGCGGTGATAGATCACGCGGCTGTCGCTGGTGAGCTGGCCGCTTACCAGGATCTCGTATGAGCGGGACTTCAGGCTGAACAGCAGCCGTCTGAAAAGACCACCCAGCTCCAACCCGCCGGTGCCGTCGTATCGTGTGGAGACGTTGTCGTCCCCCTCCGGGTAGTGGAACTCGTCGGTGTTGGTGTTGACGAGCACGTAGTCGTTCGAGAGTTCCCCGAAGTAGAGGCTCGGCTGATCGACGAAGAGGTTGGTCTCGGAGCGTGGTGGAAGGTCCCTGAGGAAGAGCACCGGGAGCCCTTCCTGGGTCACCTCGTTGACCGGACCCATCGCAACGCCGAACCCGTGCGTGTACTGCAGCCGTTCGTTGATCCACGACCGGTTGGGCAGGCTGCTGGAGTTGAGCTCTCGCGCCGAGAGCATCGTCTGCCGATACTCGCCGTCCACGACATACCGGTCGTTGTCGACCGATGTGAACTCGTAATACGTACGGATCTCCTGGATTTGCCCGAACGTGTCCAGCAACGGATCGTGGTCCCACAACCGGACGTTGTTGATCGTCTCCGCGTTGTTCTCGATGTCCGAGATGGTCAGCGTGGCGTCACCCGACAGCTGTCGCTCCTCGACCTGGTCGAGGTCAAACGCCGACCGCGTGGCCGCGATGTTGTGAACGATGTAGGGCCTTTCCCTTGCCTGCTCGTCCGGCGTCACCACCAGCTGCTGCAGCAGCGTCGCGACACCGCCGCCGCCCACCAGAACGAGCATGTACGCGGCCGCCGCCGCCCCGACTGGCCAGATCGTGGACGACAGCGCGGCATAGGCGGCGGCCAGTGCCCCACCGGCGGCGACGATCGTCAAGATTTGCAGTGCCGGAAGTCGAATGACGGCGTCGGCATACGACACCCCGTGGACGATGCCAGCCGGTGTCAGGAGCGTCCGTGGCCTGTCGAGATATGCCCCGGCGGCGAGCAGCACGAAGATGCCCGAGGCCAGCATCGCCAGGTGCTGCCCGGGTCTCGCGCCCACCTGGATGCCCGTGGGCGTCAGCGCGAGCTGCCCGGTGACCACGTAGGCGGCCGTCGAGCCGATGAACGCCAGGGTCATGACGGCTAGACCCAGGTACCGCGCGAAATCGAGAAACGGCAGCGTGAAGACATAGAAGGCCGCGTCACGACCAAAGATCGGATCGACCTCCCCGAACGGCGTGGCGTTCAGAAACTGCAGCGTGACCAACCACTGGTTGGAGGCGATCCCCGCCACGACGACCGCGACGACCCCCGAAATCCCAACGGCCAGGAGACGCAGGTGCCGCCGTTCCAGGACGATCGGCTGGATGTCACCCCCGCCTGGGAAGACCGTGTACGGCCGGTTAGCCCCGCTGACCGCCAACCGAAGGTTAGCGAACAGCACGGCGAACGTTCCGACGAATGCCAGCAAGCCGAGGAGACCCTTGGTCGCCAGGCTCTTGACGAACACCGACTGGTAGCCGACCTCGCCAAACCACAGCCACTCGGTGAAGAGCCCGGCGAATGACGGGAGCGTGACCAGTAAGAGTAGCGCGAGCAGCGCAAAGATGAGTTTCGTCGGCATGGTGGCCCTGAAGCCTACCCGAAGGTTAAGTTGTCGCGTTGAATCTGTCGAGGTGCTTGCGCCGGTCACCGTTGGTGCGTGGCGCTAAAACGTTGCGCCGCAGAGAGTTGCAGCGGGTCTGGATTAGCCTCGGAGCGGGTCTGCCAGGGCAGGGATTTGAGCCCGTTTCAGAGGGCGAAATGACATCGCATAAGGAGACCACATCGAGCCTCGTTTTTCCAGCCTCATTACGCCGATGGACACGAAGAATCCAGGCAAACGTAGCGCTCTCCCTAGTCACAATCCCTGTAAGTTGTTGTCTCCGTAGAAGATCCCGGCCCGTTGCAGCCCAAATACTGCTTCTGATCCAGAATGTGTCGTAAGTGCTTCTCTTGCAGCGGGATGCGTCCCACTACCAACAGTGAACGGCGCAAGCACCGACGTTTGGCGATGATCGAGCGATCGTGCGCGTCCAAATGGAAGTAGCGCGCGAGTTGCTCGGCCGACGGCGCACCCGCGTATTGACCGTACGCGGCTCGCTGCGCGTCACTCAGGCAGTGGACCGGCATCCGTGTGCAGAGTATGGGGCGAAGTCGATCCCGGTCGGAGACAGCCCGAGCTCGTGCTACGTGCGGGAATGAATGGAATACTTCGACGACCACACCGAGGTCAAGGTCCACGAGAACGCTCTGGCGGAGGCGCCGACGGCTACGGTGTCGACACCTCGCGCAATAGCCTCAGGAACGCTCGATCGTCTTGGGGTTCAGGAAGTGGCGCGCCTTAGCGCGGTTTTCTGGTCCGTTGCTACTCAGACCCCTATTCGGCGGCGATGAGTCGAGTCGGCGCTCGCGGCACTTGCTCAAAACACGGGTCAACTTTTGCCTGGGCCAAGGTCGCGTTGAATAGCTAGCTCTATAAACGTCGTGTCTCGCTCGTTTGGGCCGTCGAAAGTCCACTCTCTTGTGAACCCCCTTGGGCCACGTATCTCGACTCGGTAGAGCGAAGCGTCTTGTGGTTCTTCGAGCCAAACCTCCCATTCACCAGGTCTATTCCCGATGGCCTTCCGAACCGCCGCTTCGACGCCCTCCCGCTGACCGTAAGTGTCAGGAATGGTGTTAGCGGAAATGCTTATTGTTGTTAAAGGCTGTCGGTTTTTGTCACGACTACTCATGGGCACGTTTATACACCCTCTGGGACTACTGGCGAGTAGCCCCTAAATCGGGTAACGACGACACAGCATGCCGCAAGCCCGCGTGTGAGAATTATGGAAAGCCGGGTCTCCACATCGTGGGCCACGGCTATTTTACGACGAGGTCGGGCCGACGGCCGCAGCACCGCAAGATCTGCGGAGGCATGGTCAGCCTGAATACGGGCACACCGTACCGTGGGCTTCGCTGCGGGCGGAGGGAGTTCGACCAGGTCGCGAGCGTGCGAGTCGCGGGCGTGAGCATTTCTGCGACGGCCCAGCTCCACGGGCATGTTGAGTTCCTGCGCTGTCACGACAACTTCGTCCGACCGCACCGTGCATTGAAGTTTGGGCGCGAGACCAGATCCTGGTCGGCGTTGTCTCTCTTATTGTCCCGCTGCGCTTTCTGAGACTCGCCGATCGTAGGCGGGCTGCCGTGTTGCTGGGAGGTTCGCTCAGAGTAGATGGATGACGAGCGAGCGGTCCAGCTATCGCGGCTATCGATTAGCCAAGCGCCTCCGTGAACAGCGCTCTGCACGGACTCCACTCGCCTTGCAGGCCAACGCTGATTCCCCCTTGGAGTAACGCCTGACCGTCCTTTGCTTCCTTGAGAACACCCCTGGGTCTCTCCAGTGTTGGACCATCCCTTGCGAATCAGCGCGACCGACTGGTCGACGCGAGATGTCACTGCCGACCTCCATCTGGCGGTGGACCGGCCTCATTCTTCAGGTAGACGATTTTCGACCGCTTGGTCTGCCCTCGATACGTGCGTCGGCCGACCACCGAGAAGGTTCGAGTATTACCACGTTGGTCGGTCGCGAAACGATGAAGCCAAAGCGTGCAGGCCAGAAACCGCTCGGACCGGCGCACAAGACGGTATCCCAGCCGATATGCGATGCGCTGCATTACTCGGGATTGGGCCAAGATGTCGAGCTGCGGCCACACACCGAGGTCTTGAGCCACGAAATGGAGCATCCCGGTGCTGTACCCCCGACGGCGTGCCCCTTTACGAACTTCGATCCACTCGAGGAAGGGCTCGGCCCCTGGCTCGAAGATGACGGTGATGATGGCGATGCGGGGAACAACGTAGGAGATTGACTCGATCATGCTCCAGGACGATGAAGCGTTACCGGCTGGGCCAGCGTCAGATCACCGACGATATCATAGCCGAGCCATTGCCCCTTCATTTCATTGCCTGCATCGTTGAGACGCGCGATTACTGCGCCAAATGTGCTCACGTTCTTATCCGTGCACGTATAGATGTAGCAGACTTTTCGGTCCCGACAGGTCCCGGCCGCGTGCCAGCTGCGCTCGTCGGTAAGGGACTTGACTTCGCCAGTGATGACGCTCCCCTGCTGCCGGAACTCCAACGTCGCGCCGCCCTCCGTCTCGTCCGCGTCGTCGAACGCTACGATCCATTGTTGACCATTGAGGTCGAGGGTGCTGGGAAACCCGTCGAACGCGGCGAGCACATCCGGTGCGTTCTGGTTGGTGGCCTCTGACCGGCCTTGGGCGAGCCCGTCGGTCTTGCCTTTCCGATTGCCCAGGTAGCCTCCGATCGCGGCGCCACCCATTACACCCACCGCACCGATGATCGCGACGACGACGTCCGAGCCGGAAGCGTCGCGAGAGCGGGAGGCCTCAGCGTCGGTTTGTCTAGCGGTATCGGCTGGCTGGGCCGCCGCGACGGCGCCGCTACCCAGACAGAAGAGGAAGACGAAACGGCCGACCAGCATCCTCCACATCACGTGGGGCTGTTCGACCTCGAAGACCCAAAGTATGTCCAGGGAGTCGAGGACCTCATCGCCACGCTCGAAAAAGACTGGGCGGACTACGTGCAGAACGATGGCACGCTCAGGTTTCCATACTTCACAGACGTCGTTGTCGGCACCAAAAAGTAGCTGTCGGTGCACGTCGTCGCTGCGCTGGTCACACTCGGGCTCTGACCCAGAACAGGGGAGTCGGGGTCAGGCCCGCGATTTGACACAGAAGTTACTGTATTGTTGTCTCCCCTTTAAGAAGCGCAATCACGCCGGGCAGGGACGTAGTTCTCGCTCATCTCAACAAGAGGCTAACTAGCCCCTGGCCTTCCGCCGCTTCGCCCAGGACGCCTTCATCCGCCTCGACATGGCCTTCCTGTTCGCCGCGCTCATCGGCGCCCGCTCGGTGTTCGCCGGGTCAGATGTTCGTATCGGGTTGGGGTCATCGCCGACAATGGCTCCTTGAAAGTCGGCCGCCAAAGCATCTCGACGGCCACTGAAGTAGGCGGGATTCTAAACGTGTGTCGACAGCGGGAGAGCCAGGCCTTGACCATCGCCTCGGCCAAGGCCGACGCCGCGTTCATCGAATCGTCTGACGTGCCCTTACGCGGCAACCGTCAGGCGCCGGACACCCTCAAGAACACCCCGAAATTCTGGCTCCGGCGCCAGGCAGAAAGTTCGATACGTGTCCAGGAAGGGGAGCCAATTTCTCTAGCGTTTTCGTTCTTTCCCGCTTCCGCTTCGTCCGATTGTGACGGGGATTGTGACGTGACTCCGGTGGCGTCCGCCTGATCCGCGTGCAACTCGCTCTGTTTTAGCTCGAACGGCGGTTCAAGGGCGGCGGCCGCCTCGTCGAGAGCTTTTCGGCGGATATGGGAGTAGGTCTTCATCATTGCGGGCGAGACATGCCCCAGCTGTGCCTGAATCACCCAATCCGGCTGTCCTTGCTCCGCAAGCCGCGTCAAGACAGAGTGCCTGCCATCATGGAACCTGACGTTGGGAAGTCCTGCGGCCTTTCGCAAGGAGCTCCATACTGTCTTCCATGTCGTCATTGGGCGAGTTGGGTCGATCACCTTCTTCCTTCGGTGAGCGGGAAACACATAGTGGTCCGGTTCGGCGAAACCCAGCGTCGCGGAGCGTGATCGCAGCTGCTCCAAAGCCATCAGGCAGACCTGATTGAGACTCGGTTCTCGCCATCCTGCGGGGGTCTTGGACCGTCGAACCTGGAGCTTGTGGTTCAGCCGGTCATTGTGACGCTCAGTCAGTAGGAACACGGGGCATCGAACCACGGTGGAGGAGTCGGATGCCTGTTGCGGGAGGACGGCGTTTTCCTTGTATGTTGTACGGTAGCGAAGCTCGGAGCTGCCAGATCAACTGTCGCTCGACATCGTCACACAAGGTGGCAGATACCCCGGCGACGAAGACCTTATTTCCCGACTGATGCATTGCCGCATCCAGCGCGTATCAGGTCCCGCCACGATAGCGAGCTCGAAGCCCCTTTGACGCCTTCCCAATCCGAATCTGGGCCGACTCCTTGTCGGTCTGAACATAGATGCAAGGCTCGTGAGGCAAGCTCTCACGGGCTTCAGTCAGTTTCCGGAAACACTGCCACTTGAGCGCTACCCGTGTCATGCGAGCCTGTCCATCCTCACTCGGCGTCCTCACCCGTCAGCGCATACTCGAAAAGGACCGTGAAGCCGCGCACAGAGGTGCTCTGTGTCGTGAGGTTAGTGACGACATGCCGACCGAAGGCCGACCAGATAGGCTGGACGCCTAGCGGGTCACGCGAGCCCTTGATCTTCGCGTTGGGGTCCTCGAGGGTTAGGAAGGGCACGAAGTGAAGACGTTATACCGAATAGGGGTTGTCCTCAACCCGTAGACCGAGTCGGCCGTCCAGTATCGGACAGAGACGGAAGGCCATGCCTCAAAAGTGGGGTCCCCAAGGGGGATCGCACGTATGTGGACGCCAAAAATCCAAGGAAAAGCGGAGGCAAGGCAGGGACTATAACCCACGCTGATACCAGTCTTCCGCACTCAGTCCGGTCTTCTCAATAGCTCGCAGAAGCACCTGAGCCCGAGGTTGCACTGCGTGGTGACGCTCCCCTGCTCAGCCGCCGATACCAGCGAGGCACTCTCGGGCGACAACGACGAACATCTGGTCCACGTTCGTAAGGTCACGATGACCGATCCAGTCGAACACTGAACCGACCACTGTGAGCCCAGCACGTAGAGCTACCACCTATTCGATGGCGTACATCTTTCCGTTGAAAGTACGCTCATTGTGGTCCAACACACCTTCAGTTCTGATGTTCTGTCCGTTAGAAACCTCGTGCACTAACGACACATTTGCTCGAAGCTCGTTGCCAATTCGCTCCCAAGTCCCTTCTGCGAAACCAGCCGCGAACGTCCCGTCATCGAGAACACCTCGAGCAACCCAGCTGCACGAGCCGCTGTTCGCTGCAGCCTCGGACAGAGGCGTGGCCATGATTAGAGACCCCAAAACGACAGGGAACCCTGTGGCTCCGCCTTCATAGGACATAAGTTGCTGAACCTGACCGTCCGCAGTTTTACTGACCACGACACCAGTGTTCTTGAATTTGTACTCGCCAGTCTGGTCTGCCATTGGCTCTCTCCTTCGGTGAATGGTTCGCATTAACGATTACTACGACCAAGGCTTCAACACGCTCGGCTCGAAGCTTCCTACCCTATTAGGGTTTCCGTATCCGCAGACAATAGAGCTGAGCAACGGGTGGTTCAATTATGAATTACTTTCGAGAATCATGTAGCTTCTAGTGAGCGTGTGATCCTGGAAATATTGAGCCGATCCACTTGCCGGCGTCCCAAGCCCAACATTACCCTCGTTTACTGAGTCGAACGTACGCGCCAGCCCGACGGCCGATTCACAAATGAGCCTAACAATTCTGGTTCTTCTCAAGAATCGGTGCAAGGAGAGCTGGTCCTCGCTACTGGTAAATGGCCTGTTATCAGAAATTTAAGAGGGTCGCGAACGGCCATGCATCTAAGCGCGGGTCCGTCGCTGACCGAACCTACGACAGCGGCCGGGGGCCGGATTGTACCGAGCCGCCGGCTTCCGAGGCGGTCCGTACACGACAGGCCAGCGACAGCCGTCGGAACGAGTCAGGCCGCCGGCTTCGGCAAGCCTCAGCCTCACCGCCGCGTAAGTAATATCGAATCAGCACCTTGCGGTGGGAGAGGCTGCCGCCGAGCAGGCCTCCACCAAAAGCAGGGCCCTTGCAGGCGGCGGTCGATTCAGCTGCAGACGACCGTGAAATTGCCCGGTCTCTGGGCCTATTCCTCACCTACACTCCCCTGATGCGTCACCCAGATCACCCCAAAAGCCTGCATACACTTGTGGGAGGAACCGATTGGTTGTTCACAGGCCACGATGTTGACATGACCCTTACCACCAGATAAGGATCGCTTTGTAAAGTATCTACTTACCGATTGCTGATCTAATTATCACAAAGGAGACGACATGTCAGTCGCAGATAAATTCACGCTTGGGAGCGAGAGCTTTTCCGTTGAGGGTACCATCACATCCATCACCAACACGCCGGACGGTGTAACTGCCAATGTCACTGGAAAGGCCGGACACTACGGAAAAGTCTATTTAACATATAACTTCCTTACAAACCCGAAGCATGAAACTCAAGGCTCCGTCACCGGCATCGGGCGCGCAATTACAGATGATGGCGAATCGAACGAGGGCATTCGCAATGGCGTCTGGACGCGCGACGGTCACATTGTCACCATCTATTCGTTGGATGATGTCACCGACGGAGCAATTAATTTCTGCGTGGAGACATGGGACCTCCGTGACGATTCGGTTAAGTTTGAATTCTCAAGAGTGCAGAAATAGTCGAAGGAATATTTGACGAGACGAAGCATTAGCGCCTCCCCGACCGCCAAGCCAAGCCCCTCCCGAGCCCAACAGCTGGCAGGGGGTGCAATGCGAGGCTTACGGGTCACGCGGGTGCGCGGCGTCCCACAGTGCGATGGAGAGGAAGTTGAGGCGTGATCCCGGCTCCAGTCCGAGGGAGCTGCCAAACCTCTCCTGCGGTGGAGGGCCAGCTCTTCGAGGGCGATTGGGAGCCATCGCCGATTCTCCATGTCACCGACAGGGATGCATCGGAGCCACGAAGCTTTCGATCTCCGCAGGATCGGCGACGCTACCGGTGTACTCGACATCGGCCGGCGCGGGTCCGTTCCACACACCAGCCCAGCTCTCCGGCCCGTCGACCCCACACTCGAAGAGCATCAGCGTGACCAGACCCTCGTCAGACTCCCACCCCAGGCTTTCGAATTCTACGGTCCCGTTGTGGCTGACCCACGTGATTCGGTCATCGTCTCGGTCCAGGACTCCGCTTGCGACCCGCTCACCGAGATCGGCGTCAGTACCGCCGCGAAAATCAGGGGTGTCCACAGAGGCCATGTTGCCCGTATCGCTATCCGCCAAGAAGTTGTGCCACTCTTCAGCGTCATCGTCGAAGTTCGTAAAGAAAAAGAAGTTCCGCTCACCGACGTCAGGCGGCCGGCTGTCTTCGCCCCACGGATTGCTGGACAGAATAGCAAATTCACCGCCGAAGATGCTGACGGCTAGTATGGCGTAGTATCCCTCTGGAAGCTCGTCAGCGTGGAGCACATCGAGGGTCTTTTCCAGACGCTCGGCAGGATCGATCATCGAGTCAGCGTAGTCCCCGACTCTTTGCCCCATCCAGAAGATGAGTCCGGCAGTTCCGAGCACGATGGCGCCGATGGCGCCAGCGCAACCGCAGCCGATCCAGGCCCAGAAAGGGACACGTTTCACGAGGCTCATGGGCTTATCATCGCCTGCGGGTGGTGGAATTTGAACCATGTTCGCCAGCCGTACCTTTCGTTGGGGGCTCCGCGTCCACATAAGCGCGGTCACACAGTCTCGCCCGATGCCGAAATCACCTTCCTCGTAGAGGTCTGCCAGCCCCCCCGCGCCGGCACACCGCATAGTCTTTCAGCACGCCGGTTCCATCCCTGAAGCGATGTCCGATGTCGTAAAAGCCTGCGCTAACACCCCGCTCGGCCAGGGCTCGCAGCGCGTCGACTTCTCGGGTCTGCGCCTGCACCGGCACAGCAGCCGCGAGCGCGACCAAGACGGCTCGGCAGCGGCGACGAGCGGCTTCATGCGGCGCTCCTCAGGGGAACGGGGTGTAGACGCCCACCCTACCGCTGGCTGGCAGAGGTTGCAACGCGAGGGGTTACGGCGCACGCGGGTCAGCGGCGTCCCACGCGCCGCGACGGCGCTGGGCGACGGCGATCCGAGAAAACGGTTGGATCGAAATCGAGGATTAGGCCTTATACGGACCAGGCTGCCAGAAGCTCGGTCGGGTCATAGACCTCACACACGCTCGCCACCTTACCGGACGCATCGAAGGTCCAGAGCTGTACGTAACGTGGAAAACTCACCTTCTGGCCATCCTTCTTGAGTGTCATTTCCAATCGGAGCACCACAGCCACCTGACTCTCTGACACCAGAACATCCAGCTCTTCCAGGTCGCTAACTTCGACATGTTCCGCCAGGCGGTCTTGCTGCGTCTCGACCCCGGCGTGCCCCTCGTATACTCCGGCCCACGGTAGTTCACCGGCGCCCGGCTCAGACACAAGCTTAATATTCTCAGCAAACACCGCAAGCATCGCGGCACGGTCACCCCGTTTGAATGCCGCATACACGCCCTTGGTGGTCTGAATGTTGTCGTGGGCTGACATGAGGTGACCTCCTTGTGTACGGATGTCGTTGACGTAATTTAGGTGCAAAAATCGAATCCTACCACTGGCTGGCTGGGGGGGGCAATGCGGCTCACGCGGGTCCGCGGCGAGCCGGGCGCGGGCGAAGTGCTGGGCTCGCTCGTGCCGAGCCACAATGCACGCCAGTGAAATCTTTGCCAGCGGTCTCCGGTTCCTGCTCTTCCGCCGGACGTGGCCCGTACGACCCCGTGTGCCGCTCCCACGTCAACTCGGTGGCGTCATTAAGCTGAAGCACAAGAAGCGCCACAGCAAGTGCGAATCATATGTCGATGACGACAGCTCCAAAACCCAATCGTCAATTCTTTAGTCGGTAGTGACCTTAACTTCGTAGAGGTGGTATACCAGCACACCGGTCTCAAAGTTGGCCTGGCCAGCACCGATAGCTTGGATCCGGTTAAGCCACTTGTAGCGTTCATCGCTAGTCTGAAATGTTGGAGCGGACGCGACTAGTCCCGTAGAGAAGTCGGCACGGCCACCATATTCCACGTA
>Ga0310120_10002680_pt1 | contig 12902 bp, 11 predicted proteins | sample CB27_AW_983_MG_FD_203506 | JGI IMG/M metagenome (GOLD analysis project Ga0310120, IMG submission 203506) | Marine microbial communities from Western Arctic Ocean, Canada - CB27_AW_983 | ecosystem: Environmental > Aquatic > Marine > Oceanic | place: Canada: Western Arctic Ocean | collected... | reverse complement strand
AGGTTGGCGGCGCCTTCGATCGCGTCGTTCTCGTCGATGTAAGCCAGCACCGATTCGATATCCGGCTGGTCGTAACCGAGCGTCTTGAGCGCCAGCGGTACCGTGCCATTGACGATTTTCAGCATTCCACCGCCAGCCAGTTGCTTGTATTTGACCAGCGCGATATCGGGCTCGATGCCGGTTGTGTCGCAGTCCATCAGGAAGCTGATCGTGCCGGTCGGAGCCAACACGGTGGCCTGGGCATTGCGAAAACCATTTTCACGGCCTTCGATAAGCACCTCATTCCAAACCCGGCGAGCCGCTTCCTTCAAATAGACCGGACAGGCCGGATCGATCTTTTCCACCGCATCGCGATGCATCTGCATCACATTTAGCATCGGCTCGCGATTGGTTTCGTATTCCGCAAACGGACCGACCGCCGCCGCCAGTTCGGCACTGGTTCGGCTGGCCACGCCATGCAACAGCGCCGTGAGCGCCCCGCATACGCCGCGGGCCTCGTCCGAATCGTACGCTAGCCCGCCCGCCATCAACAGGCTGCCCAGATTCGAGTAGCCCAGACCCAGCGGACGGAACCGATGGCTGTTGTGCGCGATGTCTCGCGTCGGATAGCTGGCATGGTCGACCAGGATCTCTTGAGCAATGAAGAAGATCCGGCAGGCCGCACTATACCGCTCGACGTCGAACGTACCGTCTTCATTGCGGAACTTCATCAGGTTGACGCTCGACAGGTTGCATGCCGTGTCGTCGAGGAACATGTACTCGCTGCACGGGTTACTGGCGTTGATCCGCCCCGAGTTTGGGCAGGTATGCCAACGATTGATCGTCGTATCGTACTGTACGCCCGGATCGCCACAGTGCCAGGCACATTCGGCCATGCGGTTCATGACCTCGCGTGCCTGAAAGACTGGGCCTTCTCTCGACGGATCGGTTACCCAATGTGTGGCCCACCGCTTGTCCGCGTCGACCGCTTGCATGAACTCGTCGGTCACTCGGACCGACAGGTTGGCGTTCTGGAACATGATCGACGAGTAGGCCTCGCCGTTGAAATTTGCTTCGTAGCCGCCTTTTTCGATCAGCACACGGGCTTTCATTTCTTCCTTGTGTTTGCACTCGATGAATTCCATCACGTCCGGGTGCCAGACCTTGATCGACTGCATCTTGGCCGCACGGCGAGTTTTGCCACCGCTCTTGACTACTGCGGCAATCTGGTCGTAGACCCGCATGAACGACAGCGGGCCCGACGGGTTGCCGCCGCCCGAGAGCTTCTCACGGTACGATCGAATTGTCGACAGATCGGTGCCCGTGCCGCTGCCAAATTTGAACAGCATCGCCTCGCTGCGCGCCAGCTCCATGATGTCTTCCATGTTGTCTTCAACATGTTGGATGAAGCAGGCCGAGCCTTGCGGAAATTCGTATGGGTTTTCCGGCTGGGCAACCATCTGCGTCTCTTCGTTCCAGTGCCAGTTGCACTGCGAGCCTTTGACGCCATATTGATGGTACAAGCCGACGTTGAACCACACGGGCGAGTTAAACGCACCATGCTGGTGCAGGCAGAGCCATGTCAAATCGCGGTAGAAGCGCTCGCCATCTTCGACGCTCTCGAAGTAGCCGTCGCCAATGCCCCAGTCGGCAATCGTGCGGCTCACCCGATGGATCAACTGCCGTACGCTCTGCTCGCGCTCCGGTGTGCCGTTCTCGCCGTAAAAGTATTTACTCACGACGACGTTTGTCGCTAGTTGGCTCCACGACTGCGGAATCTCGCAATCGGTTTGCTCGAACAGGACCTCGCCCTTCTCACCTTTGATCTGCGCGCTGCGCCGTCCCCACTGCACCGTATCAAACGGGTCGGCAACATCGACCGGGCAAAACGTCGGCGCGATCTCCAACTTGCCTGAGAACTTTGAGGAGCGAACTTCGCCTTGGCTGTCCGTTGAGCCTTGACTGTCCGTTGAACGGCGATTTTCGGTCGATAATGACACGGGCGCAAGTCCCGATTGAGCAGTGGCCATGAAACAGCTCCTTCTGCCAGTGAAAAGATCGGGCATCCATACCAGCCATGGCCGCCTGTAATGATATACAAACGTACACGGACCCACAACTCAAGTTCGGCTATCCCGCCGAGCAGCTAAAACCACAATGGTGAGGGCGGTCTTCATAAACACCCCCCAGAGGTGGCTAATTTGTCGTTGCACCACCAATATATTGTAGTCGATGCCCTGCGGACTACAACATAAAGTGTAAGGGTCAGAGTTTACTCAGTCTCGGCCTTGCGTCAATGACTATTTATCAAAAGTCGTAAGTCAAATGATTACAACGATTTGTGAATAATGGTGACAAGCCGGCAATGCTAGCACACCACGGCCAATGACGTCAAGATCAGCCGGTTTTTACTGGTCGAAACGCAATTCCTGAGTACTCGCGTCTTGCACTAAGACAGCGCAAAGATTTTCAAAATATTTTTCGCGGGCTCGTTTTAGAGCAGATCACTCGAATGAGAGAACGATCAAGGGAGATTAGCGATCTCAACGAGCACCGCTTCAAGGCGTCCGAAGACATGTTCCATTGAGTGCCCTTGGCGAATCGACTCCTGCGCTCGTCGGCGCATCATCTTAAGACGCGACGCGTCGGTGGCCAAGGCATCGAGCTTTGTGAACCACTGGTCCGTGTCGTCGACCAGCATGCCGTTGACGCCGTCTTCAATCACGTTGCGGCTGTCGCCCGCGTTAAAACAAACAGGTACCGCGCCGCCGGACATGTACAGCATGGCTTTCAGAGCGCCACGGATGCGGTAATCCTCGATATCGGCCGGAGCAGGAAAGAGGCCGATGTGCATGCCGAGGATCTCGCGAATCATTTCTTCTTCGTCGTAGGTCGGCCGAGTCGAGTATCGCACATGTTCGAACGTGGGAATCGCCGCCCGGCCACAACCGAGAATCCGCAGATGGAGATGGTCGTGTCGCGCAAAGAGCCGGTCCAGTGGTTGGCGAATACTCTCGAGCGCCGCGACCGTGCCCGGGCTGCCTACCCAACCGAAAATCACTCGGTCATCGGATCGCGGTGGAACCTGTTCGCACAGACGATCGAACCGTTCGATTTGTGTGCAGACCGGAATGCTGAGGACCGTATCGTTGAACTTCCGCCCATACGCGCAGATAAAATCATTCTCGCTCGTGATCGCGTCCGACAGCCGCAGAATGTCTTCCAGATCGTTCCAACCATGCGCGCGATGAATAGGCTGCCACAACGCGTCGGTTAGATCGAACGCAACGCGTACATCAGATTCCGATCGAAGTCTTTGGACGAGCCGCTTGGAAGCGATCTTCAGCAGATAGACGACGTCGTACTTCTTCGCTGCCCGTACGATTTTATTCTCTGCCCGACGCACGGTCCACGAGTTGAGCTTTCGTCGGCCCGAGGTGCGCAGGTTCACGAAATCGACGTCCCACCCATGCCGGCGAAACATTTCTTGGAACATCAGTCCACGCAGATGAACCGTTACGTGCCCGAGAACCGAATCAATCACGAACAGAACGCGCGGTTTTGACTCGACTGAGAACGCGCGCGCCGGCGACGTGCGACGAACCATCGTGGGACATGCGGAAGACATAACGAATCCTTAAAATCTGAAATCCTAAGCACGAAATCCGAATCTCAAATGTTCAAAACTTTCGGGGGTCGAGTTCTTTGGCATTCGTACTTTTTTGTTTCGGATTTCGGATTTCGAACTTCTACCCCATTACGCCGCCCGACGGTGTTCGGTAATCGATCGCATCGATTTCAGTAAACGAATCGTCTCAGCAATACCGCGCGGAAGGCTGCCCCGAAAGTCGAATCCCAAGGCTTGGAACTTTCGGTTACAGACTTCGTAGGAAAGTTGGTTCATGATCTCCGAGTCGACCAGGACCGTCTCCACGTCGGGAACGTGGGAGCGGATGATCTCGACAATCTCGCCGACCGTGCTGTTTTCGGTGACCACGTTCAGCACGTCGCACAGGAAGTGTTGTTTCCGAATGAGAATCGCCACAGCACGGACCGCGTCGTTCAGATCGAGATACGGCCGACGCTGATTAAGGGCTGTTCGCCATACGGTGATCGGGTCGCCGGCACAAGCTTGCCACACGAATTTGTTGACAGCCGTATGAAAGCGCATGCCGGGCGATATTCCAAAGATCGTGCCGAAGCGACAAGTGACATACCGCAAGCCGTGTGAATCGGACAACTGACCAAGCTGCTGCTCAGCCCGCAACTTCGATTCGGCGTACGGGCTTTGCGGTTGCAGGTCTTCGAGTGGGCACGATTCGTCGACCCAGTGGCTTTGTTTCCCGTAGATACTGGTCGTCGAAACGAAGATCAACGGCGACCCAACGTCGGCGCACGCCTGGGCCACTTTCACGGTCCCGTGGCAATTGACCCGTTCCACCTCGTCTTGGTTGCGAACGCTCGAAGCCGCGTCGGTTCGCGCTGCCAGATGCACCACGGCATCGGCTCCCTCGAAAAGCGTCGCCAGATCTGCTTCGAGCACGTCTTGTTCGACAAAACGATAATGGCCTGCACTCGGCAAGTCGAACAACGAGCCATAGCGTTGTGTCGAAAAGTCGTCGATCAGGATCAATTCAGCGTTGGCGAACTCCTCGGGCAGGTAGCGGATCAGACGGGAGCCAATGTGCCCCAAGGCGCCGGTAACGACGATTTTCATAACAGGGTTGTCCTTGAGTTTATGTAACCGTTCAGTCGTCGGAAGCACGTCAGGGCCGGTAGGTCCCGTAGGGAACGCCCTCCGTGGCGTTCCGAGCCCGGGTACACGTGTAACGGAACGCCACGGAAGGCGTTCCCTACAGTCTTTAGGTTTACAAATAGTGTGCCAGGCGCGGTGCAAAATACTCTTTTGTGGCGATCAGGCCCGAAGCCAGATCGCAACGGGGAGACCAGCCGAGCAGGCATTTGATTTTTTTGTTGCTAATCACCGCATCGCCGACTTCAATTGCGGCGCGATCCTTGGGCCAATCGACCTGACGAAGCTTTCCGCCGACATGCTGAACGATTGCTTTGGCGATGTCTCCGACCGCGAGTTGGTTGTCGGCCACCGCGAAAAAGACCTCGCCACGGCTGCTTTCGCTGCGCGAGGCCAGGATCAGCGAACTGACGCAGTCGTCGACGTAAGTGAGTGTGCGAAGCTGTCTGCCGTCGCCAAAGACCGTAATGTCTTTCTGTTGCAGCCCCAGCCCGACGAAGAAGTTGACGAATCCGAACTCGCTTGTGCGAATGTGCGACCGTGGCCCAAACACGTTGGCAAATCGCACGACCGTGGCATCTAGCGCATGGGCGTTGGCATAGATCAGCACATATTTCTCGGTGACCGCCTTGTTGCAGGAGTAGATGTCGAGCGGAAATTCTGGATGACATTCGTCCACCGGGTTGTGCAGCATGCGTCCGATCTGGGTGCTCGTGCCGACATGAACGAATCTTGCGTCCGGATTAAACCGGCGACACGCTTCGAGCAGGTGTAGCGTCCCTTTGCAGTTGACATCGATGTTGGCAATCGGCTCGCGCATCGACTGGGGATGCGACGTGTAGCCGGCGCAGTGGAAGACGATGTCCTGTCCGCGAACACATCGGCAGACCGCCTCGAAATTGCGAATATCGTCCGCTACGATCTCGATCTCGTTTTCAATATCGCTTATATTGTGGATGTTTCCACCCGATTGCGTATCGAGGCAATCGTAGACGGTCACGGACGCACCGAGATCGACACATCGCCGCGCTAAGTTGCTGCCGATAAAGCCGAGGCCGCCGGTGATCATCACCCGTTGACCGTCGAGCGAAGGCAGACTCTGTGGATTGTTCATGTACATAGTAACCCTCTCATGCCGCTTCCTTGTGGCTGTGAGCATCACTCAAAACTGATTTGATTCCGCCGCAGACGGCGATGATTTGCTCTTCGGTCACACAGAGTGCCCCGGGCAGATTGATGCCGCGGGCTGAGATGTCGTAGGCCGTGGGATTTCGCTTGCGGTAGGTCTCTTCGGCAGGCGCGAAAGCCGGCAGCGAAGAGAGCGGATAAAAGAAAGGCCGGCTCGGCAGGCCCAGCCGCTCGAGCGCGGCCATCGCTTGTTGCTTGTTCAGCTGATGGCTCGCACCGAAGACGACCGTCGTAATCCAGACGCCGTTTCGCACGCCGTCCGGTTCGGCGTTAAATTGAATATCTTCGACGTCGGCCAGATGCTCTTGATACTTGTGAAACATCCAACGCTTGCGATCGACCAGCTCCTCGATTCGTTGGAACTGAGCGTATCCCAATGCGGCCTGTACGTTGAACGGCATATACTTGTACGTGACCGCTTCGTTCTGATAGGTCGGCGAGTTTGGCCGACGCCCATGATCTCGCAGGAACATACACTGCTCGTAGAGATTGTCATCGTCGACCAGCAGCATGCCACCCTCGCCCGTCGCGATGGTCTTGGTGCGGTGGAAGCTGAAAACCGAGCCGACGCCGAACTTTCCGGCCCGGGTGCCGTGATAGACCGATCCGATCGCCTCGGCCGCGTCTTCGACCAGCGGGATGCCGTGCCGCTCGGAGATTTTTACCAGCTCATCCATTCGAGGCATGTTGCCGAACAGGTCGACCACAAGGATCGCCTTGGTACGCGGCGTGATCGCTCGCTCGACCGATTTGGGATCGAGACACCAATTGTGCGGCTCGATATCGCAAAAGACGGGCGTCGCGTCGAGATACTTCACCGGCGCGGCGGTCGCGATCCAGGTACACTCGGGCACGATCACTTCGTCGCCGGCCGAAACGCCCAGTGCCGTGAGCAGCAAATGCAGCGAGGTGGTGCAACTGGGCGTCATGATGGCGTACTTGCGGCCGTGGTACTCGGCGAACTCTCGCTGAAACAGCTCGCAGTAGTCATAGGCATGTTCGTACCAGCCGTTGCGCATGGCGTCGGTAACCACCGCCACTTCGTGTTCGGTGATCCAAGGGCCAGCCATGTGAATCGTATTGGCCCCATCCGCCGCATTGGTCCCGTCGGTTGGTCTGCCCATTTCAGTCGATTTATCGGTCATGATTTTTTCCTGATGTCGACGCCGACCTCGTACTCAACGCCGTCATCGACAAAGTAACACTGCCGAAATGTTTTCGAAGTTCTTGCCCGGAGAAGATTCAGCAATTCTCTCGCCGTGGTTTGCTTGTTGAGAATTATTTCAGAAGCAGCTTCCAATTCCGAAGAATGGTGATAGCTGCCTTGATCGATCTCCTGCCGAGTGCGCCTGTAATCAGAATTCGCTAGTTTGGGATAGCTTTCGGCAAACAAGGAGAGTATTTCGATTTTGGCTTTGTCAAATAGCGTTTGGCCTGTATCTTCCCAGGTCTTGGTGATCTCCCGTTGAAAAATAATGTCTCCGCCATCGACGGCGGTATCAACAAAATGGATGCTCACGCCATACGGAACATCTTCGACGAGGTTCCAAAACCAATAATTCTTACCTCGATTATGTGGCAATAAACTGGGGTGCAGATTGATAACGCCGATCTTGGCCGACTCGATCACGGACTTCTTGATGATGTTTGGCCACCAGGCAAGCAACACCAGATCGATTTCTAATTCTCGGATATGCTGAGCAGTCCGCTGCTCATCGAAAATTTCGTAGTGGCAACTTGGCGGCACGGGAAGGGAAGCTGCTTCGGTCCATTCCTTCCTGACGACAATCTGCTTTACATGGTCCGGATAATTATTGACCAAGAACCGTAGAATTCGCAGGCCCATTTCAGATTCTACAAAAATAGAAAGTCGCATCACTTACTCTCGCTGCCTGACACAATTCCAACCGCCAATGTTTTGGTCGGACCTTTTGTTTTACTCACGCCGCCTGCCGCTCATAACTTGTGGTCGCGCTGCTTGTCTCGGTTCGCCGACACCGAAACGACACGCGGGTGGTCATTTTTGAAGGAAAAGCAGATTACGTGCTCGGCGGAATCGGTACCGCTCGGGAAAATTGTTTTGGTGGTACTCGCGCGGCAACACACTTTGATACCGCAGGGCGTAGCCGGCCGATGCCATGATATCGACCAGTTCGTCGACGTTCAGAATCCAATAGGGCACCGATAAGCCGGGCATGTTGACCTGAACGGTAACGTAGGTCGGCACGTCGCCGGCCGAAGTCTTCGCCAAAAGAATCGCTTTGGGTCGCAGCCGGGCGAGACTTTGCAAGAGGCCGGCGTAGTCCTCGACATATTGCAGCGCGCTGCAGATGTACACGAGATCAAGGTCGGGGATGGATTCTGGCAGCGACTCGTGAAACGTAATGTTCTCGTCCATATTCCCATTTGCGGTCAGAAGCACAGACCCGACCTGACAGACACGCGGACACTCGACGACGTGGTACCACGTCGTAAATGTGCTCGCCAGGCATTGGCGAAGATGGATGTACGACACGCCCATCCCGCCTCCGAAATCCAAGATCGTTGCTTCTCGCGCATCGCCGACCAAACTGACAACCGTTGGCGGTAAGATAGCGTGGTCCTCGAATACCGTATCAACATGTGGACTGAACGATTCGGACTCTAGGAGCATCTCGGTCATTCGGCGCGTTTGTTCGATCCAGACGTTCTCGTCAAAGCCGAGACCGTCCGTCGGGACGTCTCGGTAGTGTTCGTACACACCTTCCCAGATGACCTTGCGCCGTCGATTCCGATCCCGAAAGATGGGCGGCGTCATCCGATTTCTAACTTCTTTGAGTTTCATGGGCATATCGGTCGGGAGAAAGCACCCCGGCTGCTTTTCAGTACAATTTTTCACGCCTATCTGTTTGAAGCAGCCGGGGTGCTGGCGGCGACTCAGGTGATTTCGTGTCCGCGAAGCCAGTCGTAACCAATCGTCGGATCGTCGTGCGGGATCCGTCCTTCATCGTCGCCGTCGTATTCCTTGGACGTGACGTAAAATAAATGGGCCGGGCCGTGAATGCACTTCACTCCATGGGCCACGCCCGGCGGCACGTACAACACGCATTGCGGTTGGTTCTCGCCCATCAGGATTTCCTGAGTCTGGCGATAGGTGGGCGAATCGACTCGGGTGTCGTGCAACACCGCCTTGACTATGCCCACCGCTACGTACCACCAGTCGATCTGAACCCGGTGGATGTGCCACGCCTTCACCACGCCGGGATACATCAGCGAATGGCTCCACTGGCCGAATCCTTCGGCGAAGATGTCGTCGCTTGCGCGGATGAGTTCACGAAAGTATCCGCGCTCGTCGGTGTGCGTGACGAGCTGTTTAAGCTGCACGCCTTCGATCATCACGTGCTGCGGCAAAGTTGTTGATGGTGCCAACGACATGGCGTTGGTCCTCCTGAGTCAGTTCGGGATAGATCGGCAGCGAGAGAATCCGCCGCACAACATTTTCGGTCTGCGGCAGGTCATCGCAACCTCGCAACCGTCCTTGATAGGCCGATTGAAGGTGAACCGGTCGCGGGTAGTGGACCAGGGCTGCAACACGATGCGATTTCAAATGGGCAAGCAGTTCGTCGCGACGGTCGGTTTGCACAACGTACTGGTGATAGATGTGTGTCGACTCGGGCCGTACTTGGGGCGCTCGTAGAGGCGTCTCGGCGAGTGCGGCGTCGTAACGTGCGGCAATTCGCCCACGCGCCTCGTTGTCCGCATCGAGATATCTCAGCTTCACCCGCAGTACGGCGGCCTGAATTTCGTCGAGTCTCGAATTCATCCCGACAAGCGTACTCTCACGCGTCTCGGACCAGCCATATTCGCGGAGCTTGCGGATCTGTTTGGCGAGCTTCGGGTCGTTTGTTACGACCGCACCACCATCGCCAAACGCGCTCAGGTTTTTGGTCGGGTAGAAGCTAAAACATCCGACATCGCCGAAGCTACCCAAGGACTGTTCTTGATACCCCCGTTGCTTCCCTTGATATGTGGCGCCGTGACATTGGGCACAGTCTTCGATGATTCGCAAGTTGTGCCGGTCGGCGATTTCTTTTACCGCGGTGACATCGGCAGCCTGGCCGTACAGGTGAACCAAGACGATGGCTTTGGTTTGCGGTCGGATGGCCGATTCGAGCCGATTCGGATCGATCGTGAAGTAATCTCCTTCGATATCGACCAAAACGGGGCTGGCCCCGGCGAGCTTGATCGCTGTCACGGTCGCTACGGCAGTGTGGCTCACCGTGATTACCTCGTCGCCTGGCCCAATGTCGCAGGCGAGTAGCGCCAGGCGAATCGCATCGGTTCCGCTGCCGACGCCCACGGCATGGCGTACGCCTAAGAACTGGGCAAACTCGTGCTCAAAGGCCGCTACCTCTTGCCCGAACACATACCATCCGCTCTCCAGGACCGAGGCTATTGCCCGATCGATCTCGTCCTTATGAGACAAGTATTGTGCGTGCGGATTGCAACAGAGAATCACGAGAGGACTCCTACTTCGGGCACATAGACAATGAATTTTCCGTTCGCTTTTCGATAGTCTGCTTCTTTATTGAGGATTTCGGTCGCGTGGTTCCAGGCGAACAACAGGGAGTATTCGGGCGGGGCCTGTTGAAAGTCCTCGTACCGTCGCACCGGGATATGGGCGCCCGGGCTGAACCGACCTTGCTTGATCGGCGTTGTGTCACAAATGAATTCGACATGCTCTTTCGTGATGCCACAGTAGTTGGTCACCGTGGTGCTCTTGGAGGTTGCACCGTAGCCGACGACACGTTTGCCTTGATCGTGCAATTCGTTAAGCTTGGCCATCAGTTTCTCACGCGATCGCTCGACGTTTTCGCGGAAACGATCGTAGGTAGACTGGTCGTGCAGTCCCAGGCGATCTTCCTTGTCGCGCTGGGCTGCCGCCCGATCGCTGATCGGTCGCGAGCCTTTGGGGCAAAGGAAATATCGCATCGATCCGCCATGCACCGTTTGCGGTTCGACGTCAAAAACTTCTAGGTCATGCTGCCCGAAGAGCCGGCCAACAGACGTCACCGAGAAGTAGAAGGCATGCTCGTCGTAGATCTGGTCGTAGGAAGTCTTCTCGATGATATCGCCCAGATACGGGTCTTCGAAGATCAACACGCCGTCGGGTTTGAGCAACCGTCGGATGCCTTTGGCGACCGTGTGCAATGTGGGAATATGGCACATGACGTTGGTGGCCAGGAAGGCGTCGGCCTGGCCGTGCTTCTCGACGATCCGCTCGGCGAGCTGTTCGTCGAAGAACTCGCAGATCGCGGTGATACCCTTTTCTCGTGCGACCTTGGCGACATTGGCCGAAGGCTCGATGCCCAGGTGTCGCTGGCCAGCCTGGGCAAAGTTTTGCAACAGGATGCCGTCGTTGCTGCCGATCTCGACCACGAACGGATCGTCCGACAGGTATTGCGACTGCACCATCTCGGCGAACTGTTTGAAATGCTGCTGCATGGTTTTGGACGTCGACGAGTAAAAGGCGTAGTTTTCGTGGAACATTTTTTCACGGTCGACGATCTCGCCTAACTGCACCATCGCACATGATGGGCAAAAAGATACCTTGAGCTCAAAGAAGTACTCGTCGTTGAATTGCTCAGGCATTAAGAAGCCGTTTGCGATCGGCATCTTGCCAAACGAAATAAAAGGCTCGATCGACGTATTGCAAAGCAGGCATTCGGCCATGATTATTCCTGATACATTTCGTGTTTCACGTAGAGCCGCCCGAGGACGTAGCGAACGCTGCGCGAGTCGAAGGGTCGCAGACGGCACAAATTAGGTCAAGAGTGCTTTATTACAGCACGACCGAGCCCCGATTTAGCGACGGAGCGGGAGCGTCTCAGTCCTACTGGCACGCAGCGGCGGTCGATTGAAGTGCTAGCAGTTCAAGGCCCTCGCCGCCAGCCGGCGGCGGCATCTCGGGACCGGCGCCGCCAAGCTGGGGATAGTGATTCCTTAGCGGCCTGTTTTCACTCTTGAGGCTTGCGCGCGACCACCAAGTATTGGGCACCGATCGGAATTCGAAACATGTAAGGTTCCAAGCGGCGGAACCAGGCCAGCAAGCGTGGAAACACGAACAGGTAGTTCGTGTCGGCAATCTTAAACCCCGTGCTGCGCAGCAATGCGCGAGCCTGGTGCGGCGCCAGCATGATCGCGTCCTGATCGAACGGGTTGACTCGCATGCAGTACCGCGTCGTTGTTCCTGTGACCGATCCCTAGCCGAACCGTGTACGACGGTCGTTCGTGCAATAAGGATCGTCCCATGAATCAGCTGCACGATTTCAGATTAGAGAAGCATGAGTAAAAACAGCCGTCCGCTGGTGGAAAGGTTTCAGTATCGGTTTACGGTACTGTTAGCGACGTTGGCGCTGCTGATGGTCGCCGTACCGATTGCTGACGCCTTGGGGTGGGGCATTCATTACATCGCCACAGGTGTGTTCGTGTTGATGTTGATCTCAGCGGTGCAGTTCGTGAGCACCTCGCGGCGGGCTGTGATCATGACCGCCCTGCTGGCTCTGCCAGCCGTCGTTTTGAACGGGTTGCGGGAGTTGAGCCGTTTTAACGAAGCGTTCGAAAGTCCCGCATTCCGAGTGGCGGCGGGAGTTTGCGGTATCGTGTTTCTGGGTTACATCATTGGTTTGAGTCTGCGGCATCTGTTTCGCAGTCGCCGTGTCACGACCGACATGATCAGTGCCTCGCTTTGTATCTATTTGCTGTTGGGTGTCCTATGGGCGACCGTGTACTCGCTGATCGATTTAGTCGACTCGCGGGCGTTTATCTATTCTGGCGAGGAAACGGGCGCACCGCGATTGAGTGACGCGGATTCAAACGCAGCACTGTATTCCGATATTTCCCATTTGGAATTGCCTGGAACACTCCAGGCTCGGAATGTTGCGTATTGTAACAACATGCGCCCCCTCCGTGTCTAGCGCGTGAGAAATTGTTCGCATATTCT
>Ga0310120_10002676_pt1 | contig 12908 bp, 5 predicted proteins | sample CB27_AW_983_MG_FD_203506 | JGI IMG/M metagenome (GOLD analysis project Ga0310120, IMG submission 203506) | Marine microbial communities from Western Arctic Ocean, Canada - CB27_AW_983 | ecosystem: Environmental > Aquatic > Marine > Oceanic | place: Canada: Western Arctic Ocean | collected... | reverse complement strand
GGTCCATCGTTTTGGCAATCGCCACCCTGGCAACTATTTATACAGCTTTTGGTGGCCTGCGAAGTGTCGCTGTCACCGATGCTTTACAGTTCGTCGTGATGACCATTGCTGCCATTGTGATTTGGTGCTTTGTCTGGAATCTGGTCGGCGGGTGGGAAGGCATCGAACAACGATTGGCTGAACATGATGCCAGCCTTGCCAAGGAACTCTTGCATGTGGGACACGACTACATTGAGCGTGAAACCATCGGTGACCAGGTGACGGGCATTCGTGATCAACAACATGAGGAACAGATCCGCAGGAAGTTGATCGTAGGCGGAGAATTCGATGCCGATACAGGCACAATCATCCGCCGTACACCGGCATGGCTCGTCTCAGTTGCTCTCATCATCATGGGATTTGCGTATTCCATCGTCAATCATACACAGTCGATGCGAATGCTCGCATCACGAACGGAATGGCATCTCAAGATGTCTGTCTTCGCGGCAGGTGTTGCGATGATCATCATGTCGTTTTTTAATCTGTCGATGGGATTCATGGGGCGTGCTTTGTTTCCTGTTGAAAGCGATTTGCCCATGCAACGACTGGATACGATTTATCCTCATCTGGTCAGCCAGTTCGACACGGTTGGCTTAAAGGGAATTGTTGTCGCAGGAATTCTCGCCGCCGGACTGTCCACCTATGATTCAATCGGTTCTTCACTGTCGGCCCTATTGACCCGTGATGTTTATGCCCGTTTGATCGTCACCGATCGTGATGACCGGCACTACCTGAGAATTGGGCAATGCCTGACTCCCTTGATCATTGGCATCTCGTTTCTCTACATTCCATTTCTCGAAGGTGGGATGTTGCTTTTCTATCTGGAACTGACCAGCTGCTTTGTGGTTCCGCTGCTGACACTTTATATGCTAGGGGTTTTTACACCTGTCCATCGCCAAAGTGGCCTGCTGGGTCTGATCTTCGGCGCCACTTATGGTGTGATGCGACTGATGGCCGCACCGCTGGCGGAAAACTACGGAATCACAATCATGCCCGCCTGGATGACAAATACATATGCCGCATATCTCACCAGCATGGCCATCACGGCAGGGACGATGGCGATCGCCTCACTGTGGCTAGGCTGGCACCGGGGTGAAAAGCTGTTACACCAAGAACAAGGAACATGGTTGCACGCCAGCCAACTGGCATTACGTCAACCTAACGATACGGTTCAAATCACGACCAACGGCATCCTTGAGCGCTGGATTCCAGTGATCGCTGCTCTGTTCGTCATCCTGTTAGGCTGCATCTTGAGCTTCGTTGTGTTCTGGTAGACACTCGACACGACCACTGACCATCTCCCTTGAAACCCAAGGGCTTTAAAATCCGACCCGACGGGCATTACCCTATTCATCATGGGAACTCACACGTGACCAGCCAACTAACCCAGCTTTCCGAACACCTTTATGTATTGAACGACACGTGCAACGTGTATTTGATCACCTCCGGAGAACATGGCCTGTTGATCGATACGGGTTCTGGAGCCATTCTCGAACACTTGCCGCAAACCGACGTGCAGCAAATCGAGCATGTCCTGCACACCCATCACCATCGCGATCAATGCAGTGGCACACCTCAATTACGTCAACACGGCGCTCGTGTAGCCGTGCCAGAATACGAGCGACATCTGTTTGACCAGGCGGAGCTGTTCTGGCAATCTCGCCGAACCTACGACAACTACAACGACCGTAATTCCTTTTTCACCATTGGGGAAAATATACCTGTCGACGATGTCCTGGAAGATTACGAGACATTTCAATGGCGGGAGTATGAATTCTATATCTTACCATCCAAGGGTCACACGCTGGGTTCCAGTACTTTGATCACGACCATCGATGGCCAACAAATCGCCTTTACAGGCGATCTTTTCATGTCCGGCGGCAAGCTTTATCAACTCCACGCCATGGAATACCACTATGGTGGGATGGAAGGCATCCTGTTTACCCTGCAGTCGATTCAGGCGCTCCGCAAGCAGCACGTGGACATCGCTTATCCATCGCATGGTGAACCCGTCGTTGCCGTGACTCATGACATCGATAAGTTGCAAAACCGTTTGACGGATTGCGTCAATTTAGGACGAGGCATGCGAGTCGTGAATCGGGAAAGTACGCCAGAACCCGTTTTTGTGCCAGAATCCAAATTCATTCCTCTGTCGCGGCATTTACTATGGGGAGGCGATTGGACTTGCTCAAACTTCTACGTCGTCTTGAGTGACAGTGGCAAGGCCATGTTTGTCGATTACGGGCATGCCTTTTTTCCGCATATGCATATTTCTGCCGATCACGACGGCCTGGAATCGATGCGATTTATCGAACACCACTTGGATGAATTGCGAGAAGATTATGGCGTTACCCAATTGGACCTCGTGGTGCCGACTCACATTCACGACGATCACACCTGCGGCATTCCCTATCTACAACGCCATCACGGTACGCAATGCTGGGCACTCGCAGAGGTTGGACAAGTCCTGGCTAATCCAGCAGAGTGGGCCAGCACGCCATGCACCTTTCCCCAGCCAATCCGAATTGATCGCTGGCTGACTGATGGAGAACGCTTTCAATGGGAAGAATACGAGTTCGAGATCCGCTTCGCTCCTGGGCAAACCGAGTTTCATAGCGTTTACGCCGGCGAGATTGACGGTCGCAAAGTCGCATTTACCGGTGACAACTACTTTGTTGCTGAAGTTTTAGCTGGTGGAAAATCGGTTGAGCGGCCTTTCCAGACCACGGTTCTACGCAATAGTTTTCAGTTGGCCATGCATCACCGTTGCGCACAGGTAATGCGGGACATCAACCCCGAGTTGATTTGTCCTGGACATCGCGACGTGCTGCCTTGCTGCAAACAGGACCTGGACATTTACTGCGATTTCATCGAACAAAAAGAACGCGTATTTCGCAATCTGGTGAACGAGCCGGCCGATCACTACATCGATCTGTTCTGGGCCAGACTGCTACCCTACCTGGCCACGGTCGCACCCAACGAAGCGATCGAATATCGACTGCTACTACGCAATAACTTTTCTGAAAAGACCTCCTACGGAGCCCGTTTGATCCCACCACAAGGCTGGAAAACCTCCCATGAATTCGCTCAATTAGAACTAGAACCTGGTGACCGTGGCGAGCTATCTTTCGCAATAACAGCACCTCCAACCGCTGACAATCAACGTCGCCTGATGAGAGCCGAGATCACCATCAACGGAAAATCACAGGGACAGATCAGCGAGGCGCTGGTGACCGTGCAAAGTTAAGTCCATCGACACTTGCCCAGCTTGTTGGACAAAGAAACGGCGTTTCTTTATCCCGGCAAAGCCACCTGGTACGCGTCGGCCACTTCTTGAATCTTTTCCCAGACGTCCGCAGGCAGTTGAATTCCATGCTCTAACGCTCGTCGACGATTGACCCACTCGCGCTCCCCGGGAATCAAGAGCCGATCGACACCGTCAGCAGTGGGTGCCTCGTGAATTTCATCGATCAAACTACCCAGGCGTTCAAAAAACTGGTCCGGCTCCATAATAGTCGCTACATCAACTGCCAAAAAAGCGGCACCGTGGCGGGTGGGTCGGGTCGGATCTCCAAACATCCAATTTTCGATGCCGTGCGTTTGTGCCGCACCGGTGAGGGTTCCCGCCAACGCTTCAATCATCAACGCCAACCCATATCCCTTGTGACCACTTAGCGGAGCCAGAGCCGCAGCGTGCGGATAAAGACTGCCATCGGTCGTTGGCTTTCCGTCAGAGCCAATGATCCAGTTCTCAAGCACGGGCTCCCCCCGTGTCACCGCGGCGTAAACTTTTCCGCCGGCCACGGTACTCATCGCAATATCGAGCATGATCGGATCTCTTCCAGGACCGGCCGGCACTGAATACGAAAAGGGATTGGTTCCCGTGACCGCCTTTCGTGATCCCGGACCGGCAACACTGGGAACATCGTTGGCCATCGAAAGGCCAATCATGTTGGCTTCAGCCGCCATCCAGGTATAGTAGCCTGCGGCACCAAAGTGAAAACTATTGTGAACCCCCACATACGCAATACCCGTGGAGGAAGCCTTCTTGACCGCCGTCTGCATCGCAAAATGGCCAATCACCTGACCAAGTACCGAACCACCATCGACAATTGCCCATCCAGGTCCCTCGCGGTCAATGCGTGGTTCAGCGTCGGTATGGACGCCACCATTTTTTACACGGTTGAGATAGCCCGCTAATAGTTTCGTCCCATGGGTAAAAACTCCCCAGGTGTCGGTCATCACCAAGGCGTCAGCAGTAATACGAGCCTGTTGTTGGTTGACACCAGCCTTACTGAGCGCCTCGATACAAAATGCGTGTAAATTTTCAGCCGGTACGTTGTCAGGAATGGATGGTATCATGGCAAGCCAAAGAGTTAAGAGCTGGAATAGTCCACGTAAAATAGTTACGCCAGGATGTCTTTCACAACCCTGCCGTGGACATCCGTCAGCCGATAGTCGCGGCCAGCATGTCGATAGGTCAACCGTTCATGATCCAACCCCATCAGATGCAAAAGCGTCCCGTGAAAATCGTGCAAGTGCATGCGATTCTCGGCCGGCTCAATACCATAATCGTCTGAGGAACCATAGGTAAATCCACCTTTGACACCCCCACCGGCCAACACGCTGCTGAACGCCTGATGGTGATGCTCACGACCTTTCGCATCTTTAGCCATGTGGTGCGGCGTACGACCAAATTCGGTCGTGAGTACCACGAGCGTATCCTCCAACATGCCTCGCGCCTTCAAATCACGAATCAAGGCAGCGATGGGTTGATCAATTGCCTTGCACAACGGTATATGCCCATTCATATCTCCGTGCTGATCCCAGTTGCTGCTGATCAGTTCAATGAAGCGCACGTCTCGCTCGGCGAATCGTCGAGCAACCAGACATTGCCAGGCAAAGCCGGTCGACTGCCCCGGCTCCAGGCCGTACATGTTCATTGTCCTGGCATCTTCACCTGATAAATCAAAAACCTCGGGTGCCGCCTGTTGCATACCAAAGGCCGTTTGAAACGAGCGCGTGCGGGCTTTAAGTGACACGTCTTCTGGACGCCCATCCAATTGGGCCCGATTCATCTCCTCAATCAGCTCGATCTCTAAACGTTGTAAATCACGCCCGCGCCCAAGAGACTTGATGTCGGCAATCGGCGTCTCGCCCGGAGTAATATACGTTCCCTGATGACAACCTGGCAGGAAATCAGCACCCCAGGCCTGTGTTCCCGCATAGGGCAATGTAGGGCTTAAAATGACAAATGAAGGCAACAAACCATTTTCACTTCCCAGGCCATAGCTGATCCATGCCCCCAAACTTGGACGTGCAAAGGTAAACGAACCGGTATGCATTCCCAGTGACGCTTCGTAATGATTCGTGTGATCGGAACACAACGAATTGATGACACAAAGATCATCAGCCACATCCCGCACATAAGGGAACAGGTCTGAGACCATCATGCCACACTGACCACCCCGCTGAAATTCCCATTGGGGGGGCTTAAGATAAAACGTGTAGTCGTCTCGTTTTCCTTGCCATTCATGAAATTTAACGGTCTTGCCAGCATCCTTATAGAGCTTCGGCTTGTGATCGAACGACTCGACATGGGACATGCCGCCATTAAGAAAGATAAAAATGACCCGTTTGGCGCGTGGTTCAACATGTGATGGCCGGGCCGCCAACGGGTCAGACGAAGCACCAACGGGTGCTGCCTGAATGGTACCCGGGAACAAGCCGCCCGCTGCTAACGCCCCCACACCCCCAGCCGTTTTAGAAAACAAGTCTCGACGGGTACAGTTTCGATTGCCACCATTCGTCATATGAAATTCCTACTCAGTGAAGCATCTCAATTGGATATGTCTCAAAAACACTTGACCGAGGAATCGTGATTTTCTAAAAAACGCCCTGTACAGAAAACCACGTCATGCTACCCAGTCATTGATTCTATTATTCTACAAATAAAAATTCGTTCCGCACCAGCAACGTCCTGGCCAGGGCCGACCAGGCTTGTTTTTCCGCGTCGCCAGCTGCTGTTCCCGATTGCACCGCTGCAGCCTGATATCGATCCACAAACCTTTGACTCACTTCAAGTTCCGAATCACCTGGAGGACGACACAGTGTCAATTGGTATGCCCGTCGCAACCGCTGCTGATCGTCTTGATCTACCTTAAAAAGGTCAGCGGCTAATGCTACCGCATTCTCGTGTACAAAAGGATTATTCAACAGATAGAGCGCCTGGGTCGGTGTTGTTGTGTTCCTTCGGACGCCGGTGCTGGCATTGGGATCCGCACCGTCGAACAATGTCAAAAAGGGATGGCCCTTGATACGTTGCTTCATGATGTACACACTGCGCCCCAGCGTTGGATACACCGCATAAAACGGACCGTGTTGGCTGAATCTCGACTGCTCAGGAAATGGATGCCCTTGCCCCGGGGAATCATCGAGCCGACCGGAAACAGAGAGCATCGCATCCCGAATCGCCTCGGCCTCAAGCCGACGTCGGGAATACCTGCCAAACAGGGCCGTGCGGGACATCTCATTGCCACCGGATTCTGTTTGATGCAATTTTGAAGACAGCTGGAAAGTGCGGGATGATAAAATCACCCGCTGCAGGCGTTTAATGGACCAACCATTGGAAACGAAGTTGTCTGCCAACCAATCCAACAACGCTGGATGACTGGGCGGTGTGCCTCGTATACCAAAGTCATTGGGAGTCTCCACCAACCCGCGACCGAAATGGTATTGCCAAATTCGATTCACCATCACCCGGGAAGTAAGCGGATTGTCCGCACGAGTCAGCCAATCAGCTAAATCCAAGCGTCCACTGGCGACATCCGGATTGTTTATGGACTGGCCTCCCAAGATTTCAAGTTGACGACGTTGCACAACATCGCCAGGTGTAAGCGGATCTCCTCGCTTGTGAATCACCGCATCGTGCGGCTCCCCGTCTCGAACAGCGAATGCGGTAGGATAAAAGGGTGTTCCGACCAGTTCTGCCAACTGCCTTTTGGTCTCTTCGATCGTGGTTGTAAGCGTATTGTATTGGGAACGATGGGATTCCATCGATTCGACCGTTTCAATCGAACCTCCTACCGATTCTCCAACCGGCAGTAGCGGCTCGGTGCGCAACGTAAAGTTATCGAAATCTTCGGCCGGACGCACACTGAGCTGAGCCAGTCCATAGCTATCAACAAAAATCCTGTCAATCGTCCCACTCCACTGCGGACGAAAATGAAGTGCCGAGAAGGGGGTGATCTTTCCTGGAATACCGATTTGTCCAGAAAATTGTCGCGTCTTCAGATTCAATGCAATCTGCAAGTTGTACCAGACACCAAGCTCGATTTCACATATTTCGTGTTCCTCGTTACCGTTGCGAACTAAAAACTTTCCCTTAAACACAAAAGCTTCAACCGCTGGCGACGTCCCGGGACCCTGGCCAACATAGATTCTCGTTGAACCGATGGGCGGGTTGTCAACCCTCACATTACGGAAATCGAGATTCAGATAAAGCATCTCATGATCCGCCTCCGTTCGTTCAGGCAACTTACAACCTAAACCGTTATTGCCCGCATCGTTGTTGGTTCGCAGACCGCGCGTGCCCGGTGGATTCACATTGGAATAAGGACTTTGTGCGTCCAGCCAGATCACACCTCCACGACTGTCCCAAGGATCGGCAAGTTGGCCATCAATGGGGGCATTTTCCAGACTACCGGTCAGTGCATCGATAATGGGTGTTTTAAAATGCTCATTAAAATGTTCAACAAGTTTCTTTTTTTCAACCTCAAGGCTGGCGATTTCAGATTCTAAATTCTTCTTCTTTTCAGTACGTGCTGCGGCAAGTTTGTCCGCTTCTTCAAACGGAATGAGAGGAATAAAATCACGTTCCTGTCCCGTCTTTTCATCTGCGGTCCAGGCAAATTGCGTACTTTCAAAAATACCATACCACGCATAATAGTCGGACATGTTGACCGGATCGTATTTATGATCGTGACATCGCGCACAACCCAATGTCAAACCGAGAATCGCCTGGCCAGTGGTATCGATAGTGTCCTGCAATGTCAGATAATGGAACATTTTGATGCCGAATCCAAAACGACGTGAGATCGCCAAATAGCCTGTGGCCGTTATCAAATCCGTATAGCGTTCTCGATCGGCTGTTTGCGCCATGATGTCTCCGGCAAGTTGCTCACGCAAAAACTCATCGTAAGGCTTGTCGGCATTCCAGGCATCAATGACCCAGTTGCGATATTTCCAGGCAAGCGGTACGGGATAGTCAGCTGTCTCACCAGCCGTATCCGCATAGCGCACGACGTCCAGCCAATGTCGCCCCCAACGCTCTCCGTAATGAGGTGAAGCCAAAAGCCGGTCAACCATCCGATCCACCGCATCGGGCGAGGTGTCGGCAAGGAAACGACCAACCTGCTCGGGTGTCGGTGGTAACCCGATTAAATCGAAAAATATTCGTCGAAGCAAAACTCGCCGGTCAGCGTCAAGCGTCGGTGAGTTCCCGGTCGCATTGAGCCGTGCCAGAATAAAACGATCAATCGGGGTAAAACTCCATGTTGGATCATCTGTTAGTGGTAAATCGGGTCGAGTCACCGTTTGGAAGGACCAGAATTCTTGTTCCTGATCGGTGATCGGTCCGCTGCGAAGACGATTGGCAGGGTCATCCGCTGGGGCCTCTTCTACAGGCCACGGTGCCCCCAGCTTGATCCAGTGTTCCAACACGGCAATTTGCGCAGCATCCAGCGGAGTATTGGGAGGCATTTCCAAACCATCTTCACGACGTATGGCCTGAATCAACAAACTATTGTCGACATCACCCGGAATCACTGCTGGTCCCGAGTCACCCCCATCGAGGTGTCCTTGGAGCTGATCAAGTCGCAACCCAGCTTCACGCTTCTTGATACCGTGGCAACCGAGACAATTCTTGGCTAACAGCGGACGAATTTCATTTTCAAAAAACTCTAAATCTTCGCGACTGGCTGTAGCAGCTGTCGCCAAACCACTGGTCCAAAGTATGACCGACCAAAACACGACAAGCCAATCACACCGTTTCCAGAACGGTAGGGGGTAAAAACGAACATGGGATCTGATGATACTCATAACCTAGTCATCCTAACAGAATGACGTCTTGTTTCCAGGCGAAACCGTTGGGCTCTGGGATATTTCAAGACTGTCTTCCGATTCGCTGAATAACCGATCGGAGTCAGTGAAAACGCTCATTCAGACGAGTATTTCTTGAATCACTCGCCCGTGTACGTCCGTAAGACTTTCTTTTCGACCTTGATGAAAGTAGGTCAAAAGTTCGTGGTCCAATCCCATCAGGTGGAGGAGGGTAGCGTGGATATCGTGGACGTGGGCCTTGTCCTCGACTGCCTGAAAACCAAATTCGTCTGTCTCTCCATAGCGCATTCCACCTTTCACACCACCACCGGCCAACCACATTGAAAAACCGTACGGATTGTGATTGCGACCTGGCGCCCCTTTCCCCTCGCTGAATGGCATGCGTCCGAACTCACCACCCCAAAGAATCAAAGTCGTGTCCAATAATCCGCGTTCTTCCAAGTCGGTAAGCAACGCTGAGATCGGTTGATCAACTTCAGCCGCATGCCGCCCATGATTAGATTCAATTCCAACATGCGCATCCCACGTCTCTTCAAGATGACCACCACCAGAATAGAGCTGTATGAATCGCACACCACGTTCGACCAACCGCCGCGCGATCAGACAGTTGCGACCGTACTCGTCGGTCGGATGTTTGCCAACGCCATACATGTCCAGCGTGTGTTGGTTTTCTTCGCCCAGATCGACGGCCTCGGGTGCGGCCGATTGCATACGATAAGCCAATTCAAATGACTGGATCCGGGCAGCCAGCTCATGCCCGCCCGGTCGCTGGGCAAGGTGTTGCTCATTCAATTGTGCCAGTAAATCCAATTGGCTGCGTTGGGCTCGACGGTCAATATGTGCTGGTCCCTGCAAATCAAGAATCGGATTTCCCTGGGGCCGAAACAAGGTTCCCTGGTACGCAGAAGACATGAATCCACTGGACCAGTTAGGCTGCCCGGAAATGGGACCACCCCGTTTATCTAACATGACCACGTAGGCCGGTAGGCTTTGGTTTTCAGTTCCCAACCCATAAACACACCAACTCCCCAGCGAAGGCCGGCCAATAAATGTCTTGCCAGTATTCATCGCCACCAGGGCCGAACCGTGGGCATGGCTATCACCATGACAAGAGTTTATCACAGCCAGCTTGTCAGCATGTTTTCGAACCTGAGGAAAATAATCCGAGATCAACAAACCGCTTTCACCACCCGGTCGAAACGGTCGCCAATTAGGAGTGAGATAACCAACGCGTCGGTTGCCAGAATTGATGTACTTTTTATCAGCGGGCAAGGATTTTCCCGCATACTTTTCCAACTCTGGTTTGTAATCGAATGTGTCGACCTGGCTTGGAGCACCGTTCATCATCAAAAAAATGCAAGACCTTGCCTTGGTTGGATGATGAGCCTGTTTCGGCAGCAAAGGATTCTGGGCAGAAGCCGGTGTCGCGTGCGCTTGCTGTGGCCCAAACCGCTGGGTACTCAACAAATCGGTCAATGCCAGACCTGCAAACCCCGCACCCATTTCCCAGACAAACTCACGTCGTGTATGACCACAAGGAAACATATCGATTAATCCACGTAAATGAACTCATTGGTATTGAGAAGCACATGACACAGTGACTCCAGAGCAAGCTGCGTTGGATCAACAATTTTTCTGGCGCTTATCGAATAACGGTTGGCAAGATAGTTCCAAACCTGTTCACATTCTTTTTCGCTGAGTGTTCGGCGATAGACCAACAGCTCGGCAAGGTCACCCTGCCAATACTCACCGCCCAAATCGCCCTGAGCGCCAATGACATAGGGTGCATTGAGATCCGGCTCGGTCATCTTGTTGTATTGAGAGAGCAGCTGGTGATTCTGGTAGGTTGTCGCCGTTTGACGATGCTTGATCGCGGTCAGGATCAACGGACGGGTTGGCTCCTCAAGATCACCAGCATGGTTAAACTGATCGGAAAAACGGATACGGCCGTTGCCGGTCGTTCCCAAAAACAGTGAAGTCGTCGTGCGATCCGCTCGGCGCCAATTCGAAAGAATCTCGCGATGTGATTCGTCACTTGACTCGTCGGTCACTACCGCAATCACGGTAAATCCATTCCCACTTAGAACTTGCCCGGCAAGCTGCAGGAACTTATGGTCACCGTCGAAATGAACTGCCGGATGGCCTCCCAGTGTTTCTCGCTGTTTAAGACGAGGGCGGTTTTGTGGATCCGGCTGTGACGCGGTGAACCGGGCAGGATATTCCGGCCGGGACTGATCCCGCCAAAACATGACGCCCCCTTCGTCGTCAACGGCGATGTCTTTATCAGCACGCAGCCAAAGCTGTAAATTTTCCCGAACCTGTAAGTCTTCATCTTCTTCATCGCTGGCTAACTGATTTGCTTTCGTTGCTACAAAATGATTCTGCTGGTCATGCAAATGTTGAAGCGATCCCGACAGTTCTCCAGCAGAGGGAGACCTTCCCAGCGCCAATCTCCAAGCACGGACAACCTGGTCCCTGGGTTGAAAACCAGCGTCATCAGCAACTCGTTGCGCAAGCGACCTGCTCTGAGAATGCACGAAATGATTGTTCATCAGGGCCAGTGCCTGGGGCGCTACGGTCGTCACATCACGTTGGGCACACGGCAAAGTCGTATCGGCAAAGTCGAACGTCTTCATCAACGGCAACAACCGCGATCTTTTTGTTACCATGTAAATACTCCGACGACGTCGATCTTGTATCGTTGAACGGCCCCAGCTATTTCCTTTCCGAGACAATCCTTCCAGGGCTTCACTACTCATTCTTGGATAAAAACCCTCGCCCCCAAACGAACGGTTCAACTGTCCATTCACTGCGAGCATTGCGTCGCGCAAAGATTCTGCATCCAACCGTCTGCGATTTTGTCGCCAAATACGACGGTTTTCAAAGTCGAGCTCCTCATAAGACTTCTGCTGTGGATGCTGCGATGACTGTTGATACGTATTGGACAGCATGATCAACTTGTGAAGACGTTTGATCTGCCACTCGCCATCCATGAACTCGGCGGCCAACCAGTCAAGCAGTTGAGGATGAGTGGGTGGATCACTCTTAAAACCAAAATTGTTCGGTGATCGCACGATGGCATTGCCAAAATGGTGCTGCCAAAGACGATTCACAAACACACGGGCAGCCAATGGATTACGTTTATCCGTAATCCATTGAGCAAACTGCAGACGACGATGAGACGTCTTGCTATCCGCCGGAGGAGGGCGAAGCGGAAGATCAAGGTCCGAAATAGCACTCAGAAAACCGGGTTCGACGACGGGACCCGGCCGGTGTCGTTCTCCCTTGATCAAAAGATGGAACGGTTCCGGATTGGACCCCTTGTCCGTCCAGCCAAAAACATCAAAGCCAAGTTGCTCAGTGCTAGGACCTCCCAGGTTGCTCTGACCAATATAGCCAGCCCAAAAAAAACTGGCCATGCGATAGTAGTCGGTCTGTTTGATCGGGTCGAACTTGTGATCGTGGCAACGAGCACACTTAACCGTCAGCCCCAGAAAAGCCGAGCTAGAAACATGGACCATGTCTTCCAGCCGCTCGTAGAGATAATCGGCCGGATCGTTAGGTTCGTCATTCCACGTACCTGCTCGAATCATACCTGTTGCAATGACCGTTTGTTCATCCCGCCAGGACACTTCATCTCCAGCCAACTGCTCGGCGACGAATCGATCGTAAGACATATCGTCGTTGAAGGCATTGATGACCCAATCACGATACCGCCAAATTTTGGGGCGGATGGGGTCGCGTTCGTA
>Ga0310120_10002671_pt1 | contig 12915 bp, 11 predicted proteins | sample CB27_AW_983_MG_FD_203506 | JGI IMG/M metagenome (GOLD analysis project Ga0310120, IMG submission 203506) | Marine microbial communities from Western Arctic Ocean, Canada - CB27_AW_983 | ecosystem: Environmental > Aquatic > Marine > Oceanic | place: Canada: Western Arctic Ocean | collected... | reverse complement strand
GATTCCGAGTGCTTCGGCACGATCCCGCCTCATGGCGAATGCGTAGGCATTTTCGAAGCCGAGCGCGCCCAGGGAGAGAATTTGATGCTCCGCGAGTAGCCAGGTCTTGATTTCGGCCAGGACTCTCTGCGCGCTCGCAGTCTCCTTGCGTTTCAGCTGGTTCGCCCAGATCGTGCCCGAGTAATCCACGTAGACGTCGATCTCGCCCTGGGCGAGTGCCTGGAAGACGACGGTCGATCCCAATCCGTCTCGGATGGTGGCCTCGAAGCCCGCTGTTTCGAGACGATCGGCGATCAGTTCGGCGAGGATATATTGCTCGGTGAAGGTCTTGGCACCGACATTCACTCGGGGTCGCTGACTTCCGCCTAGCAAGTTCCCGGCAATCGGAGTGGTCGCGAGAACCACCGCCGCGATGAATAGAGCGAGAGAAGTCCAGGCCAGTCGTGCATCGCGCCTTGCGGCGGCGAGTTCGGCCATTCGGATCAAGCCGTCGAGGGCGATCGCCAGAATGGCTGCGCCGAGGCATCCGAGGAGCACCGCGACCGTATTCTGGGTCTGCAATCCGCTGAAGATGAAATTGCCGAGGCTGGTCGCGCCGACCGGTGTCGAGAGGGTCGCCATGCCGACGGTCCAGACGGCCGCGGTCCGGATCCCGGCGACGATGACGGGTGCCGAGAGCGGAAAGCGGATTCGAAGAAGTATCTGGTCGTCGGTCATGCCGACCCCGCGTGCCGCTTCGATGACGTTGGCATCGACCTCGAGTGCGCCGGTCACGGTATTTCGCAAGATCGGCAGCATGCTGTAGAGGACCAGTGCGACGAGCGCGGGAACGACACCGATCCGCCCGAGCAGTGGAACCATCAAGGCGAGCAGGGCGAGTCCGGGAATCGTCTGTACGACACTCGCGACGCCCAATAGCGGTCCTGCGAGTCCGGGCCTGCGAATCGCGACGGCGGCCAGCGGGAGCGATAGCGCGATGCCGAGTACGAGAGCGCCGACGGTCAACAAGACGTGGTTTGCGAAATAACCCGGGAAATAGGCGAGCTGATTTTCGAGCTGAGCGGAGTTCATGAGTCGTCCCGACCGCCGGGAGGATCTGTTCCGCGCAGGATGTTCTGGATTCGCTCGGACTGACGGCGCGGCATGTCGAGAAGTCGCTCGACGTGTTCATTGGCTGGAGACGCGAAGAGTTCGGTCGGGGACGCGATCTGTTCGATCCGCCCGTGATCCATCACGGCGATCCGATCCGCGAGCAGCAGCGCTTCCGTAACGTCATGCGTGACGAGTAGGATGGTGAGTCCGAGTTGCTCGCGCACCCTGATCAATTCCCGTTGAAGTCCATCGCGCGTGACGGGATCGAGGGCGCCGAAGGGCTCGTCCATCAACAAGACCTTTGCCTCGGCGGCCAGCGCGCGGGCCACGCCGACACGCTGTTGCTGCCCTCCCGAGAGTTCGTCGGGACGACGTTCGCGATAGTTCTCGGGCGGGAGGCCGACGCGTTCGAGGAGCTCATCGACGCGGGCGCGAATTCTTCCCTCATCCCAGCCCAACAGGCGCGGCGTCGACGCAACGTTGTCGGCGACCGTCCAGTGGGGAAAGAGCCCGATGCCCTGGAAGACGTACCCGATTCCGCGGCGAAGCAAGACCGGGTCCATCCCCTTCGTGGCGCGTCCGTCGACGAGAATTTCGCCCGAACTCGCCTCGACCAGGCGATTGATCATCTTGAGCGTTGTGGTCTTACCGCAGCCGGAAGCGCCGAGTAGTACGACGGTTTCGCCGGCAGCGAGTTCGAGAGAGAGACGGTCGACGGCAAGCTGGCCGCCCGGGTAGGTCTTCGAGACCTCTCGGAGTGAGAGCATTGCGCGACGGTAGCCCGTCGACGGCAACTCAACCGCGTGCATCTGCCTTTGTCGGGAACTTTGGCTGGCGTATGCTGTGCTTCGTGAAGAGCGAGCCGCCACGCCCTTTCTCGTTCATCGACTGGACGTCTCTTTCCGATCCATTCGAAGATGCTCGCTTCGAGTCGCTTCAATCGTTCATGCTCGTGGCGATGTTTGCGCATTGCGGTGTGCTCTTCCGGGACGATGGTGAACTCGGCTGGTATGCGAGGGCGATCTTCGGACCGATCTTCCTGCTGAGTGCGTTGGTGGGTCTCCGCTATCCGGTCGCCAAGTCCCGCTGCGTGATGGTGACTCTTGGCGTGACCAGCCTCTGGCTGGTGATCGCCTGGCCGAATTTCGCGAATCACCTCTTCCTCGAATGGTCCGTTCTGCTCTTCTTGACGCTCTGTCGTCAGGACAAGAAGCTGGGTTTGAACGGGCTTCGGTGGTTGGTCGCAACGATCTTCTTTTACACGGGCTTTCAAAAATTCCTCATGGGGCAGTATTTCGAAGGCCAGTTCTTCCTGGTTCGCGTCGCCACATCGGAGAAATTCAGAGTCGTCTTCGAACTCGTCCTGCCCGAGGAGGAGGTCGCCCGCCTGGTCGAGATGGGCGCAGGGTTTGGGACAGGACCCTACGAGACGAGCAGCACTCTCTTCTTGGCGATGTCCAATGCGGTCTGGATCGGAGAGATGGGAGCGGCGATTCTGCTGCTCTTTCCGAAATGGCGAAAGCTCGCGCTCTTTGCGGGGATTGCGCTGGTGCTCGGAATCGAAGTCGGAGCGCGCGAGCTGGTCTTCGGCTGTGTATTCACCATTTTGCTTCTGATTTTCTATCAGGGGAGAAACGCGATCGCTCTGTGGCCGGCCTTCGCGGCGGTACAGATCTTGTCGGTGGCTTCGAGATTGCTGTTCCCCGATTTGAGGTTCAATTGAGCGCGCGGGCGAGAAAAATTCTTGTCGGCGTGCTGCTCGCGGCCTATTTCGTCTGGCCCCTCGTCCATCATCAGCTGGTCCTTCGCTATCGCATCGATCCGTGGAAACTCGCGGGTTGGGCAATGTATACGACGTCGGCGGCTCGAATACGGATTTCGCTGTTGGGCGTGGACGAGTCGGGTCGCCCGGTTCGAGTCCGGCCACGCAGCACGCCTCGACTGCAGACGATTCTCTCCGACTATGTCTATCGTCGACGCACGCTCGGCCTCTTCGCCCCGCCCGACAGCGTTGTCCGCGAAGTCGCGGACATGCATCCAGACTACGCCGAATGGACCGTGACCGTCGATGAGATCGGGCTGAACGCGGAGAACTACTTCGCGGTGATCCATCGATCAACCTATCGCTATCCGAATATAGACGGCGCGCCGGGACCGGCCGAAATCAGCTATCCAACACCGAATCCAACTCGCGCAGATCGAACGCGCTGATCCGTGTATTCTATCCGCCATGGATGGAATAGAGACGCGGGACGAAGCGATCCTTCCCATCGAGCGACTCGTTCTCGCTCGCGGAAGCCTCGAGTTCAGTAGCCATACCTGTGGAATGAAGGGAAACGAGTCTGGGCCACTGGTTCTCTGTCTACACGGCTTTCCGGACAACGCGCGTTCGTTTCGCTTCCAACTACCCGCCTTCGCGAAAGCCGGCTACCGGGTTGTCGCCCCGACGCTGCGAGGATACGAGCCCTCGTCCCAGCCTGAGGATGGGGACTACTGCTTTGCAACGTTGGCGCGCGACGTGATCGCGTGGGTAGACGATCTCCAAGAAGAGAAGGTTCACCTGCTCGGTCACGACTGGGGCGCCGGTATTGCCTATGCGGCGTGCGCGCTGGCCCCGGAACGATTTCATACGCTTACGACGCTGGCCGTTCCTCATGCGGCCCGGCTCCCCGACGGCATCCGCGAGGTGCCGAGTCAGCTGAAAAACTCGTGGTACATGATGTTCTTCCAGCTGCGCGGGATCGCGGAGTTCGCGCTGGAGCGAAACGACTGGTCCTTGATCAAGAAGCTCTGGAAGGACTGGTCTCCGGGATTCGAGTTGCCGGAGGCCGAATGGAATTCCCTGCGCGAGACCTTCGAAGCGCCCGGCGTGAAGCGAGCCATGCTCGCCTATTACCGACAGAACGCTTCTCCCGCCGTCTTGTTCGGCCTGAAGAAGACGGAAGCCGCGTCGCTCACGACGGTACCGGTTCCCACTCTGGCCATCACGGGCGAAGACGACGGCTGTATGGATACGCGGCTCTACGATCATGTTTTCCGGGAGGAAGATTTTCCGAGGGGGTTTCGTGTCGAACGCATTGGGGGCGCCGGACATTTCGCACATCAAGAAAAGCCCGATGAAATCAACCGACTGATTCTCGACTGGATGTCAGACTCCTAGCCTCGGCTAGAAGAACCAGTCCACCAATAGCTGTACGAGCGGTTCGGAGGCTCCGTATTGAGAGCGTCGCGGGCCCGCGAAGAGCTGGACGCCCAGGGTCAATTCGACGCTGTCCAGAGGCGAGTAGCGGACATTGGGAAAGAAAGCCGCGCTGCCTCCGTCCAGGTCGATCAGCGTCACGAAGTCTCCGCGCATTTCCGGTGTCAGGTCGTAACCGAATTGAAGGCCGACTTGATGTTCCGAGTTGGTGATGATGCGACTCGATCCGAAAATGTCGCTCGAAGCCGCGGTGGCGTTCGGGGCGAGGGGACCTGGTGGAACATCTGTCGCCTCAAAGAATGGGAGCAGCGGTCCGGCGCGTCCACGGCCGAAGCCGAGCGCGTTTCCGTTGTAGAGGTACTCCGTCAAGACGTAGAGGCCGCTGCCGAGATCGAGATTGATGTCGAAAGAGACGACGACCTGCCAATACGCAGGGAGTTCTCTAGGGCCCGCATCTCCAATCTTCCAGACTTCGCGTTCGGGAGAAGTGAAGACCGCCTCGAATCCGATCGCGCCTTCGAAGAGGTTGCGAGCAAAGTCGATGCCGACGGTCGGCGCCCCGGCGAAGACACCGCCCATCACCGAAAGGTCGGCGTCCCAGACCACACCGTGGAGGCGAAGAGCCCAACGTTCGCGGCTCTGATGGCTGCCGGGCGCGTAGACGAATTGCAAATAGTCGAAGCCACTGAAGTTGAACCGTGCATCGATGCTATCGATTCCCGGCGTGACATCCGGTTGTAGGTTGAGCGGTGGTAGAGCGCTGAAGCGATCGATGGGAGTCCAGAGTCGGCCGACGCCCCAGGCGACCCGTTGGCGGCCGACCGTGACCTCGAAGCGTTCCGTTTCGATCTGGACGTAGCCGCGGTAGAGGCGATGATCCCAATCGTGTGATGAACTCCTCGACAGATGGGCTTCGGCCTCGAGAAACGACTTCGAATCGAATCCCGAACCCAGGGCCGCTTCCAGCGTATCGACCTGGCCGAATCGAATGTCGTTGTCATAGGCGGCGAAGGCGGAGAGCCATTCGGTGATGCTCAGATCCACTTCGAGTCGCAGTCGCGTGAAGCCCTGGCCGACATCTTGCTCGCCGACGGTGTCGAAGGCGGGGCAGTTCGAGAAATTGGAGGCACTGACGCAGGTCGTTGCCAGACCGTTTGTAAGAATATCGGCCGCGATCGCGTCGGCGAAATCGTCTGCGTCCGTTTGGCGCGTATAGAGGACGATCTGGCGCAGGCTGCCGCCGACCGACAGGCTCGCCTCGCCGTTCGTCCACCACTCGGCAGCCTTTGCAGCGCCAGGAGGTGCGAAGAGCAGAATGATGACCAGACCGAGCCGCGCCCAAACGGAACGGGTGTCGTCGCGGTTGTCCCGGGCGCTCGCCCGGCGACCCCTGGCGCAGGTTCTCACGCGCTCGCCTGGGAGGTTGTCGTCGTCTCGTCTTGAATGATTCGACCATCGCGCAATCGCACCAGGCGCCGCGCGGCTCCCATGACCAGCGGATCATGCGTCGAGAACAAGAAGGTCACTCCGTCTTCGCGGTTGAGCTGCGCCATGAGTTCGAGCAGGCGTTCTGCGGTGCCCGAATCGAGATTCGCCGTCGGTTCGTCGGCGAGAACGATGCTGGGTCGACTCGCGATGGCGCGCGCGACGGCGACACGCTGTTGTTGCCCGCCGCTCATTTCGAGCGGTCGCTTGTCACCGAGGCCGTCGAGTTCGACTCGCTCGAGAACTTCACTGGCCCGCTTTCGGCGGTCCGCCAGCGAGACCCCCTGCAACTCCATCACGAATTCGACATTCTCTCGGGCAGAGAGAACCGGGATCAGGTTATAGGCTTGAAAGACGAAGCCGAGCTTGCGAAGCCGGAGAGCGGACAGAGCGGCCGCCGAAAGGCCGCTCAGTTCGACGCCTTCGAGCTGGATCTTGCCCGAGGTCGGTGTGTCGAGGGCACCCAACAGGTTGAGAAGCGTCGTCTTGCCAGATCCGCTCGGCCCGGCCAGCGCCGTGAACTCGCCCTCATCGAGCCCGAGACTCACACCGTCGAGTGCTTGGGTTTTGACGCCGCGGGTGTCATAGACCTTCGTGATATCGATGGCTTCGATGATCATTTCCCGGTTTCTCCTTCGATTGCATGTCGCTCAGTTCCGAACATCAGACGTGCCGGAGTGCATCGGCCGGTTTGGCGCGTCCCGCACGCAATGCCGGCCACAGGCTCGAGATCACAGCGGTGATCGCCCCAATGACGATGGGGGTGGCGAGGTCGCGGCTTCGCATCGATGGCCGAAGGACCGTTTCGATCCCGTATTCGTCGATCGAACCCGCGAACGAAGAGATGTCGATGCCGTCTCCGATCAGCCAGATCGCGGCCAGGGCAAGCCCCACGCCTAACAACAGACCGAACATCGTTACGAAAGCCGATTCGATCACGACCAGGCTGACTACCCGAGCGCGACTCATCCCGACCGCGCGCATCATCCCGATTTCACGAGTGCGTTCGAAGACAGCCATCAGAAGGACATTGGCGATGCCGAAGGCCATCGCAATGAAAACGGCCGCGTAGAGGACCCAGGCCATGGAGTCCATGCTATCGATCATGAAGACGAGCAGCGGTTCGAGCTGTTCCCATGTGCGAACTTCGGGTCCGCTGCCCAGCGCCGCGTGCAGTCGCGCCTGGATCTGATCCACCAGAGCGCGGTCGGACGTGACGATCGCAATCTCCGTGATCGACTCGCCCATGCGGACCAGCGCTTGCGCTTCCGGCAAGCGCATGAACACCACACCGTCGTCGAGATCGCGTGATCCGGATCGGATGAGACCCGTGATTCGAAATGCCTGGCCGGTCAATTCGCCGGCGAGATCCTGGACCGAAAGCACGATCTTGCTACCGACCTTGGCATTCAGGCGTCGGGCCAACTTGTGACCCAGGACGACCCGCCCGCGTTCGCCCAACCATTGGCCCTCTGAAATCGAATCCGCGGCGATCGACACGCCGGCTTCGCGAATTGGGTCGACCCCCGTGATCGAGACCCCGACGCTGGCGCGCGGCGAGGCGGCGAGACCTTCCGCCCGTAAGCGGGGCGCCCAGTATTGGATCTCGGGCGTGGCGTCGAGGGCCTTCGCGATTTCTGCACCGCCATCCATCAAGCGGACTTCCAGTTCCGGATTCTCGTCCCAGCCCGCACTATGGATCTGCAAGTGTGCGAGGCCACCGCGAATCGCGGTGTCGACCATGCCCGCGACCATGCCGAGGTTGATCGCCATGGCGACGATGCAGCCCGCGATGCCGATGGAGATCGCACTGAGGACGACGATCGTGCGTCGTGGATTGCGCCAGAGATTTCGCCAGGCCATTCGCAGCAACATGATTAGAGGCTCCGAAGCGCGTCGATGGGTCGCGCACGACTCGCCTTCAGCGCGGGGTAGAAGGCGGCGATCGCGGCCACGACGAGGATCGTGATTGTCGAGCCGATCGGGTTGATCATGTTCAACTTGAACGTTAGCGTCGGTTCCATCCCAAATAGCTCCGTCCCCTTTGCGATGTCGCCACCGAGCGGAACCTCGATGCCGTGGAGCCAGGCCAGGAGCGGCAACGAGAGCGAGAGTCCGATGACCAGCCCCACGCCGGCAAGCAACATCGATTCCAGATAGATCATGCGAAAGAGCGCCATCGGCTTGAGTCCGAGGGCGAGCACGACGCCGAGTTCACGCGTGCGTTCGAGGATCGCCATCAGGATCGTGTTGAGAATTCCGAAACCGACCACGACGATCAGGATGATGAGCGTGATGTACAGCCCGGCATCGTCGATCAGGATCAGTTGCACGAGTCCGGGCATGATCTGCTCGTAGGTCTGCAATTCGAGTTGATCGCCGAAACGAGCCGCGAGGGCGATTTCGAGATCAGCCAGCAGCGAATCGCTCTCCGCCGCTTCACTGGCCAGGATCGCGACTTCGGTGATTCGATCTTCGTAAACGTAGAATTCGCTGGCGACCTGAATGTGGACGATGGCGAGATTTCGCTCGAGTCGGTGATCGGGCAGGGCCATCGTTCCGACTACGGTGAAGAGTTCGTAGGCGGTCTCCAGGGAATAGGCGACGCCGTAGAGCAAGATTTCATCGCCGAGACCCACACCGAGCCGATCCGCGAGCTTGCGGCCGAGAACGATCTCGCGAACCGTCGGTCCGGGATCAACGCTCACGAATCGGCCCTCGTTCACCTTCTGCGAAAACTCCGAAACATTCTTTTCGCGTGCCGGGTCGACGCCGATCACCATGCCGCCTTGACTCTGATCGTCGTACGAGATCAGCGCGAAGCTCGAGATTCGCGGGGCCCAGGCTCGAACGTTCTGAGCGGTCTCGATCACTTCTTCCAGGCGGCCGTCCCAGGGCACGAATTGTTCGAGCGTCATGTTTTGGCGATAGCCTGCGCCGGAAATGGCGACATGGCCGGATGCCAGTCGAACTGCATCTTCGATCATTTTCTCGTGCACGCCCGTAGCCATTCCGACGGAAATGATGACCAGGAAAATCGCGAACACGGTGGCGGCCACCGACAGCGCGGTTCGCCGTTTGTTGCGCCAGACGTTTCGCCAGGCGAGTCGCGTTTCGATGCCCACGTCAGTCCCTCCGCTTCAGATTCCGGGTCGTGAAGATGCTAGATTGAAGTTCGAGATCGAACTCGATCTTCTCGATTTCGATCGTGGTCTTGTGGCCCGGCTTGTCCAGTGGCGTCATTTCCCAATGATGCGGAACGAAGCGATCCTCGATCTGCCGAAAGTCTCCGAATCGCATCACGCGCAGTCGTTCGCCTTCTTCGTCGAAGAAATCCTGGCGCAGAGGCGCCCCGGACTCGATGTCCAGCCAGGCAACGATGCTGCCCCAAACGACCGGAGCACCCTCGTGCGGCCGATATTCGACGACGAAGGAGCGTCGATCGACGGCCGATCCCTGCCCGGTGTCGATCCCGAGCAGTCGGTGGTCGTAGTCGTCGACCTCACTCGATTCCCGGACGAGATCGTCGTTGCTGAAATCACTTCCCATCCAGGACTGCAACATCATCGAGGGAGGAACCCGAACCGTTCGTTCGACTCTCGGGATGTACATCCACAAATTGGGATGCAATTTGAGAAAACCCGTGCCCTTGTCCTTGCTCGGGGCATCGATTCGAATCAGCGATTTCTTTTCCTGGCTGTCCTCCCATGAATGGAAGGCGACGACGCGTGGTCGAGTCAGTCTCGGCGAAACGACGGTCATTTCGCCCTTGAAGAATGTGCGATCGCTGCGCATGTTGTCTTCGGCGGTCCGTGCGAGCTGTCGGGCATCGACGTTCGGCGGCGCCTGCTCCAGGTTGAATTCCGACAGATCTGCGGCGATCGCGACACCTTGAAAGAGCAGGCTGATCAGAAGGGTCCGGCCGATTCGCCCGGCGAAAGAAAGTGCAATCCGGATCATGTTCGCAAACCCTCCGTGATCAATTTCCACGTGACATCGACGTTGGCCCTGAGGTCGAAGTCGGGATCGACCAGCCACTGTAGGAACAGACCTTCGATCGCCGCGACCAGGGCAGCCGCGATCTGTTCGGCAGGGGCGCCGGGACGCAGCGTGCCCGCTCGACGTCCTGCTTTGATGATCTTCGCCAATTTCGCTCTCGAGACCCGGTAGACCTCGCTCATGCGCTCGCGTGCCGCCGGATGGCTGAGGAACTCCACCCAGGCCATCAGAAACACGCGCTGGTTCGAAAAGCGGTCGACGCTCGCCTGGATTTCCTGACGAAGGGTTTCGATCGCATCTCCGTCCGCCTCCGCCAGGGCGTCCCAGTCCCCATAGATTTCGGTGGCAAAGGAATCGAGGAGGGCGAGAAAGACCTCCTCCTTGCTGCGGAAATGCCAATAGAGGCTGCCCTTGGAGAGCCCGGATTCACGGACCAGATCGTCCATCGTCGAGGCGTGGTAGCCCTTCTCACCGAAGCATTGGAGCGCGGCCAGCAGAATCTGCTCGCGGCGCGCCTCGGCCGACATTCGCCGCCTCGGCAGCGTCGAAGATCCTTCAGGGGGCTCAGGTTGAGTTTCAGGTGGTGTCACCGATTTCCAGGGATTCAAGCGTTATAAACTGACTAGTCAGTCTAGCGAACGATCTTCCCGAATCCAGGATCCCACTCGAGTTTTCTGGGAGGCGTCGATCGATGCCGGAATCCGTCACGGCCGCGCCTGGCGCGTGAAAATCGGGTGCCTCGCGTTGCTAGCGTCCTTGCATGAGCCAGGGATCCGCTGAGAACGTTGAAGCAACCCGGCTCGACGGATACCTCGTCTTTCTTTTCTTCCTGCTCTCGACAGCGACCCTCTTCGACGGCTTCGACAACGCGATGTTCGGATTCGCGGCACCCGACGTCCGTTCGACCCTCGGAATCAGCCGCGAACAATGGGGCTTCGTGAGCGGGGCGACGCGCGCCGGCGTCATGCTTTCCTTCGTCTTCCTGCTGACGGCGGACCGACTGGGCCGGCGAACCTTGTTGATGGTGACGGTCGTCGGCTTCACGGTTTTCAACACGATGACGGCCTTCGTCACGAGTACGTCGGAGTTCGTGGTCTGTCAGATGCTCGCGCGTCTCTTTCTCACTGCGGAGTATTCGCTCGCCATCATCGTCGTCGGAGAAGAATATCCCGCGCGCTTGCGCGGCCGAGCGATCGCGATCCTGACCAGCCTGGCGACCGTCGGCGTGATGGCGATGGCGAAAATCCAACCCTATGTCTTGTTGAGTGAGGGTGAAGAGTCGAATTGGCTCCATGCGCTCGGCGTCGGCATGGTGGCTGCGATTCAGGGATTCTTTGGGCTGGATCCCGATGACTCCAGTTGGCGCGCGCTCTACGTCCTGAGCGCGTTTCCCTTGCTTCTCGTTCTATTTCTACGGATCGGGATGCGCGAGACGCGACGATTTACGGCATCGAGCGAAGATCGTGATTCGGGTCTGCAAGAGGGGGAGCGGCAGAGCGGATTGGCCGAGCAATGGAAACGTGTCGGCGTGCCGTGGTCAGCGCGCTATCGCCGTCGCACATGGATTGTCACGCTGCTCTGGAATTGTGTGCATCTCGTGACGGCGCCCTCCACGGTCTACTGGGTCATTTACGCTCGAGAGGACCTCGGCTTGTCGACGACCGAAGTCGGCGACATCGTCTTCTGGGGCTACGGGGGCGGCGTTCTCGGCCATTTCGTGGCCGGCTACCTGATCGATCGCGTGGGTCGCAAGTGGACCTGCTCCGGCTTCTATGTTGCGGCCGCCGTTTCGATCTATCTGCTCTATCACGTGCCGACCTTGAGCGGACAATATGTCTGGATGTTCTTCACGGTGTTCAGTTTCGGAGCCGCGATCACGGCGACCCACGTCTACGCCAGCGAACTCTTTCCCACCGAGATTCGCGCCACCGGCTATGGCTGGACGACGAATCTCGCCGGACGCGTGACGGAGGTCGTGACGCCGATGGCGATCGGACTCTTGATCGTGCCGCTCGGCGGAATTCCGGCGGCAATCGCCGTCGTCGCAGTGGGGCCGGTTCTCGGTGCTCTGCTCGTCATGTGTTATGCGCCGGAAACGAAGGGTTTGACGCTGGAAGAGGTGCAGATTCATCTGGCCCGAGAAATGGAGCCGACTGCGGAGTCCCTCGACTGACGAGAGCGATCACAGTCGTCGGAGATTCCAGAAGAGGCCGCCTCCGATCAAGACCATGACCGCGGCCAGAGGCAAGCCGATGACGATCGAGGCGGCTTGCAGCGCCCGCAGGCCGCCGGCCGCCAACAACGTCGCACTCACCGCGGCGAATGCGAATCCCCAGAAAACCTTGGCGGGGGCCGTTTCTTGCACACCGAGTAGATGGCAGATGACGAGGGTGGCCGAGTCGAGGGATGTGATCAGCCAGGTGAAGAGCAGGAAAGTCGCGACGACCGTGAGGATCGCACCCAGGAAGGGCAAACCCAGATTGTCGATCACCGCCACGATACCCAGGCTGTAGTCCTGATTGACCGAGAGGCTGACCGAGCCAGCCGAAGTCAGTTCCTGGTGCACGGCGGTTCCCCCGAGCACGGTCATCCAGACGATCACGACGAGTGTCGGTGCGAGCATGACGGCGATGGCAACTTCCCGAACCGTTCTTCCCTTCGAGATGCGCGCGATGAAGAGACTGACGAAGGGCGTCCATGCGAGCCACCAGGCCCAATAGAATACGGTCCAGGAGGCCTGCCAGTCTTGCTGATCCGGGGTCTTTGCCAGCCAGATTCCGGTCGGGATGAACTGGAGCGCATAGTCGATCACGGTGTCCACGAAGAGACCGGCCAGGAAGGCGGTCGGCCCGAGAATGACGAACGCCAGAAGCAAGCTCGCGCTCACCCAGAGATTGACTTCGGAGAGTCTGCGAATTCCGCGCGCGAGTCCGGACATCGCAGAGAGCGTTCCCAATAGACAGACGCCGAAGATGATCAGGATCTGGTTCGAGAGATGGATCTCTAAATCGAGGAGTGAATGAAGCGTGGCGTTCAGGCTCGCTGCGGAAAGCCCGATCGAAGTGGCAACGCCGCACACGGTTCCCAGGAGCGCGAACAACTCGATCGTCAGGCCGGGCCATCGATCAATATATTTCTCG
>Ga0310120_10002665_pt1 | contig 12934 bp, 14 predicted proteins | sample CB27_AW_983_MG_FD_203506 | JGI IMG/M metagenome (GOLD analysis project Ga0310120, IMG submission 203506) | Marine microbial communities from Western Arctic Ocean, Canada - CB27_AW_983 | ecosystem: Environmental > Aquatic > Marine > Oceanic | place: Canada: Western Arctic Ocean | collected... | reverse complement strand
CCCTTCAAGAATCGATTCATCGGTCTCTCCTATGGCTCGGGACTCCACTATCTCATCCTCCGCGATGGATCGAGACTTCGCGCCCAAGGCGCCAGCGTTCCGCTCGACGGCGAGTTCCGCGCAGGCACGATCCGCGGCGCCTTCAATCCCATCGATGGACAACTCTACGTCGTCGGTCTAGATGGCTGGGGTGATTACTCGACCCAGGACGGCTGCTTCCACAGGGTCCGCTACACCGGACAAACGGTTCGCAAACCGATTGGTTTCCGGGTGCACTCCAATGGCCTCCGCATCGATTTCAGCTGCGAGCTCGACCCCAAAACGGTGCGCCCCGCTAACTACTTCGTGCAGCAGTGGAACTACCAATACTCGTCGCAGTATGGCTCTCCCGAGTTCTCGGTGAAGGCTCCAGGCATGGTTGGGCATGATCGCGTGAAGGTGGACTCCGTCCGCCTCCTGGATGACAAGCGCTCGCTCTTCATTGAAATGCGCGCCCTGGTGCCCAGCATGCAGATGCACCTGCGCATGCACATGACCGCTGCAGACGGAACCAGGTTCAAAACCGATCTCTTTCCCTCCATTCTGCAACTTGGTGATCACTTCCATCGCAAGGGGATGGGAGTGGGAATCCCCAACAAGCTCACCGTCATCAACCTGCCCATCAAGCGGAAGGCGGCCGGAAGCAAGGACTCCACCTCCGGCAAGCAGACCGAGGGGGCCCGGGAACTTCTCGTCGAAGTCCTCGGCGGGCTGCAATACAAACAGAAGGAACTCAGGACCAAGGCCGGCGAAGCGCTCTCCCTGAAACTCCTCAACCAGGATGTCATGCCGCACAACCTCGTGATTGTTAATCCGGGGAGGACCGAGGAGGTCGGGACCGCCGCCCTCAAGATGCTCAACGATCCCAAGGCCGCGGAGAAACACTACCTCCCAACTTCGAATGCCATCGTCGCCTTCACCTTCGTGATCCCTCCCGGCGGTAGCCATGTCACCCACTTCAAGGCTCCCGCCAAGGCTGGGCGCTATCCCTTTCTCTGTACCTTCCCGGGACACTGGCAGGCCATGCAGGGAGTTTTGATCGTGGAATAACATCCCGGCGGAAGAGAGCCCTCCTCGAGGAACCGCTGCCGGTTCGTTCCCTCTGTCACCCTGGTCAGGCCCGCACTGCGGCATTCTTGATCCTCCGGATCCCGGAATTTCGTCCTAATTTTGAGTTGGCTCCGCCCTTGGACTATGGCATTCTATGGAATGCGAATGCGCGCCGCGGCCGGTCTCTTGATGATCACAAATCATGCTCTGGCAATCTCTGCCTTCCAGGACATCACCGACGCCATTGGCCTGGAGGGACTCTCCGGCGGAGTAGCTTGCTGGGTCGACGTCGACGGCGACGGTTGGACCGACCTCTTCACGGGTGGCCAACTCTGGAGAAACGATGGCGGAAAGAAGTTCGCCAGGATCGAGGGCGCGCCAGGCGGATCCGGGGTCTGGGCCGACTTTGACGGCGACGGCGACCCTGACTTCTTCGCCCTCGTCGGACAGCTCTACCGCAACGAGAAGGGAAAGACCTTCACCGTCGTCGAAAAGGCGATCCCCGAACTACCAACCAAGGTCTGCCTTGGCGCCGTCCCCGGGGACTTCGATGGCGATGGTGATCTCGATCTCTACGTCGGTGGCTACGAAACCTGGCAGGTGGCGAACTATCACGACGTGATTCTGACCAACAAGGGCGACGGCACCTTCGCAGAGACATGGCGATCCGGCGCCGCCCAACCGGCCCGGGGAATCACGGCCGCCGACTTTGATGAAGACGGCGACCTCGACATCTACGCCTCCAACTACCGGCTGGTGGCAAACCGGCACTGGCAGAACGACGGGAAGGGCACCTTTGCCGACGTGGCCGCTGCCTTCGGAACGGCGGGTGATGGTGGCCTCGGAGCATGGGGTCACACCATCGGTTCGGCATGGGGCGACTTCGACAACGACGGCCACTTTGATCTCTTCGTGGGCAACTTCTCCCACCCTCCGGCCTACCAGGACCGGCCCTATTTCCTGCGCAATCGCGGACCGAAGGAGAACTTTCACTTCGAGGACAAGAGCGGCGGCGCCGGGCTGCGATGGCAGGAGTCCTACGCCTCCCCCGCGCTCGCCGACTTCGACAACGACGGCTTGCTCGATCTCTTCTTCACCACGGTCTACGGCGGCGACAAGAGTGTGCTCTATCGCAATGCCGGAGGGTGGACGTTCGAGGATGCCACCGCCGCGGCCAAGGTGGCCACCGCTCAAACCTACCAGGCCGCATGGTGCGACTTCGACGCCGATGGCTACCCCGACCTCGTGAGCGGAGGACGGCTTTTCAAGAATCCCGGGGGACCGAATCACTGGCTGCGCGTACGGGTCCGCGGGACAAAAAGGGTGCCCTCAGTCGGCACCCAAGTGCGCCTGGCGCTCGGCGGGAAGACCCTCGTGCGCCAGGTGGAAGGCGCCACCGGGCAGGGCAATCAGAATGATCCCTACCTGCACTTCGGACTGGGAGCACACGAGGGCCCGGTCACCCTGGAAATCCGGTGGCCCGACGGTCGGAAGCAGAGCCTGAAGAGCGTGTCCAACCGCGCATTGACGGTCACCTATTTCCCAGCGGGAGAGTGATCCCCGTCACTCAACGAACTCTGCGCAATCGCACGGCGTGACCTTCGAAGTCTCGCGAGGAGATCCACCGTCCCAAGGCAGGCCACCAATTGCCAAAACCAGAAGGCGCGCGGAACGCCCCGCACCAAATCGGGGTGAAGGTCTGCGACGGGAAGGACAGTAGCCGTGGCGTAGAGCGGTCCCGCCAGCGGTGAAATTCCCATCACCCAAATCGCAAGGGGCCAGAGGCCTTGACTGGTCACCGCCAGGACGGTGCCCAGCAGGAGCGGGGCGGCCCCCAGGATGGCGCAGAGAGCCGCGGCCCGCGAACCCTTGCCTTCCAGCAGGGCGTGATATCCGAAGCTCCCCGCGGTCAGGACAAGGGCGAAGGCTCCGAGGGCTTCGATGGGCATCTCGGTGCCACCAAACCAATCCGACTCGATCACCTCCTTGGTAAACCAGAACCATCCCCCCGCGCCCATCATCACCATGATGGCTACCCAGGGAAAGGTGGTGGCGGGATCGGAGCCGATCGACAAGGAGCGCTGGCCCAGCTTACGCGTCCGTCTCCACCCGCGGATCTGTCGATCCCGGTTTGGCGTCATCAGGGAGATCATCAACCAGAGCATGAGCAGGGTCACCAGCCCGAAGGCCCCCGCCATGAAGACGGTCTCGATTGGCTCAGGTGCCCACTCTTGCCCACCTTCGCGGAATTGGAAATAGCGTCTCATCGCGCTGGAGGGAAAGACGTCGCCCCGCTCGATGAGGGGAAGGGCATTGCCCAGAAGCATGACTTGGACCCAGGCGAAGAGCCCGGTGGCGCCAAACTTGCCCAAGAGGTGGGACTCCGCGCGGTGCCAGCGTCGCCACAACATGACGATCAGGACGCCGATCAAGACAAACTGCGTCCCAAGCGTGAAGACTGCCTGGGGGAGGTCGAGGTTGAAAAAGCGGGCGGGCGGCACCAGATTCTGCAGGGTCTGCACCCCGGCCCCGGCTGCGCGGGGAAGCAAGTGGGGCAGGCACTCTTTGAAGACCGGCTCGATCGTGACGTACTTGAAGTAAACGAGACCCATCTTCGAGGCCTGGGGAACGATGGTGTAGAGAACGAAGACAAGCCCCATGGAGGACAGAAAGGCCCAGCGCCGGTTCTTGAGCACCGTGCCGGCCACCAGTCCGGTGAGGTGATAGAGGACCGCCGCAACCAGGAAGACTCCATAAAGTTGCAACGCGAACTCCATCGGCACCTGACCCCTGACCAGGCAAAACAGGGTAAAGGGCATCGTCGCGAGAAAGAGGACATACTCGCGAATGGGGAGTCCAAAGAGGTAACCGATCACCTTGGCGAGCGGAGTCATGGGCGCGAGCCGCTGGTAGTCGATCACCCCCTCATCCGCCTCCGCGGTCATGGCCGCCGCCATCTGGCCGGTGGCAAGGACAAAGAGGATGAGACCCTGCAGGACGAGAAGGGCGATCAACGGTACCCGCGCAACATCGGAACGCGACATGCCAGGCCGGTCGGCCATGGCGCGAATGGTAAAGAAGAGAAATGCCGCGAGCATCAGGGTGATCAGGAGGGCGACTCCGAGACTCCGTGGTCGCAGCCTCGAGCGGGCATACCGACGCACGATGGGATTCTCCCAGATCTTCCAGGTCGGCGGATGTCCGTTGAGGGCCGAGCCTTCAGTTGCCATTGGTCGTCCCCTCCGGTTTGCGATTGTCCTCTGCGATCTTCACCAGGATGTCCTCGAAGGAGGAACTCTCCTCTTCGAATGCCTTTACCGCCACTCCCTGCTGGATCATTCCGGTCAACAAGTCCGCTTGCTGGCGATCGTCCCCGGTAAATCTCAGGGTGATTTGTTGGTCGTTGGTCTCAAACTCGGCCACTTCGAGCACACCTTCCTGTCGTTCCAGCCAAGCCGCGATTTCGTCACAACGTTCCAGGACAACCACTGTGATTTTCCGTTCCGAGCGGCCCAACTCCCGGCGAACCTCATCGGCGGTTCCCGCCGCGAGAATTTTCCCCTGGTTCATCACGCAGAGCGAAGAACACATCTCGGCCAACTCGCTGAGAATGTGCGAGCTCACCAGGACGGACGCGCCGTCCTTCGCGATGCCCTGCAGGCTGTGCCGCAATTCCCGACGAGAGAGCGGATCAAGTCCACTCGCGGGTTCATCGAGGATCATCACCTTCGGCCGGTGCAGGAGGGTCTTGGCGAGAACCAGACGTTGGGTCTGTCCACGGGAAAGTTGTTTGCACCAAGAATTCCGCTGGTCGCTGAGGCTGACGATTTCCAAACATTCGTCCACGCGCGCTTTTCGCTCGGACGCGGTTCCGAGGGCGTGGGTGTCCGCGTAGAAATCGAGAAACTCCCAGGCCTTCAGGTCGGCAGGAACTGGTGCCAGGTCGGGCATGTAGCCGAGAATGCGCCGGGCTTCTTCCTTCTCCTCCAGGGCATCGATGCCCGCCAGGGCAACCTCGCCATAAGTGGGCTCCATCAGGGTGGCCAACACACGAAAGGTGCTCGTCTTGCCGGCTCCATTGGGTCCCACCAACCCGTAGACCTCGCCGTAGGGAACAGAGAGGTTGATATCGTTGACCGCCACGAAGTCTCCATAGTCGACCCGAAGGTCGCGGATTTCGATGGCGGCTCCGCTCGTTTCCGCCTTACCAGTCATCCTCCTCAAAGAGATCCCAATCGTCGGGCAGCTTCAGGCCCACCTCCAGCATTTCCCGCTCTGCATCCGCGCGCCTTTCACGGCGGTGGGTATCAAAGCTCTCCAGTTGCTCAGGTCGCAAGACCCCACGGATCGCTTCATTGCGCCCGATGGGATCGATCGGCAGGGTGCTCCCTGTCATTCCTTCAATCTCCATCGATGGGATGTAGGAATCTGAACTCCGCGCCATGAGATAGAAGAGCTGGTCCTCCTGGGCCGGATCGAGGTCCACGAGGTTATCGAGGCGATGCAGCCTGCCGTTGGACTCATGCTCCACGCTCTCGATGCGCTCCATCAGGCGATCCTGCTTGAAGTCCGCCAAGGCCTGTCCCCGAAGCTGGCCTTCCATGAAGCCATCGATCTCGCCGAGGTTCTTCTCGGCCTCGCGCCCTGCCAACATCAAATCCATCAGGTTGCTCCGCTGATCGGTGAGGACTCCCACGAAGCTGGCCGCATTCTCGGTTGCACGCTGATCGAGCCACTCCCGTAACTCATTCTGCTGGCGCTCGCTCAGCTCGTACTTGCGGCCGTATTCGCCCGCGATGGAATTGAAGTGGTCCTTCTCCTCCTTGACCCGGATGAGATTGATGACCGGCGCGATCTTGGTGAGCCACGGTTTGGTCACTTGGAAGACATCATCGAGGTCGGCTCCCCGACCACTCAGGATATCATCATAAATCGCTCTGGTGCTATCGGACGCCCCCCGCTTGTGAACCCGCAGTCCGTCGGCTCGGAGCTCCCTGTTCTCGCGCTGGAGAGAGCGATATCGCTGCTCTGCCAGTTCGGCTCGTTCCTTCTGGGATCCCGTCTCGGGCGGCTTGCTCTGCCCGTAGAGCAGGGCCCCCACCACACCGAGGACCACTCCAATGATTACCCCGAGATATTGCCGCATCCGGAGATACTCGACGATCCCGGCGAGAACTCAAGTGCCGGGGTGATTGATCACGCCGCTACTCCGCCGCATACACCCACGGTCGCGCCTGCTTGATGGAGAGCTTGTCGTCCTTGTCCACCTTGAACTCGATTTCCATCGCGAAGTGATCGTCCACATAACTATGCCCGTAGAGCTTGGCGAACCGGTTGTGGATAATTCCGAGACTCTTGCGAAGTTCTTCGAGATGTTCCCTGGAGAGAATCTGCTCCTTGTCCGTGCGATTGGACCTGCGCATGAGCTTGGCTTCCTCGGCATCGAACCAGTCCAGAAGAAGTTCCTCTGGCACGGACTCTTCTTCCGGGTTGGTCACGAGGTCCTCCCCGACTTGGATGTTCACGTAGTAGTTGCCGCTGGTCTGATAAAGAATGTCATCTGAGACCGCCACTCCGTTCGCCAGCTCATCATCGAAATTGGGATGGAGGAGCACGCCCATCGCAGTGGTCATGTGATCGATGCGATAGAAATTGCGCTCTTCGACCGCGCGGAAGTTCCAAAGACTGGCAAAAACCTGCTTGATCGACTTTGCGAGGTGCCCTTCGTCTGCGCGATGAGTGCAGGAATCGTAGAGACCGGCCCCGCTGAAACCGGGCAGATCTTCATTGTTGGTGCTCGACCGGCATCGCAGCCCGGTTCCTTTTGGGAAGGATTCCTGCACCGCACTGAGCTCGCTCATGGTCCAGTCCGGCATGTCGCCTTCTTCGATGAGCTTGCGGAAATTTTTCAAGGCCTTGCGCAGCTTGTCGGAATCCTTCTTCACCTCCTTGTCTTCCACGATCGCAGCCGCCTGCTCGTAAAAGCGGTTGTGCTTCATAAAGGCGTCGTAATAATGAAAGGGCACCGCAAAGCCGTCCGGAACCATCCCTGCGGCGAGCTCGAAGGTCCCCATCGTCGCCAGATTGGCAGCCTTCACCCCCACGCTGACAGAGTCCTCGAATCCCACCTCCTTGAGCGCGCGAATCTTCTGCACCGACAGGTCGCGCTTCGGCGTCTGCATCTCGGCGGGGCGGAGCTTGGCAAAATGGGACTCGACCTCTTCGTCGGTCGCCTCGCGGATCGTGTAGCCGCTCGCTTCCACTTTGTAGGAGACATATTTCCCGATCAGCTTCGAGATGGCCTCCTGCTCGGAGGCCTTTGTGATGAAGGCGTTGGGCACCTTGTCCTGGATCGCCCGCAAGTTGACATGAGAGAGCGGAGTCTGGCGCACCGCGGTGATGATTCCCGCCGTGCGCGGCATCTCGTTGGGCAAGGACTTATAGAGCACGATGTCGCGCGAGGTCGGATGCTCATCGAGTTTCATCAAGCGCAGGCGACCGAAGCTCTCCCCGAGGTTGAGAGGAAGAAAGCCAATGTCGGCCAGAAGGTGTTCGTCGAGATACACGCGGAAGTTCGCGGCGTCGTAGAGCTCTTTCTCTTCCTTGTAACGCGACAAGGCGGCCGGCATGGGATAGTAGCCGAGTTTCCCCTTCAGTTCCTCGCTCTTGAAAATGAGCGTTTCGAAGGCCAGTTTGATCTCGGCGAAGGGATAGCGATCATGGGGCTCGAACTCGAAGGTGTAGAGACCCGGTCTGCCATCGGGACTGATGGCGAGCGGCCGGTAGACCAGCACCCCGCGCATCGACCCCCCAGGACCCCGACTACGCTGAATTCCCACCGTCGACATGAACATCATGTGCGCCCGGTGGGTCTTGGTGTTGATGAAATAGATCTCCGGTTTTCCTGTGCTTGCGCCCTCGATCTGAAACTTCACGAACTGGTTGCCCGCGAGATGGGTGTCGATGAGCACTTCAGCCCCCTGATAACTCAGCTTTTGAAAGGTCGCGCGATCTGGAATGGTGGCCGTTCCATTCTCGATTTTCACCTCCTCGGGAGACTGCCGCTTCATGTTGGGATCGATCGGAGCGCGCCCCCCGGGACCGCGACCGCGACCGCCCGGAGGCCGCAGGGGAACCATCTCACTGGTCTCGACCTTCCCGTCACGATTCTTGTCGAGGCGCTGGAGGGAGTTCGTGGCCTTCTTCAACTCCTCACCCGAGATCTCCCCATCGCCATCCCGATCAAGGGTCGACATGACCGGAATCATCATCATAAAGCCGGGACCGCGCCGAGGAGGGCGGTTTTCGGGCGGAGGAGGAATGATTTCTTCGCCGCTGAGCTTGCCATCCCTGTTCTCGTCCAGCTTGCGGAGCGCATCCGTGGCGACCTCCATCTCTTTCGCAACCAGGATCCCATCCTGGTCCAAATCGAGAGCAATCACGACCGGCAATATCCTCAGCAATCCCTCGGGCCCCCGGCGGCCGCCTGGACCTTGACCATCCCGAGGTGCTCCCTCCGGTCCGCGCGGAGGAGGGCCCCCCGGACCCTGACGATCACCACCCGGCGGCGGTCCCGGAGGTTGATCCTGGGCAGACAGAGCCGGCCAACAAAGTAGGAGAGCGAGACAGGGAGGGAGTATTCGAGAGTTCATCATGTCAGGAGCGGAAGGGAGGCCGCAGAATGGAACCCCCTGCAGAACCCCAAGTTGCTCCTCCTCTAAAAGATCTCCGTCGGTCCAGCAATCGAAAGAAGCGGGGAAATTGTTAAGGCCGCGTTAAGTCCTGCGCTGGACGGCCCCCGGCGATTCTTCCAGAGGCCCCACCGTTCTCCCAAAGAGAATTCTTCATTCCTGACAGACCTCCTCTTCCTTACGGTATTACAAGGAATGAAGATCATTCTGAGTTTACTGGCGCTGCTGCCACTCGCCACGAGTTCCGCAAAAATTATGCCCTTGCAGTTTGATCAACTTCGCGAGCTCTGCACTCCGAGCAAGTCGGCTTCCGGATGGTTGGAACTGGGCTGGGAGATTGATCTCTGGAAAGCCCGTGAGCGCGCGGCCAGGGAGGGCAAGCCGATCTTTCTCTGGGAGATGGATGGCCACCCCCTGGGCTGCACCTGAAACAACGGAGTGGCGGACCGGGAGTTCGTCTTTGGGAGACCTGATGTGCAGAAGATCTTGCGCGAACAGTTCGTGATCGTGGCAGCCGATGATTGGTACCAACGCCGTCAGAACGACGCGCTCGGCAAGTTCTTCCGCTCGGTGGCCGACCAGGGACCACGCAAGGGTGCAGGCGGTGGCACCCGACAGGGACGCTATGCCTTCAGCGCTTCCGGAACACTCTTGGGCTTCAACAACAACCGCGACCCGCAACGCATTCTGAACATGCTGCGCGAGAGCCTGCGCAAATACGAGGCGCTCCCCGCCGGCGAACGAAAGGCGGGCGCGTTCAAGGTTCCAACCTTGAATCCGGGCGCCCTCGACGAACGCTATGCCCGCCCCCTCACCCAGGACACCGTCGTGATGAAAGTCCACGGCCGCGTCCTGGAAAGAGACCGCAAGGGAAACTACGCAGCCTGCGGAGAGCCGGGGGCAAACAACAAATCGTTTCGCCACACAGGCTTCGGGGCCTCGACCGATCATCTCTGGTTGAAGGAGGCCGAACTGGAACAACTTACCGCCCTCGCCCTGAAAAACCCCCAAGGGGTGGCTGTTCCGCGGGCCGTCGCGATGCGCATCGCACGCTTCCACCTCGTCGACAACACCCGGGGGGAACCGCCACACTGGAATCTCGAGGAGGTTCGCAAGCTGATCTTGCGCGCGACCATGCAACCAAAGACAGCGGGCGCTCGCTACTCCACCAATCTTCGCCTCACCGGAGCCTTCCATCTCGAAACCAAGGATGGCAAGCGCGGATACACCGGCGAGATCAGCGGATTCCTTCGCACGGTCAGCAAGACAGGGGCACGCGAATTCCAATTCGTCGCCGTCGGCCAGCATTGGGGCGAAGGCACCTACACGCGCGGAGCTCGCCCCGGAAAGACTCCCTTCGCGGTCGCTTTCACCCTCGCCGATTCCCAGAAGGCCGAAGATTGCGTCCCGCCTCAGGCCATCCGCTGGGAGAAAGGGTACTACGAAGCGGATCGGCATTAGGAGCAGAACGCAGGTGAAGCGCGGGAGACCTCCACGATCTCCTGGCCACTCGTCGCAAGGGGTGGATCTTTGATTCTTTTCGTGTTTGATAGCGTGCCAGGCCCCCAACGAATCCCATGAAAGCACTCTTCCTCGCCCTCGGCGCCATTCTCATGTCCTCTTCCCAGGCGATTCGCGGGGATGGAATTGCCCGTCCGCCCATCGACTGCAAGGGATCACTGAACGAACGCAGTCAGGAGCCCATCATCGTTTTCCGCGAAGGTGAGGATGGCAAAAGCGCGCCCGAAGAGCTCCTCATCAAAATTCAAGGTGAAGGGGACGCCCGTAATTTCGCCTGGATCGTCCCCCTGCCCAATCCGCCCAAGACGACCAAGGCAGACTCCAAGCTCTTCGAGGAGCTTCACGACTACGTGCAGGAGCGGCAGCGGCAGGCGGGCGGGCTCCAAAGGCAGCGCTTACTCCCGAGCCCGCCAAGGCGCTCAAGGCCAGGAACGGCCTCGGGCTCTTCCCCTACTACACCGCCAGACGATTTTGTCCTCTTTGATAAGCGTGACGGCGGACCCGCCGTAGACTAAGAACAACTCATGAACTCTTTGCTCACTCTCACCGTGATCGCCGGACTATGCTCCGGCGCGCTTGCCGACACCGAATCAAAGGACAAACCCGCACCGCAGAGGGAGGGAACGACCGAGACTGCCAGCAAGGACGCCAAGCCCAAGAACCCGAGCCCCTACCACAAAGGGCGCAAGACCTTTGACGGCACCGGGAAGTACTACATGGGCCGTGAAATCGCCTATGTGATGGGACACCAGGCCATCCGATGGTTGGAGCGTTCCAACCGCGAGAACGAGGAAGCTCCCAGCAAGGCCATCGCCGCCCTCAATCTGAAACCCACTGACGTCATCGCCGACATCGGGGCGGGATCTGGCTACTATACTTTCCGCCTCGCCCCGCTCGTCCCCAAGGGAACAGTCATGGCGGTCGACATTCAGCCCGAGATGATCTCCTTTCTGGAGAGCAAGGAGAAGAAACTCGGGCTCACCAATGTCGTAGCGCATCTTGGCAAAGTGGATGACACTCTCTTGAAGCCGGAGTCGATCGACGCCGCCCTCATGGTCGATGCCTACCACGAGTTTTCTCACCCGCGCGAAATGATGGAGTCCCTCTTCAAGGCCCTCAAGCCTGGAGGAAGGATCGTCCTCCTGGAATACCGCGCGGAGGATCCCAAGGTGCCCATCAAACCGCTCCACAAGATGACCAAGGAACAGGCGCGCAAAGAGATGGAGATCGTCGGCCTGAAGTGGAAGAGCACTGATTCGGAGCTCCTGCCATGGCAACACTTCATGATCTTTGTGAAGCCATAGCGGCTTCATGAACCGTCGAAGGTCGGTGGACGGTAAAAGCGCCTTCCTGCAGTTTGGAACTCCCCAATCCTTGAACAATCGGCAGCAGATCCTCCGTAACGCTCCCGAATGAACCGCCTCCTTATTCCTACCCAGATCGCCTGCACGATCCTCGCGGCCATGGTCACCCTGCAAGCGGCCGAGGATTCCAAAGGCGCGCCTCCGGAAGGGAACCGTCTCACCATCCTGATGGTGGAAGGGAGCGGATGAAGTGCCGCCACCAAGGCCCGGGAGGCTTTGAGTATTCAGGACGGCGTGAAGAAGATCGTGGTTTCCGGAATGCGCTCCACGATCGTGATGGAAAAAGGCAAGGTCTTGAGCGAAGAGAAGATCCGCGACGCCCTCGGCGAGCGCCGCCTGAAGTTTGTCTCCCTGGAACTGGTGGCGCGACCAACTCCAAAGGCGATCTTCTTCATGAAGGTCGCAGGAGTGACTTGAGCAGCCACCGCGGAGAAGGCCCGGGTGGCCTTGGAAAAGCTTGAGGGATGCAGCGACGCCTACGTCGATCCGGGCGTTGGGATCACTCTTCTGTTTTCGATCCCTCGAGCGCTCGACGAGAACTCGCTAGCCGCGCTTCTCAAGCCCCTCAAGGTCCGCGTCAGCGAGGTGAAAAAAGTGAACAAGCTGCCTTACTGAATCGGTTCTCCAATTTCGTTCTTGCCGCCCCGCCCTGCAATTTGCCAACTAAACCCCGCATGAACTCCGTTCTCCGAATCCTGAAAGGAGCCCTCCTCCTCGGCGGTCTCTTCACCCTCTTTTCACTCACGTCCTGCAACACCATTGCCGGCCTCGGACGCGACTTGGAGAACACCGTCAACGCCCTCGACAACGCGGCTCACCGCTAACCCAACGAATCATGTCTCGCTCCCTCTTGAAGATCCTCCTGCTCTCCGCCGCTGCCGCTGCGGCATTGCTTCTCAACTCCTGCAATGCGGTTTCCGGTCTCGGTCGCGACCTCCAAAACGCCTCCAGTGCAGTGCAGAACAGGTAACCTCCGTCCGCTCTCACCAAGCCTGTTCCCCGCGCTCGTCCATGGGCAGCTGGAGCAAGGCCACCAGCTCAATCTCGAGGCCCTTCCTATAGGGCTTCACTGAGATCGTCTCGAGATCTACCTTGTTCGGATCGTCGCGCTCTGCGAGTCCTTCGACCACCTCGCGGAGCTCCGCCTCCCAACGCTCCCCCTGGAACGCAGGCTTCCATGAAAAAGACACAACTGCGCCTCCGGGGATCGCTCAAAAACTACTCATTAATGTCCCAAGTCACCGCATCCTGGTCTAGCCTCACCCCCGT